>JGI24159J19872_10011206_pt1 | contig 11756 bp, 7 predicted proteins | sample Ectturendosymbi4_FD_19872 | JGI IMG/M metagenome (IMG submission 19872) | reverse complement strand
GTTTGCAGCCACACGACTTCTGGCTATTCAATATCCGATTCCAGTGCCGTTTGTTACTGCTTCCCTTTCGATAAGCTACTTGCAAACGACATAAACTGAGCTCAAGTCAAACGCACGCAGGTCAGTGACGTTCGGAACTTACTTGGGCTTCACGTAGTCGTCGCTGTCGGAGTCGGATCCCGAGTCAAAAATGTACTTGCTTTCTGTGATAAGATTCGGTAAAAGTCAACATTACTTTGCGCCAAATACCGTTGAATCACAATTTTGTGCGACACACACCGTTCTTGGAAGACAAAACTTCGTTGGATTACTCGAAGAGCTTACGTTATAGTATTCTGTACCTGATGTTATAAGTCTGTGCAACAAATTGTGCAGTAAATAGGTAAAATGCACCCAAGCATGATTTGAAGCTAAGCATCTCAGTATATATCAAACTCAATGGGAAAAACATCCTGGCATTAGCAGACTACAGTGCTACATTCTTACTGGGGTCGGCAGGCTTCGTGTCGGCGAAATCGTCATCAGACTCGCTTTCCGAACCAGACTCCCACGGATTTTTTTTCTTTCCTGCCTTCTTTTGCTTGGGTTTCAATGACAGTTTTGTTTGCTTGCTCGCTGTTTCTGAGGCGGTTTGCTTCTCTTCTCCAGCTGAACAACCACTTGCATCGCTCTCCGAACCAGATTCCCACGGATTTTTCTTCTTTCCTGCTGCCTTCTTCTCTTTGGGTTTGAAAGGAAGCTTCGCTTGCTTGGTGGCTGTTTTAGCGGCAGTTTTCTTCTCTTTTTCAGCTGAAAAATGCAGTTGCATAAACAACCATCTTAATTTCGCTGATAAAAGGAAAGGTAGTCACTTTAAACCAGGGGTCTCAAAAGCTCAAAATTCTCCAATGAGTACTTATAAAACTAACCTGAGGGCCGCATTATGATGCTGACGAAACAATGGCGGTACCTGAATCTTACTACAAACAGTTTTTACATCTTACTTCTTGTGAAAGGTATCGTACTGTAAGTTACAGGTAAATCATTTCTAGCCGTCTCTACGTTCGTTTTAAATAAACTTGTTCACTCGCAGGCCGAGCACTTTGAAAATTCCGAAAAAGCATCGTGGTTCGCACAAAATGCCCTCGCGGGCCATATGCGGCTCGCGGGTTTGATACCCTTTTCAAGCGAAAAGAGCGGCCGCGTCGAAGTCCTTAACTGTTTATTTCACAACACGGTCACTATTGGTTTCTTGCAAATGTTATTTCTGCCTAAACGTGGAATTGTCTGCAGAAAAACAACTGTTACCCGATTTCATGATACGAGTCATGAGAGATGGAGGATTTTCCGCGTCCATGTCATTCGCGTCGACATCTATTTAATTGCAAACACAAAACTTAAATCAAGACTACGTTGAAACAAAAATGTTCAAGGCTCTATTTACGTCTGAACGTGAGCTAGTTCTGTAAAAAAAAGACCAAATAACTTTTGCAGATTACTCTCCGCAAACGTAATGCTGTCGAATGAGTGAGCAAAATTTTTTGTAGAAAATCGATTTCACGTAAATGTACGCATCCTGAAATCTTAGTCAAGAATCTTAAAAAAAATTTTGCTGTTATCACACACAGGTTTCCTACGCAATTTTGAATATAATTTTCCAGATCTTTTTCTGGACTTTATCCAATTTTCCGAATGACATACCCAGGTCACACACAGGCACTATAATAGTTAACACGACGAAAGTAAATTATCAATCTTAAATAAAATATTATAAAAATACATGTCAAAAGATCAAGTCTAGAAACTTATTTTCTTTTTCCATACTACACAGACCAACAATTTTTTCCAGACTTTTGTAGACTGGAAAACGACCAAATTTTTCCGTAATTTGCCGACTCTGTAGGAACCCTGCATACATTGTTACATACACGATGCAAGCACACAATTGAAGACCGAAACTATTGCGTTGGTGCAAGAAGAACAAAATATTGCTTGTTCAACCGTTTTACAACCATTCTACCTGAAAATGCAAAGAATTGCCATTACATGCTACAATTACGACTGACCGTCTTCATTAGAATCGTCTTCTGCCTTTTTCAACTGCGAATCGAGTTTTTTCGCCATTGGATCTGCTTTCCTGCCCTGGAAATTATAGCATTTTAATCATAATTGTAATGTTTCCACAACAAGGCTCAAAAGTGCTTTATAAATTTTGTTAAGACTTTCACAACGTCTGTTCTAACAGACTACAATCTAAACGCTGTGACAATTTACACAAATTAAGCAAACTTGAACAGTTGGCCAAATACACACCAGTACCACACTTTCCAACCAATCAATGTTGAATTCCACGTCGCCAAAATTCTGTGAGCTGCCACTGTTCATGGCAGCTCGGCACAACGCGAATCAAGTAACGTCGTAACTTACGGTGAAGGCTCCGATAATAAAACGAGTGGTGTTTTTAAATAATGGTCGGAACTAAATGACAAAGACTGTCTAGCTCCAAAGGTTATATATTATTGTTCCATACAACGGAAGTAAATCTTGCAGTCGAGACCATGCAAAAAAAGCATACCAGTTTGCTTGGCTTCTTCTCGGCAGCAGTGAGTCTGGCCTTCAAAGCCGGATCGATCACTGGTTGGACTCTTATGCCGTGCGGAGATGGCTTGGTTTCAGCCAGCTCTTGAAGTTTCGATTTCATGCGACCTTTTGCGCCGAACTTCAGCGAGGCCTTGTCCGGAACTTTTGCCGGCACCATCGCATCCTCCCTCTCCTTCTGCTCCACTTTCTGCGCAAGGTTTTATCGATTTGGCGCCCGGCACTCGGCTGAAGCACAACTGCAAACTCTGCGGCGCGCGTTCGGCGTGGCATTAAAAATGCACGGGATGGTGACCGAGCTATATTGGCCACTTGTTCGTCTGAGACCGTTCACTAAGACTTATGCGACCACAGCACATCATGAACTGCGCTCGAATTCCTGTAGACTGCTGTCAGTCGACGGTTCGAACTGTGATTTAAAAAACGGCCAAATGGCTCTTTCGCAACCTTTTCTACCAAATACTTGGCAACGTTTCAGCAACGCGATGACACTTACATCGAGTTCAGCGACGAACTTGTCAAGGTCTTCCTCCCATAGTTTATTTGGCGTCTTTTTCTGCAATTCGTCCAACTCAGCCAATTTGGCGTCTCTCTGAAAACAAATTCGTCGTAAACGTGTGCGGCAAACACCGAAAACGCTTTGGCCGCCAACAACCAGCCAAGACACCAACAGAGCCAGGACCATCCGGACTTGTCTGTTTTCAATGTTGGCTTGAAGAGCTAATACGAGTAGGCGCTGTCCAGAAAGCATTTTACGAACCTGTTTCAGCAAGTCATCCTTTCTTTCCTTTGTTAAGCTCCACAAGGGCATGTTGAGTATATAGTTGAAGTCTGGACCTTTCGTGTCAGACTCCGTCGCATCCTGTGATTCCTCGTCTTCTGTTTCTTCTTGCTCAGCCTAAAAATAATTTAAAAAAATTATGTTGCCACGTGGCAAAATCGCCGTGGCACTTTCCAAATGAAAAATCAATTCTTCAGCAACATACTAGTAATGCAAAAGGCGTAACTAGCGTAAATGGTGAAAATATATTTTCGAATCCCTGTCATGCATTGCGACATTCTGGCAAATACTTCAGGACACAATGGAGCATTCGGAACAGTCTTTAAATTTCGCGTTCATATCGCTTTTTATAGGTTCGGTACTAAACCTTGTTACACTTTTTATCCTACCATTTCAAACACGTATCAGGATTGCCTGCAATTGAGCTTTCTTTTTAGATAAGTAGCAGGGGCGGGTATTTATTAATAAAATCGAGTCTAGTGGACAAAACCAGATTCCACGCGCTGAGCTGGTTCGGCATAGGTGTACTACATACAGCCTCTAAGTATTGAATGAGCCCTGGATGTTGGTGTCACAGAATATTTGTAATTTGGAACCAAACCAAGTTTTTTTAATATTCATTCATATACGTTTTATAAGTTTGGCCATGCGAGTTTTCTTATACATACATACAAGCAAACCGATACCCTACCTAAGGGTTGCTTGTCTATGAAAAAACGGGTGAATCACAAACCCACGAAAAAAACATCAAAGAAGACTTCTGCTGAAATGGTTTGATTAATATCAGGGTTTTTTAAGGTGTTTCAGGGACCCGATTTGGGTCCCTAGAATTGAAAATCGGGTCACTAAAATCAGAGGAAACTCTCATCGAGTCCCTAGAATCAGAGAAATCGGGTCCCTGCGGGGCACCTAACATTTTCCTCAAAAAAAACTGTCAATATATATAATGGCTTTTTATCAAAAACACTGAAATTTCTGGTTTGAGAAATATTTTTTATGAGATATTTATGCGCTTGTTCCATTCGACGTTATTGACCAAAATTACAGTATATTATTTAGCAATGAAAGACTTGTCAAAATCAGGTCAGTAGTTATAAAACATGGGTCCATATGCATTTTTTTGCACAGATCTTGTCTGAATATATTTTGAGATTTGCACATTGTACATGCAATGCTTTATAATGCAAACAGCAGAATGCATTGTCAGTACACCTTAACCGTGACTAACAGCTGAAACAGCCAAATTGAAAGTTTTAATTTATCGGCCAAAAAAGAATCAGATACAGTTAGAATTTAGAAAAATACCTGCTTGCAACTACTGATTTTTAGCGTTAAAACAACCATCATATTTGAAAAACAAAATCCAAGAACTCACATTTACACCTTGTGTTTTTAGTACAAGTTTGTCAATTTCAATTTTTGTTTTGAAGAGATATGCAGGCCGGTTACATGTTAGTTGCGTCCTGGCCTTGTTTGTTACTCAATGCCTGCTGGTAAAAATGAGGGATTGAGAATGGTTTCCTTTTCTTGCCAGTCACTGACAAGAGTTCGTTTAATAACACATTTTAAATAAAACCTAAACTTGCCAAGCAATACAGGTAACTCTGTCAAGCAATGACACAGTCAATATTTTTGAGATGTGTCTTATAATCAATTCCTTCAACATCTGCACTGCCAGTTTATTGGATCATCCATGCATATGCAGTGTATGAACAATGAATGCATGCTTGCATCACTTCCACAACAAACAAAAACTAGCCCACAATGCCATTCATCGTTGATGGAAACAACCAGTCACGGAGGGTTAGCTAGCCCCTTATCGACCCACAAGCTTGTCAGCACGTACTCCCTGTTTGGGGCAACATCAACACTGAATCGCACGGAATGGTTTAGGTGCAGCTCAGAGAGTACATGTGCGTGCGTCATGTTCTACTTTTACGGATAGGCCGAAGTAGAGGCTGATACATGACAAACAAGGACGTGTCTCACCTGCTTCAACGACTCTTTCCAGGCCTTCACCGGATCAGAATCGTACTTTTTCTCCACGAGCATTTTTATCAACAGTTTCTTGGCCTTGTTAACTGTTGACATCAACAAGCACTTGTCGATCAAACACGCTTAATAAAGTCACCAACATGGATTCAAACGATTTTATCAAAAATTGCACTGCGCTTAACGTGGCTTTTGCATTATTTACAGCAGTGTCGCCAACAGCATCAAGATAACAAGATCCAGGGTCAGAAAACGAATTTTGCAGAGATTGCTGAAAACCTGTTGCAAGCGTATCAACGATTACATTGTGGAATGTCGTTACAGCTAAATCTCCACCCATGCTCGTCTTGACACTTTTCCACCGAAGTTGGGGGAAGTGAGTGACAAGCATGGATAACGGTTCCACAAAGACACCACTCTGATAGACAGTCGATAGTAAGGAAAGTGAAATACGCGTTATGTGGGACTGCTGCCGTTTTCTCCAAAGAGAAAACGATTCCTCTTACAGTGTATTCGCTGTGCCAAACGCGCTACAATCTGATGGAAGCGCGATTGATAGTATGATTGAGGTCAGTTGTTCGTTTAATTTTGAGTTTGTGGAAACTGCATTCGTTCTTACGACCGTTGCAAGATATCATTGATCACTTACATCTACAAAATGCCTTTGTTTGCATAAAGGGTGATCGCAGTCTACCTTATCGTAAAATTCAAACAAAAATACCTAAAATTGCGGTTTTTGATACATTAGAAAGTGGACGTGATAAAAAAAACTCTAGCTTCAGATTGGAAAGCAGCGCTGCAAATTTACTTAAAAACAGTTTGAAAAGCCTCAAATACATGCGATCATTTTTTGCTGCGTGTGTTATAACACAGCAAAAAAACTAAACCTAAAAGTCATAAAATTTATAGTAACTTACAGATTGAAATTTTTCCATCAATTTTCTCCAGAATGAATCTTGCTTGGTTGGATAGCCTTTTCGATTCGGCAGTGAGCAAGCCTAGCAAGAAGTCCTTTCGCTTCACATAAAGTCTGGCGCGGATTTGATAAAATTCTCGCAAAATTTCAGCGGTGCTGTTGAACTTGCGCAGGCATCCGAACTCGTCGAAAAGCACCTGCAACGACGAAGTGTACTCTGCGACTTGTCGCATCAATCAAGTTTGCTCGCAGCGCATGCCAAGTAAGTGGTAACGGCTGATAATAATCTTAGACACATTTATTCGCTTGATCAGTTTCGCGCGGGCCATTTTCAAAACTCCAGTCCGACTCACCAGAGTATTGTTGCAGCTCAACGAGTTTTGCAGAGAGAAGAACTTGTGCAGACCTTTCCGTTCCGCATCGCGCAGCTTCTCCGCACCCATCTTCACCAAGAACCGGACGCTGGTGTCGGTGTTGTATTCCTTGTATTCGGTGATCTGCTGCGGCACTTTCTCCGTTCCAAGGACCATCGGTTCGAGAACCGACTCTTTGTAGCTCTAGGCAAGACACGGACGAGTAACCTGTGAGTAACCTTTTTTTTTCTCAAACATCAATAAAAGTAACAGCGCAAACATGTTTGGGTGGAGAACTTTTCTGTTCGGAAAAGGTGTTGTGAGAAAGCTCAAATAAAATTAAGACGTAACGCCACATCGTGCGTTAACGGACTGATCTGTGGCTTCTCAGCCAAGAACTACAGTGATTGGCAAAAAAAGCACTAACATGATTTTCTCCCACCACTGGTTTCAGCACAGATCAATGAAATCTACATCCAAAGCAAGCGAGGTTGCTAACCTGGGTCCATACTCTGACGGGTAGTTCAGTGATTTCCAATGTTTTGTCATCGAGAATTGATACTTCACCGCTGATGACGTACCTGTTCGAATCCAATTCTTCGATAGTTCCTTTGAAATTCTTATAATTCGGAAGCTGAACAATTTGCATGATAATGAAAAAATTTCTTTCCGAAAACAGACCAAAATGTTCCGAACACTAAACGGAAAGTCATGGGCCGTGAATCAGTTACTAACACTTCATCCGATCCCGATCTTAGTTAAGTCCTTAAACTAACATAATAATCAGCTTTTACACCGTAAGTAGCCCCGGTTGCGGAATGGACAGTAAAGCAATCGTGATTCTATAAAGTAAATAATTTCCAATTATTTACATTATTTATTGGCACGTTCCGACCGACACAGCTAAAAGTGGAGTACTTGGGTGATGAGCGGAAAGACTAGAATTCAAGCACTGAGCTTCGGGCCTCTTTTGGCTCCTGTGCTTGCGATTGTGCGGAGCAGCTCAGGTGGATGCAGTTTGTGACTGGTTTCACTGGTCACTGAAAGTGTTCAGTGAAAGAGTATCGAAAACTCAAATCGGGTTTTTTAAAATTATTTAGAAGACAAATTTTACTTGTTTTTTAAACTGGCCCACGGATGAGCAATATTCCAGTTTTGCTTCGCGACATTTTTGCATTTTTAACGGAAGTGAATTGTGTCGAATGTAACTCCTAGGTGTTTGACAGTCGATAGTACTGTGCAGTGTTTTCTTTAAGTATACAGTATTGATGTTTAACTTGAGCCCAAACTTACTTGGTGGTCCAAGATAATTGCTGGCGTAGGCTCATACGCGATTTCGTGAAATTGCGTCTTTTGTCAAGTTCAATAATTGCAAGCTTAACGTCCTGACAGCAGTTGCCTGGGACTTCACGGTTTCCACCCAAATACTACGTCACTGATCACTTGCTTTAAAATTCGGACCTAGCGAGACAGTGGCCTTAGAGAAAACACTGCTGATGCGGACACAAGCTATAACAGAAAACCAGATTATTTTTTTTGAGTTTCAAACATGCACACTCACGCAGACCTAGGTATTCTCCACATTTTCTACCAATTTGACGGCAGTTTTAAGGAACAGCTATTAGCTGTTAGGAAGGGCGGAGAAACAAATTAAAACTTCTTTAAGTTAATTTTTATTGCAGTTTTTCGTTCCTGGGACTTGTGCAATCAGCTCACGCTGCCAAAAAGATTTTAAAAGCTGCTCGGGGTACCCTGGATAAACATATGTGTTGCAAAGAATGCATATACACTTTAAGGATTCACACATGACCACGCCACCATCGCAAAATACACGGAACTTTCGCAAACGAGCGCTAAAGGACACAAATGGTGATCTCATCACAAAACATCTATAGATACTTCTATGTCAGTATTTCCTAACGTTTTTTGAGCCATGCCTCGCATAACCATCTCCGAAGTAGTGACATTCCTCCAGTAACTATATATTTCATTATTTATGAAGCGAACTCCCATTCAAGCGGAGGAAGTATATTTCCGCTATCAAACCTCGTTCTCAATTTGCCCAAACGTGGGCGTGCGCCACTCCAGCTGTTACATACCATAGGTAGAGGCTCCTCTCCTCGCATCAACCTGCGGCAGTTCTCAACTACTTCTCTGATGTCATGGTTCGGAACCCGAGTGGACCATCCGGTGCCGATCCCTTCTGAGCCGTTAACGAGTACAGTGGGAATGATGGGGCAGTACCTGAACAGAGAAATACGAGAGGCAAAGGACCGCACGATGACAACTAAGTTCATCTCAAAGGTAGTGTCGGTGAAACCCGAAGTGCTCTTTCGGACCCCTGTTTCAATCCAAGTCTGTTACTCAACTTAGAGCTTTCTCAAAAGCAGACAGCAGTCATTTGTGCCATCGTCACCAGCAGTAGCAAAATAAAGGGAACGCACAAGATGTCAACTTGAGATAGTACAGCAGCACACGAACAAAAGCTGCTAGGCACAAACGCAACCAGGATTTACTGCGGGGGTAGAACAGAAGATTCGAAAGTCATATCTAAGACAAGCAACATGTTGCAAATCGGTAACGATCAGGAGCACCAGGATAAAACCATCCGTTCGTGATAAAGGAATCTTCTACGTCGTACCGCAGACAGCCAGTAAATACACATACCACGAAGGCTCCACTTTCTGATTGTCATCGAATAGCCAAGTCAGTAGGTTGTCGTCGACTTGAGGGAAAAGTAGCCGAGTCAACGGGCTGTACAAATCATCAATAACGAGCAATGAACGATTACATGAATAAATTACATTTTTCGATAGATTTTACGCTACGACAAGAACAGAAAGTCAACACGCTTAAAAAGTCAGACTTTTTACACGTAAAATAAAAATGGCAGCAACTATAGTTTTTATCAGACCAATTTCTACCACAGAGAGTAAGAGGTAATGTTCATTACACTACAACACAAAACAAGCAGTTTCCTGCGAAAGTCTCACCTCAGCATGGTGAAGATGTAACGAGGGGAGGCAGCGTCCTTCCCTCCATGAAGTCTGGTACCAAACTGACCGATTGGTTGTAAAAGATTCAAATTATTCGACCCGACGAAGTTTTGTGCCATATTCACGATAGTCATTTGCAATGAAACCTAAGAGCAAAGATTCTTGTTTTCCCAACAACCACGAAATCGATGAAACAACGAGCAAGTGCTTTTTTAAACCGCATCTTTCCTCAAATCAACTTTTTTATAAATTGCTATGAAAAAAATACGCAATATGACGCACGAGATGTACTCACTGCTTTACCTTGTTTTCCAAGCAAAGCACAGTAGTGTGAACTGCGCAAAGTTAGAATTCAACCACATCGTAACCTTCGAATCTCCATACCCATGAACAAAATAGCGACCGCGACAGCTTTATCGAAGCTTACCTCGCCGTGGTGATACGCGGACAGCTCGGCGACGGAACCAGCGAGCTGAGCAACTTTCACTTCGCGCTTGTCATTACGTCGTAAGCACGTGTAGAGAACTTTCCTCTGTCCCGGCTTCAGACCTGTTGTGACGTCGAATAAAGTAAGTTTCTCAACAACCCCGCAACAAGAGACCAGCAGTCAATGCTTTTTTTGTGTTTTTTATGCACACACGTCTGGAAACTCTAGTTCAGTGGTTCTAAACCTGTGCGGAACAACCCACTGGTGGGGAATGATAGGGGTAACTAGTTACCACCTGAAGATAATGGTTAGTCAGCTACCTCAACTTTGTTTAAGAATTCTGTTCAAAATTTTGTTATTGTAACATGACGCAACACACACTTCACGCAATTTTCGGCAAACATCCATTGAAGTAGACGTTCAAGCATCAAAATGAATGTTTTAAGCTTGTCTGCGAAACTCAGTATAAGCAGCTATGAACTTTGCGTATGCAGACAAACAAATTATCTCTCTGTGGTCAAACAACTGGAGCTTTGAAACACCGCAAAACTGTCAGTTTTAAAATCAGTCTTTGTTCCGATCCTCACCTATGCCCATGAATTTCGGGTAATAACTGAAAGGATGCTATCTCAGATACAAATGTCAGAGATGGAAATTTTGCTAAGAGTTCACAGTGTGACAGTTCGCGACGAAGTGCGCAGCTGTGCAATTTATAAAAAAAGCCTGAATGTTGAGTCATCTCCCCGAATTCGGCCACATGACCAGAATGCCGCATGAAAGGTTGGCGAGACAAGTCCTGCTGGTAATACCCACAGAAAAATGACGCAGAGGTCGACCAAGCACTAAGTGGCGTGACTACATTTCCGACCTGACCTGGTCCTGCCTTGGTGAGGAGCCAGCAGCACTGCCGCAGGTGCTGAAAACCGTAAAGTATTTCAAGGCTTAGCAGGGCTGCTCCTGCGACATGCCCGAGAGGCAGGGGGGGTATGAAGAGAGTGATCAACAAAATTGATCTGTCATCTCGCAAATACCAATCGTCACAGCATGATTTACATTTTGAAAATTATCATATTCCACTCCCCCTGCTCACAACCGTGTTTCAATGGAAGCTACGGTACATCCGATTAACGCAGCGGTTCCCAACTGGGGGTTCCGGGCGCCTGGGGGTCCGAAACAAGAATTGCAGTGGTCCGAAATGCGATTTTCGAGGATGAGAGTTTTGTATGTTCTAGAATGTACTTTTTTTTCAAAAAAAAACGAGATTTGTGAAAGCTTGCAATTGCAATTACTCAAGAGAAGAATACCCAGCGTAATTATTCAAGCTTAATTATTCAAGCTTACCACGCTGAAGTTGGCCTGTGATGTGATTGTACACGCATTGTGACGTGTGAATGTTTATGGCGCAATTATGGCAAGATTGTTGTTTGATGCTACAGAACTCGAAAGTTTCTGATGTTCAATCATGCAAAGTTGCTAGAAATTGTGTACAAAAGCTTGTCTATTCCAGTGCCCTTTGCAACAACATATTTCTGCGAATCCGGATTTTGCTCACTTGTTTTTTTTCGTTTGAAAAACAATAATGAACCCCTCGGACAATTTGCTCGTGGCTCTGAGTAGCTGTGTGCCCAAGGTATGGGCGGATAATTTCAGAGAAACAGAAACAAAAAATTCACGAGGTTTGTTTTTAATGAACAGTAATGTATGAAAGCTAAAC
>JGI24159J19872_10011205_pt1 | contig 11757 bp, 9 predicted proteins | sample Ectturendosymbi4_FD_19872 | JGI IMG/M metagenome (IMG submission 19872) | reverse complement strand
GCAGACGATAACCCAGATTCCCATCAAAACCTAATTATTACTTTTTTAGCCCATTTACAATGTTCCTTGAAATTTGCATGCAAATTTATTCCGTGGTATTTGCATTTAGTCGACAAATTAACAAGCAAAAAGTATGTAAAAACAATTAATCTCCTTGCGAAGGTAATAAAATTTTTGTAAAATATCAAGCTCAAGGGGGATGGTTAACCCCAACCCCCCCTTTGCGTACGCCCTTGACTACCAGTGTTCTGTGGATGTCGTCAGCAACGAAATGTAAACAATAAAGATATCTATATTTTGTAAATTAAGTCGTGAAGGTACTTGAGACCCTCTTCACATTTTTATTGCTGGAAATATCGTCATACTTGTTCCAGCCAGTTTGACGCCAATCATTGCTCAGTAATGGAAGAAAATGGCAAAAATATAATGAACACATCAATGCAGTGGCAAGTCAACTGAGGCCTGTGCAAAAGTTTTCATACGACCGCCGGAGATCATATCATATATCGCACGTTGTTTGCTATCCGAAAATCGGAAAGTTGAAGTTTCCGCAAAAAATTCTGGGAAGCTATCTGCCCATCGAAAAGTTGAAGATAAAGACAGTATTTTTAATAAACCGTGACAGATATTGCCCACTTGACATTGGAGTTACATTCTTATGCATGCTTCAGAAACTATAATCGAGGTCTTAACATACGAAAGAGAATTTTTCAACTTTCGAGGCCGAGACTTGGCCGAAAAAGCCGTAACTTGACCGAGTCCTGGAAACTGAAACTTTTCTCAATTTCTGTTGCTTCAAATCAAGTTTGAGTGATTTTTTTATTTTCCGTACGAAAATGATCCACTGTAAACTTTTTATCTGATATGAAGCATGACTTATTACCAGGTTTTAATCGATTTCTGAATTTTCTGCGCGCGTAAAAGAAAAGGTCGTCAGCGAAATTGATTTATTCAATTTCGCCCGATTTTGCCATCACTTCGTTTGTTTCTTTCTTGCGTGAGGGTCAACTTACCAAAGAGCAGGAAGAGCTACTAAAGCTTCTTTGTTAACCAAGCATATTTCCAAACAAAGTTCAAAAGTTACTATTTCTTGCGCGACGGGGTGTCCGAGGCATTTGTTGTGTACTTCCTTCCTGATGGACACTGAGACTCTGCATCCAATAAAACGTCCTGTTCGCAGTTCTAAAAGTGTCTATTCCAATGAACCCTTTGACATCGAATGATCTTCCACTGCTATGTTAAATATTCAATGAATCTCTCGCTTTATTTGTACCTTTCAGCTTCGATTTTAGCAATGTACCAATACATCGGTGTCGATATTGGGAATTATTGATGTTTTTGCTGGTATTGGATTAGTTAGAAAAGAAACCGTACGACAGAAACGTTGCATGAAACGTCTTCAGGAAAACGTATTGCAGATGTTAAGAACAGAAGATATGATTGAAAACTTCCAGCACGAGGCGGAGGGCATACAAGACGGTTGCGCATATCACAGCTAAAATTAAGAAAATCGAGAAAACGTCTGCAAAATATGAGCAAAAACATTTGAAAACTTGAAAAAGGTTGATAAAAATAAGTGAATATTTATAAGGTTTTGTAAAATAATGCTAATCACACAGAAGTGTGAAATGTCCGTAAATTTTTTCGAAAACTGGTGGAAAAAGTGCAGTTGTTTTGCCATCAATTGGTCAGACATTTCAGACATCAATTGGTCAGCAACAGACATCAATTGGTCAGCAACACCAATAGTGAAAAAAACTGGCAAAAACTCTACTAAACTGCTATGTTACTAAAAAACAAATTTTTTTGGCTTCCCAAATAATTCCGAACGAACGAAACATATCATACGAACCAGGCTCCTGTACAATTTGTCGTTAACAGCATTCAAATTATGCTTTGAAATATCTCTACACATTTTTTCTCAAAAACGTTGTCAAAACTCATTGGCATGTCACTACTGACTTTTCCAAAATATTGAAGTTTTATGCATGACAAACCTTTCTGCACATTAAAATTTTTTTATTAAAATCACCTGAAAATTTCTGCGCAAACCTACAAATATTGCAGTTTTATCTGAAACCTAAAAATTTGTTTCAATTTTCTGTCACAATCACCAAGGCTAAGACTATCGGCAATGCAGGTTTTAGTATTTCCCGAAAATTGCCTCTTTGTGTCAGTATAAGATGGAAGAAATCATATTGGACGATATTTACTAGGTGATATGTTCCAAAAAGACAAAATACGATTTATTTAAAAACTGTCAAGCTGTTCTTTTAATCATTTATGATCGATCGAGTCGAATTTTGTCAAAGTATAAGGTTTAACGTTTTTCTGTTCGAAAGCTACTTGAAAAGAAATGGCGCCTAATCATTCCAAAGTATTTAAAGAATCCTCTCATCCTGCAACACAAATGAGACGAAATTCATAATGTTTTTGTTCGTCGTGGTTCGATGAAAAACCTTATGGAGTTATAAGAAAAAATATTTTTAAGCGGAACATAATAAACTCTTTGATAAGGTTGAACAAAAGTACTGTAGAGTAACAAACAGAAAAAACAAATACGATGTTTCATTGTGACGGAAAGAAAGCTTACGTGCTGTTGCACCAATTGTTTGTTACAGCACAGCAAATCGTTTAGGCGACGGCTTGCTTTTGTTTTCGCAGGCACGTCGTGCTTAACCGCATTTCCAGGGTTTCCCCGTTGCAAGAGAGCTTCGCTTTCTTCCTGCTCCGGCAACACTGCTCGATGCTCCCAAGGCAGATGCAATTGTGATGCAAATTGTGCAACGTACCGTGACTGCTGCGACGACTATGCTCAGTTATGCAGCTGTGAGTGTTGACTGCTGGGAAGCAATGATTCTGCGAATATGGCGTTACAAATCCAAGTTTTTTGGCAAAAAGTGATGTTTTCGTAAATGTTTGCCTGTCACGGAGTGTATGGAACTAAATAATTTGTACAGTTATTTCAATGCTTTCACGAAGACNCACTAAAATTGTCAATTCGTGATTTCAATTGCTTTGCTAAGAAAGCCCTGAAAGATTGCTGGCAGGTGTGGAATTTCACCTGACGTGGGAGGGAATCGGTTGGGAAGCGTAAATTGGCATATGTGTTGTATTGGGTTTGCGTGAAATCAACAAGTAACTGTTAAATCAGCTTAATATTTCCGTTTAGTGCAATTAAAATTAGAATCACGTGAAGTAAAACTTATCTGCAAAAATATTTTTTCTCCATGTGCAAAATATGTCAAATCGCGCGGTAGCACACTGTTGCATAAAACAATGNATTCCCACTGGTGTAAACACCATGGCAGAATACTCGCTGACCCGATTTTTTTATTTTTAACTACAGTACCTTTACTGGCTGCTACAAAGTTGAAACAAGTTTTTGTTGAATTTATTTAATAATGAAAAATTAACTCTTCTCTGCCTGATTAACGAAAAAACCCAGTGACTTAAATTTTCTCATTGATGGGTCTTTTTTGTTTTAAGCTCCTGAAACAGCAAATATGGAGTGGATTTTTGAAGAAATTCTTAGAAGCAATTCTGGAACTGGAAATGCTGGACAGGGCTCAAGAGTATAGCAGTGGAAGACGGTTTGCAATGCCCATTATTACCCGCTGTTGGCTTTTAGCATAAGGCAATATGGCTGAAACAACATTTGGCATACAAATACAGTCGAACACCGCATTGACAAGATGTCATGTTTGAAAACAATTTCATGGAAAATCCACAAGAAGTTGCTTGCACGGTTGGGATTTACGGGATTTCGACTTCATTACCTTGGAATATTTGGAGGCAGAAATTATCACTAGGAAACCAAATGGGCCAAGGAGATCAATTTTGCTTCTTTATCAACTCTTTCCAGCATCAACAAAATAATCTGATCGAGGAGTTAGACCATCATCAAGTTAAACAACCGAGACAAGTGGCAAAGTTATCGTTTCCAATATTTCTTTTTCGTTTTTGAAAGTCTTTGCTTTTGTTTAGGCTTTTATGTTATTCTTACGTTCCTATTCTACGCAGCTGTACTTTTAACTCTCGCCAAAATTATGTTGACAGTATTTAATTATATTTATTGTGAAGTATGTTCCGAAACATAATCCAATTGGAAAATATTACATATCAAATTGGTACAATAACAGCTATGGTCAATCACTTCCGATTTGTAAGTCACCGACGTTGCATTGCAGGTTGACGCTTGTATTGAGCCTCTGAATATAACAAAAACGCTACTAACTTATTTCCAAGATATTATGAGTTGGGATGAAAAAACGATGTCTTACCAGGGCTAGTAACAACAAGTAAGTTTAAATTGAGCAAGAAGTTATTATAAAGACACAAGCAATCGCAATCGGCTATACACAATGATAAATTTTTAGAAATGTCACAGTCTAACTGAAGCAATATTGTCACCTGTACGAACAAGATATAAACTTATCATTATTGCAGTCACTGCGCATGCGCTTGTGGCAACGTAACTGGTATGTGGCGTAAAAGAAGCGGGCGATGCGAAAAAAAGGGTGGAGAGATCCAAGTCATGAAAACCTACGCTGGAGTTGCACATAGCAAAAAAATAAAAATCGAGCTTCAAGCACTTTTCCGTTATATAGTTACACACTTGTATTTGACTCTATATACCAGTGTTCCTTAACAATTTTCTCCACCACGCCCTCCTTCAGTAATTTTCGTTTGTTTCACCCCCACCTGTCTTAAAATAAGTTGTAAAAACAAATGTATTTATTGATAAATTGATTCAATTTTTTTTAATTTTAAGGTTTTGTAACGGACACGAAGTCCATACAGTACAAACACTGATCACTTGACAATTTTGGCCAATATCAGGTGCAACAATGGTTTGCAGCATTAGATGGAAAGCGCTTTCTTTCAAGCAACACTACAGAAGATTTGCCGGTACTCGCAGATATGCATATTCCCACTCTAGCCCGCATGCTTGTGCTGCGGTTGCTTGTTTTAGATCAGCTATGTCCAAGGGCGTACGCAAGGGGGGTTGGGGTTAACCCCCCCTTGAGCTTGATATTTTACAAAAACTTTATTACCTGCGCAAAGGAGCTTAATTGTTTTCGCATACTTTTAGCTTGTTTGTCAACTTAATGCAAATACCACGGAATGAATTTGTATGCAAATTTCAAGGAACATTGTGAATGGGCCAAGAAGTGATAATTAGGTTTTGGTGGGAATCTGGATTATCGTCTGCGTCCAGAAACCATCTCACCACTTTTTGCAGACCTTTCGTCCACTACGCATGTTTAAGATTGTGTTCCACGTTAGTTCACTTTATCCGACACAATTGTCTTTGTTTTGTCTGCTGTGGCTGATCAGCACAAACTTCGCCAAAACGATCGTTTGGAAAACATTAATATGACGTCACAAACAACGCACACCAAAGACAAATGACACCATACGCCACTGAATGAACCCTCCATGAAAATTTTCTGCGTACGCCACTGGCTATGTCCAAACAAAATTGCTTAGTGTCACTATCTTAACCAGGGCCGCACATTAAATGACATTAATGAGGACCGCACCATGAATGACTTAATTTAGTTTAAGGTAATGTACTGAAACCGTTCAAATCCTGAAACCGTTCAAATCCTAACAGCTATGGTAACGATTCTTTGGCACCTTTAACCGCTCCGTAAGTGTAATTTCACATGAATGTTTAGTGCCAGTGGAACAAGGGTAGAAATTAGAAAACTAGTAAAACGTTCTGCGCGAAGATGTCAGTGGACGTAAGGAAATCTCCCAGTACGCAGTACATACGTGATAAAGTGGCACTGAGTATCACCTGCATCAAAATGTCAAATTTAAGATTATCAAAATAAGGAGAGGTTTTAAGTATGCAAGCTGTAGTTATGCTGCAGCGAAAACCTAAACTGGTCTGCACAAAATCTTCTACTGGGCCGCATGCGCTCCGCGGGCTGGACATAGCTGGTTAAGATTTATGCCAACTTTTGTTAATTTTTTGTTTGTTTTATTCACTCTGCATAGTTTTGCAACTGCACACTCTCGCGCAGTGAATAGAGATTACCCCTACTACTAATTGTATATCGGTTAAAAGCTACAACCGCGTTTTCGTATAAGATTCCAGAATCTCAAACCAAAGCCGTTCATACGTGAAAGGCACAGTACGATTAATCGCATAAATCGGATATTTCAATACAAATATTTATCTTTGTTTGTAGACTTAAACACTTACGTCGCGCCGCTTAGTGTGAATAAAAAACACGGTTCCGAGATTAAGGAGCTGAGTGTCGCCATTGAGATGGCCAGAAAGCAAAGTTACTATCTATTTTTGGCCGAGAAGTCGACGTTGTACGGTGACGTGTACCTGCCAAGCCGCATTTAAAAACTTAGTCTCACATTCAACAATAGTGTGGCTCAAGTGAAGTTGATTCGTCATAAATATGCATTGGCGCATCACAGAAGAACACGGCGGGAGTACTGTAGAAAGTTAGCATCATGCAGGTGTACGGCCACATTGCAGAAAGTCACGTTTGGAAGGGACACATTGCCGTTCAAAACTTTCAATGCTGTAAAGCAGTGGCGTACGCAGAAAATTTTCACGGGGGGGGGGGTTCATTCAGTGACAGATGGTGGCCATTTGTATTTGGTGTGCGTTGTTTGTGACGTCAAAATTTGACGTCATATTCGTGTTTTCAAGCGAAGTTTGTTGACATAATAGACCTATTCTTCTACACATACTCCCCTTATATTTGTAAAAAATAAAGCCCTAAATACTCGCTTTACAACAAAGTTTTTGTAAAATAGCAAGCTCAATGGGGGGTTAACCCCACCCCCCCTTGCGTACGCCCTTGTTGTAAAGCACGTGAGGACTCGCGCCCCCCGGTTAAGAGCCACTGCTATATACCGAACAGAGCGGTCGATAAATATAACTTTAATTACGAAATTAAACGTTGGTTCTCATGAATGGCTGGCATTCACTGAAGTGTTTTTGTGAGAATGCAGTCTGATAAAAAATAGATGAATTAAAATGGAAGGAAACAAATACGTTTTCTTTGAAAAAATATGCGAAACGAACTGGTACGTTTCATTCTTCTTCTGTTAAGCCAGTTGTTCGTACCACTGCTTGGCCGCACTAGATCTCGCGGCAGGTGTTGAGCAGCCATTCGATTGTCTCATCGTCCAGAACCATCAGGCTGTGCAGTGCAGTCCATGGACAGGTCGATGGATTGGACATTGGAGGACAGCATGATTGACGGCTTACATGTTGCAGAACCAGCCAACAGGATAACAATAATAAAAGTCTTTGCTCAACTGTTGTAAAACTTTGAAAACGACACTGACCTTTCAGCCCACTAACAGTAGGCTTTAACCAGGGGGCGAATGGCGACTCGAACAGGAGAGCAGTCAAATTCACTGAACGCGCGTGATTGGATGATGTAGTGATAACACTGATAACTACGTTGAAAAGGCACAGTAGAAAATGGAGAACAGATAATAGAGTAGAACAAAATAACAGCAGCAAGAAACAAACTGTACGTCGAGTCGAGTCAAAACGAATCAAAAATATGCAATCTCTTACTAAGTTAATTATAGCCAAACGCACTTTGTATATTTTTGGAAAGAGATCTCTTTTCGTTAATGACGTTGGGTGTGGAAAAAGTGAAAAATGATTCAAAGTTTTTTTTCTAAAATCATTCTCAAAAACAACGATCTGAGTTTTCGACCAGTTGATTCGACGTTCCAACTCTACTGCATGTTTAGCAAGCGCACTTTTTTCGGGATTAAAATGTTTCATATTGTTAATATATTCATTTTGCGTGTTTTGAATGACCTTTTTGTTTCGCCAAAGTACTTTTGGTCGCAGTCACCACACGGTACGCAATATAACGCGCCTTGGCGATCAAAAGTGTGGACAGGTTCTTTTCCATTTCGTAAGCTTGTCAGCAATTGTTCGTGTCGGTTTGAAAAACGCTTTGATTTTGTGATCCCTTAGACATCTTTACAGCTTTTCCGATGACCCACAATAATATGGTAGCACCACTGAAGATTGGTGCTCTACCATTTTCTTGGTGTTGTTCGTAAGTTGTGATCGAGCCGTCAATGCGGGCTGATAACCATTGTTTTTGAGGGCTAGTTAAGTGCGATCCATGTCTTCTCGGTAGTTGGCTTCATTTGAAGTCAGAAATTTTGCTCTGCATAGCCATGTTTCAATAACCGTTTGTTTGTGTTAGAGAGGATGGTCTGATCGAAAGTTCAGGTATCGGTCTGTGCGTGTTGCTTTCCTGTGAACAGCATATTCCAAACAACCGGTATTTTCACCGGTTACTTTCACATTCAGGAAAGCCAGAGCTCCATCATTTTCTATTTCTTTTGTAAATTGAACAGTAGGTTCAATGCTATTTAAAAAGTTGAAAAATTGCTGCAAATACGTTCCTGTTATAACAACAAACGTATCGTCTACATGACGTTTCCAAACTTTAGGTTGGTGGTGAAATCCCGTCATTGCTTTATTTTCAATGTCTTCCATGATTAATTCGCCAAACTGGGTGACACCGGTGAACCCATAGGTGTCCCAAATATTTGTTTGAAGTAGTTCCCTCAGAATGTGAAATATGATGATGGTGGCATGCAAAGATCTAGTCCCTCGCAAACGTCGTGTATAGACCAATTTGTACGTTCTTGAACGACATCACATTCTGTCAATCTTTTCTTGGCTATTTCTACTGCTAGTGTTGTTCGGACGTTTGTAAACACTGTTACGACGTCAATAGACACCAACACGTCCTCGTATTCTAATCTTAAGTCGTTAATGGATTCAACGAAATCACTTGAATTACGCGTTACATGAAATTCCGTGTTGCCAACCAGTGATGCTAAAATATTGACAATCTTTTCAGACAGGGCATGTGTGGAACCGATGAAAGACACAAGAGGACGTAGTTTAATATCAGGTTTGTGAACTTTAGGTTGGCCGTATAACCTTGGTGCATGGGCGTCCGCGCTTTTTAAGGTGAAGCATTCACATTGTGTAATTTTTTGATATGAACTCTTTTAACAATTTTTCAGTTTTTGGTGTTGAATCTCTTTTAAGATCTTCATACGTTTCACCGTCTTTTTAGCATTTCAAAAAATTTCTCGTCATAATCCTGTTGACGGTTTGTTCTTCTGCGCCACACTCACAGGCCGCCAAGGAAGCCATACCTCATTTGTACAGGCAGGAGCGGAAACGACCGACACCAGTGCGGAAAATTTATTTTTAATTCACAACATGAACAACATTTGCGCAAATTACATTTTAAATATTTCCCGCAAATACCCATAATAGGTTCGTAGTTTCCAACTAAAAATTTTTGAACGAGCTTAACAAAAGGAATAGGATCGTAAATCATTGTCATTTAATTGACGGCAATTATTTAGAGATGTCGTAATGAAATACAAATGCAAAAAACATTTGCAGGAAAGCACAATCGATCCTATCGTTCAGTTATCAAAAATATTATTACCAAAGGAGCAAATGTGAAGCCGATCAAAGCATGTGAGCCGTAATGAACGTGCTCTTTCATTAGCGCAAATTGATAAACGTTAGCATGAGCTTAAGTGAAATACGCTCATAAAGCGTACGCATTATTGGGCTTTTTACTGGCTGAAATACGCATGCATAAACCTTGCTGATGTCTAGATTGTTAATTTTCTGGTGGATGGCACAGATTAATAACATTTTGTATCTCAAATCGCCTATATATGTTACCAAATATAGACTATGGCCTACGTGGACGCAACGGTTTAACATCCATAATCCACTAACTGCACTACTCTGCTTTGGGACAATCCCCGAAATAGACTCTTCTAACTACACAATTAGCTCAATCTAGCTGTCTGAACAGCAGGCTGCGCAAATGTGTAACTTTGGTCGTAAGCACCAAAGGTATCTTGCTGCTATGCAGTACAAAATAAGAGCAGATTACCTGGGCTAGACATAGTAGCCTACAATATTTTACAACAATCACTACACAAAATACGTTCATCAAGTGAAAGTCTGACTTCCGGACGTATACAACTAGGCATGTAGACAGGGTCGCATAAATGAACGAAAGGCCCATCAGGGCAAAGCAGGCCCGTAACCAGCTTGGGACACCAGGTGGGGCGAAGAGTTTTCTGAGAGGGGTCCAAGTTTTTTATACTATATCTAACACATTTTTCCAGATGGGCCGAAAAAAATTTGAGGGGGTTTCGCCCTTCCTGATTACGCGCAAGGGACAAAGTCGTGGCCGCGAGGGCCCCACCACGCTTAGCCCAAGTGCGCAGTTCGCTCATGTTCGCCCCTTTTCCTACAGAGGCAGGTTGCGAAACTTGCTAGCGGATTTTTGTACTCCAGGTCTTTATTGCGTAACAAAACACGGCAATGAAACTTCAAATGTTCACTTCAAGTCTTGAAGTTCACGTTACGGTAGTATGCGTTTTTCCGCATGTGGCCAGGGCTCCCACTGAGTTTTTTTCCACCCAGATCTGTTTTTAGTCGACTGTGTGTCTAGGTTCAATTATGAAAAATCGCGTGAAATCTGTGTTTTTTGAAGTGATAAACACATCAGCAACTTCAGTGTGTTCAATAATATAAAGATAACTTGACATTACAGTATTTACATGCGCACATCAGGTGAGAAAGTACACATACCGGATGAAGCAGAACGTGTTCAATCGGTTTCATATCCGCATATAAGACCATTGTCAGGTTTATATACAGTGGTGGGTTGAAGGGAAATCAAGGGATGCACCTGCCTCGGACCCCTCTTTGCAACTGTAATGTGTAAAGTACCTTGCTTTGAAAGGGGGCCCAACAGCAATTGTAATGTATAAGTAGGCTACTTTGCTTTCAAAGCGGCCCCCAACAGCAGTTGTAATGTGTAAATACCTTGCTTTCAACAAGACCCAAAGTAACTGTAATGCATAAGTACTTATCTTTTCTAAGGGCCCCCTAACTTCACTGATTTCTAGTGCTTCATATTTCAATTTGGGGGATCGAAGCTTTCTAGGGAGCGCTAAGTGGTTACGGGACTGAATTTTGGGCCCCCTGTGGCAGCGTGCCCTCCCAGTTGGGGGGTATGGAGTGTGGGTGATACGGCTCTGATTGTATAACGTCTTCACTCCATATGCAACGCAGTCAGGGGCGGATTAAGGAGAGGGGCGACTAGGGCGATCGACCCCCATAAAACCTAAGAAAGTAACTTTTTTATCATGATTTTGCGCAATTCGGAAAACAAAATTCACGATATGAGGCCATTTTGTCGTCCGTTGTTTTGTCACAGCAGTGCTATGTTATGAATCAGAGGCGCAACCAGCTCTTCATTTCGGGGGGGAAGTTTCATGAATTTTCATTCGATGACGTCATCGTGCTTATCCAACCGTGGTACAACTTTTTCGCAAACGGTCACATATAATAATAGTGTATTTTTGCCCCCAGACACGAAGTCCATAGTACAAACACACACATTCTGCACAACGCTGGTTAATAAAAACAGACAAAACAGAACGTTTTACAACAGCGTTGTAGGCTGAATCAACGGTGTCAAGCGAAATTTCTGACTTCACGCCATGTGCGCATGCACAGAGGAACATTCAACATATCAAATACGCTGAGAAAACTGGTGATTAGGACATAGGATTTGGCGTTTAGGTAAGTGTGTCTGGTTAGATTTTATGTTACAGTTAGAAAAAGAAAAATAATTGAAGTCTAAGGTTAAGTCCAATATTTTTCACTGGTTTTACCTATTCCCG
>JGI24159J19872_10011204_pt1 | contig 11758 bp, 7 predicted proteins | sample Ectturendosymbi4_FD_19872 | JGI IMG/M metagenome (IMG submission 19872) | reverse complement strand
AATGAACCCGTAATGAGACCTGACTACCAAATATTACTGAAATCGCCCCCCCCCTAACCTTAGTAGCTGGATGTGTCCCTGTGCGCATTCAACGGCAACTGACGCCGACGTCAGCAAGCACTGCCTGTGTTTGTTCAGCACGTGCTTATCGCTCACTATTTTTAACCAATCCAACCGATCAGTATGATTTAAGAGTTCGAGCATGCAGCTCAAGCAGTGACACACGATCGAAGACGCTTCCTGTAGAGCTGTTGATATCATCGCGCGCTGCACAACAACCGAGAACACTAACCGCACCGCGCGGAGTAGAGGTCCACGCATGCGCACATTGTACAAGCGAAGTGCCACGTTACAAACTCTTGTACTCTTCCTTCGTCACGTCGGCAAAAGGTTTGTCGACATTGGGCACGTTTCTCTTCTCTGGTGCCCATGGGCGTCGGAATTTTTTTTCCCGGAGTGGGGGGTTGGCAACAGCGGCGATATTTCATTCTACCAATTCTGAAATTAAAAGAAAAACATTTTTCTACTAAAATTTAATAGCAAAATTTCAAAGTTCTTTAGCCACGGAGGAGCCAACCCCCCCATTCCGATGCCCATTCTGGTAACGCGACGGTCCCTACGCGAGACGATGACAGCAACTCACGCAGAACGCTTTTATGGAAATATCGCCGTGAGCTTAAAACGGAATCGACAGCCAATGAACTCGCGCGCCGAACACGTCGCGCGCGCTTCGCAGCGGGACACAAGCGACGCCAAATGCAGCACGTCCAGCAAGCGGAAAGGCACTCACACATCACTTCGGCACGATAAAAACGCACTGCGCGACTCCAGAGGCGGAGAAGAGCAACAGGGAAAACGCGGCGTAGGTAACAACAGCACTTGGTCGACAGAACTGAATTCTGCCGCTTTTCTAGGGGCGTCAGGCCCAGCAGAACGCGTGGTTAGTGCGACGAATAGAAGACGATGAGTCGGTAAGCTCGAACGAAACACGTCACGAACGCACCTCCAGCTGTAACCCACAGCCACAACAATTATTACAGTTCCATGGGGGACGAACCGAGCGAAGTTGGTTCGGGAAGGGGACGTACGATCGCGCGTGCGCGTTTGCTTTATTGCACGCGGTTGTCCTCGTTAACGCCCGCCCAGTGGTGACAATAAAAGGCGATGAGCGCGCGGTCGCTGGAGCCGACGCGAGTGCAACAAACAATTATCTTGCGCAAACAAAAGAGAAAAAAAAAGGGAACGAAAAAGGCAACGCTGTGCAGCTCAACGTATGGGCGACGGAGCGCACGTCGCAATACACCTAAAGACACCAACGCGTGCGCACAGTGTTACGTTGTTCTGCGAACGGGCAGCGGGAAATGTTACATTCCAAAAACAAGCAAAGCAGAACGCAATCTGCGCCACGACTGTCTGAGCGATTTGCGAACGTCGGTAATACTGCAAAACAAAGGCAAACGACGCTGTAGCGGAGCAAATGGTGGCGATGGGCGGGGGGGGGACACACAAACCAAACAAATATGTCATTGACAAGCAATTTAGGTTTTGTTTGATTGTGGTCGCGCGATGGCAGTAGAAAGAGCACGCTTCCCGTGCAATGTAATTGTTACTTCGAGCCGCACAAAAAACAAAAGCAAAACGACATCTGAGGCGCTTATTGTCCAGCTAAGCTAAAAACAATATATGTGTCGTAGACCAACCGGAAAATCAAGATTTCGTACAATTTTGAGTCAAACGAAGTAAAAAAAAGGAAACACAACATGCAAATCTGCGCTAAACAACGGATAAAGCAACGTGTCACTCAGTGGCTCACAAAGAAAGGTCAGCGTCGATCTATAGGTTCCATCTGGCCTGTTACAGGCCGATCCGATTTCAGCAACCGCCAGATCTCATCGACTCAAGCTGAGCCCGCTGGCGCAAATGTCCTCGCAGTTGTGGAGCGATTCGTCGCGCTTACTGCAACAGCCGTCCGCGTCGGACGCCTTGGAATGAACAACTTCGCAGTTGTTATTGTTCTGATCGACGCCGTCGCCGAGCGCCCACTCGTCGTCGTCCTCCTCGCTGTCGTCGGACAGGCAAGGCTCGCAGAGCGCCGTTCGCTCGTCCGCCTGGCCGACAACGCCCGCGTCGCCGACGCGCGATTCGTCTATGACACAAAGCTTGGTAGCGGTCGACGATCCCGGCGCGGTCTTGTTGGAAAGCGGCTCGTCGTCGGCGGCAACCCCGTCGATGTCGAGTGCCGTCGCCGAATCGTCGGCGGACGCGTTGGAGGTCTGTTCAGAAAGAAAGATAGCTTTTCAAACAGGCGACTTTAAAGCGGCCGCGCATTTTTCGCCGTCGTCGGCAGCAGTGCAATGGCTTACGGACCGACGCCAGCCATGATCAAAAACTGTGCGCGTGAGAGCAGAACAGCAACGCTGCAGCGCGAAAAATCAGACGCACTCGCTCACAACACGAAAACAAAAGGCAAACTGCACCTGCGCCATTGCGATGCCGTGCTGTGCCATGATCGACGGTACGTAATGGGACAGAGAAGCGAGTGAGAGCATTGAGCCGGTCACGTGACACGGTATGATCGTCATCATCATCTCGCTGGAATAAAAATAACAGATCGACGCTCAGTAGGCGGCGGAACTGGCGAACTGCAGTACGTCTGCAGAGAGCGTTTTGCAAACGAAGCTGCTGGCTGCAGCACAGTGCGGTTTGCTGCCACGTTAACGAAACCTGTTTTAATTCGTGTTTCATTGCTTTGTCGATACTGTGACGCGACTTCAAAATTTACGTTTCCGTTTTAAGCAAAGGCAAAGAGGCTGTGTGTCACGCAGAGCTTTCTTGAAAATTTGGCGTTCTGAAGTTTCCGACACTTCCAACAGGGTTGCCACACATTTGAAGAAAACATTCTCCACACTTTTTCATATCTTTCGGTACTTCCATTAAAAAAGTTCAATACCACCACTTCTCTTCATTTTTTTTCTTAATCATGAAAATCAATCTTGCACATTGCATAAATAATGAACTGCTTCGCCTTCAGTAAAATTCTGTTCAGATACTTCAAAATTCTTTTCCATCATGAATTTCCAAACTTTTTCAATGCTTAATGTGCATTAAGGCTAATTTCAACACTTGTCCAAGGTCTTGAAAACCGATTTTGAAATTAAATGCTTTTTCAACACTTTCAATGCCACGCGGGAACCCTGTTTTAACGTAAGAGAATCACCGACTTGCATCTGACGCCCCCTCGTAACCAGCGACGCATCATTTGTTTCCTTCTCGTGAAAGGCGTGAACTCGAGGACAGGGCAAACGAAGCATTTCACAGCAACGAACAGGAAGCCGGCGGTGCTTGCTTTTAGCCACACTGCTATTTACCGATCACTGAAACATACCCGTTCGCGTTTGGCTGCAGACACGCCAGCTGATGTATAGACTGTCGTCTCGACGTGTAAGGTGGTGGAGGAGTCGTTGTTGGAGGAACGCGGATAATCTCGTCGTAAGGCGGAAGTTTACAATAGCCTAGGACGCCTGAAAAATGGTGACTCAATCATTTCCTGCACCAGTTACGTTGACGCGAAAAAGAAATGTCAACTTTCCAGATCAGCACAAAATGTAGGGGTTTTGTTGTTTTTCAATGAACTTTTCAAAACTTTAAAAATTTAGACTTTGCGTTGCTTCAAATTGAAAACAGCTGGATGCTATCGCGGCTGTGCAGCGTACACATTTTTGAGAAGTAAACCTCGCTCTTAACCGCACAACTAGTAGCACATCATGCCGGGGTGGAACAACAATAAGCAATTTTTAATTGGCAAATAATGCGCTCAACGTTAAGACTTGTCCAGCATGGGTGGCGGAACCTTTTTCAAAGTGGGGGGGGCACAAGTGCACGTTGAAAAGAAATTATAGCAAATTTTATGGTTTGAATTGGCAACTGTGACGTCACAAGCATTGAAATATGACGTCATTACATATACACCATATGAAGATCTAAATTACACTATTATAGACAAAACTACACCACTATCAAAACGTATCGGTGAACCACGTGAAATTCAAATAGGCTGTTACAGGGGCGACCCAGGTCATCAGCGTCACTCGGGCTAATCATTTATTCTAACTGACTGAATAAAACCGCTTGACGCTTGCATCACTAAAATTTCCATTTGCTTTCATTCTGGCTGGCATTACCGTTGCCCTGTGACGTTATGTTATGTGAAAATAAATGAGAAATTCTCATGATAACTTCTCCATTGTCGAGAAAGAGCCCGAATTAACAACTTAGTGAAGTGAGACCGTGGGTGGTGGAACAAACATACAAAGCAAGCAAGCTTTCGTTCTCCGATATAAATCGTAATCGAAGACTCAGGCGAAACCCGAGGAACCCGTATGCCGGAGTAGCCACTGGGCTGTTAAAAACACCAACAACACAGCTTAAAATACAGGCAAAAATGACACAGCATTGATACCTGTCTTAAACACATTCAAAATCACAACTCTTCTTCATCTTGAACGCAAACTTATCATGACTGAATACTCATTCTACAACTGCATTAGATACCGGAATGCAAAGATAAGACAAAACATACGTAGCAGCTAGCAAGTTGTCCGTAAGGATGCCAACTGTGTTGCTAATACAGAAATAAAATATAGCTATTTAGCGTTGCCAATACAAAAACACAATTGAAATTGATTTGTCAAATATTTCATTTTGCGTATAAGATTCAGTAAAATTTCATTATTTGGAATGGTGTTAAAACGCTTGAAATTACCCAAATTTTTAAATGGTGTGGCACGAACTTGTTCCTCTACACAAACATACGGGTGTCGGAAGAGGGGCAGGAATTTGAAAAATTCAGCAAAAATGCTGTTTTGTTAATTTCGAGTGGTAAAACCCAAATTTCACCACTTTTGGCCCCCCGTAGAAAAACTTTTGAAAAAATCCACTAGTGTCCCGCCTGGAAAAATTCCTTCCGACACCCATGCACACACGTATGTAAAATGACACCATCTTTGTGAAAAATTGTGTTGTATTGCACGATCTTGCAACACTGTTCAACAACACAAATGCGGTAAGCAATCCACAGCAGGGTGACAGATTGTGCACGGTGTATTCTGCCAAACAATTACAAAATCCTGCCAAATTCACTATGTTAGAAATACTGTCGACAATATACTGCCAAAATTCTGCAACGTTTTTTCATAAAACGATTTACTTTATCACTGAACCCAATACTGATTGTGTTACTTAAACTTACGATATTTAGGCAAAAAAGTGGAGGGGCCAGACCCCCCAGAAATAAAAGTGGAGGGGCCTAGGCCCATGCAGCCCCCCGGTTCCGCCACCTATGCTTGTCCACAATACCAAACAGCCGAATAAATCCACGCCACTACAAGAACTTGACAGTCCGCACCTTTTTCGACCGGTGGACCTGGATAGTTGCATGCACCCGTGTACGGCAAAGCGTTCGGATTGTAAATTTGAGTTGATCTTGCTCTTGCTCCTCTGCGCTTGCGCCTGTGATGGTAGGCGCAGCAGCAACTCAGAAGAATGATCACGGCCCAAATCAGCCAAAACCCTGCGAGGAAAAGACATTGATTTCCAGCAACAGGAAAGAAAAGAGCGAGAATTCTCAGGCAACACAGATTGTTATTTTGCACAAATAAAGGAAAATGGAGTAAGAAAACGTTTCTACGTGTCTCCACGAAACAGCACAACCTACCGAATTGCGACAGAAAACAAGCACAAATATTGTTGAAAACGATGTCGTTGAACACAAACTGCTGGCAAAGCGTTTAATCGAGGCGATCAAAAGTCTAACAACTTTTTCGGTAGGATTTGCGAGTCTGGGCTGCACTGTAGCCAAATCACAACCGAAAACAAACAACTTTTCTCTAAAGCAATTTAATGAACAAAAACAGCGACCTCTAAGAACACAATCAGCTGTTTTCCGCTGCTAGTTTACAAAGGTTTTGGGGCTATTTAACAGTTCACCTTTTATGCCATCTCTGGTTATTAAAGCGAAGTCAAGGTTTCACACGTATACGTGCTCATCGCGTCCACACACTTGACACAAAATTAATCACCATCACAACACAAACGATGAAAATGATCGATAAGCATTTAAGATGATACTCTGCCTGGCTGTTTAATTTATTGGGGCAGCCCTTGTGCGATTGGTTTTGGCGTTTCGGCCCTTTGGGTAACGTTCACATTTTTACCCTGTTTGCAATCTTTTTAGTGGCTAATTGTACTCTTTTACACGCAACTCTTTGAATTCTTCACCAAGGAAACAAGTCTTATCAGAAAATGCAAGGTAACGTGTTTTTGATTTTGTGCCAACTGGTTACAAGCAAAAAAGCGTCAACTGTACGCAGGCAGCTCTTAGCAGTTGGTCGGACAGCTAGGTGGGCAAAAAACAGTTCGTGATTACCAAAACGAAAAGGAACATTTCACTTGGGCAAAGAAGTATGAACACTGGACATGTGAACAGTGGTGACAAGTTTTCTGACAAGAGCCACATTTTAGTCCAGGGAGCAACACCAACAAGCCAACATATCCAAACAACAAAAGGATCCCAAACACTCCCAAAGAAAATGATTCGGGGGGTATTTTAGCTTTAATGGGGTTGAAAAACTGGCGCTTATCAAAGACATGATGAATTCCGAAAGATACAAAGATGTTTTCACAAAGAAAGTGACACCAGAAATTACAAGGAAGTTTACAGAAGGGTTATGCATTTTACGACTGGATGTAGCACAATGCTCTTCAACCTTTTTGTCAGCGTGGAACCCCCGATATGCTTTTGCATTTGTTATGGAACCCCCATTAACAAATCTTAAAAAACACGAATTACTTGCAAGAAAATCAAATTACTCGTTATTAGACACATTACAGAAGTTAAAAATCAAGAAATTTAATGATTTGGTTGTTCTTGCATTTCTGAAATGGATCTGCTACATTCAAAATTTGGCAAAAAGAACCCCTATCTCAAATATGTGTCGTCCCATTTTCTAACGTTGGTAATTGAATTACATTTGGTCCGCTTCGGATTAGGTGCCTCTTTTACATTTGAGCTACATTGCTCATTACCGTCCACACCTTCGGTGTTGTTATTGTTTCACTTCACATAAGTATGCTGTTTTGCTTCACCTGGCTTGACTAAATAGTAAAAGATCGGGTTTCACACTGTTTTTACTTTATTCCCACAAAGGTTGAACAGCAGCTCTAGTCCGTTGTCTACCACTCCGATGTACAGTGTTGCCAACTGTACAGCGGCAGCATCGTATAACTATGATGCAACAATAACGTACTTCTTAATTGCACAAAAATGAACAAGTGATGCAACGACTATCAATATTTCTTTTTCCGCTATCTGCACTCAACCTCATGTATGAATACTTGGAGTCTGAATGCAGCACAGTGATCTAAAAATTACATAATGACGCACCTACATACTTGAAGCAAGAAATCATTTCCCTAAAAAAGGAGGAGCCTTCACGGAACCCCACTACATGTTTTGCGAAACCCTAGGGTTCCGCAGTACCCCTGTTGAAGAGCACTGATGTAGCACCCTGCCATACCAGTCACAAAAGACCAAAATTTTTTTGCTTTAAGAAACATTTCTGTGTTGGATTGGTGTAAAAATTCTGCAGATTTAAATCATAGAGAATTTTTGGAGTATCAAAACTTTATCTACGCAGATAATGTTTTCCCGCCATGGTTAAGGTTATAGAAGCCATTATTGAGTGCTGTTATCATGACCCTCAAATTCAAGAAGATTGCAAGAAATTAGTCGATTATATGCCCAAAAGACCAGAAATGGTTCTAAACAATCATGGTGGTCATATACATTACTAAAAATCGTGTTTGAACAAATATTTTTGTTGTCATGAAAGTAACCAAAATGTGATTTTTATGACTATGTGCTGGTTATTCAATTAGTTGCACAACAATGTACGCGTACCTGTTGGTAGTTCACTTTTATATCATGATGCAAAAACATCAGAGCAATTGCACTCAAACATTCTTTGCAGGACTTCAGAAATATGTTTTTAAACAACCCCAGTCCCATTAGACAGCACTCCACAGATGCAATTGTGCTGGAGATTGTCAGCATGTACATGTACATTCAGATAAACAGAGTTCTTGTTGCTGTATAGCAGTTCTTTGCGGACTGTTCAACAAACCACATGCTTTTACATTATCACCTAGTCCTATACCAGGGGTGGCCAAACTATGACCCGCGGGTCACATTTGGCCCACCAACCAGTTTAGTCTGGCCCGCCAAATACCTTGCACATCTTTTCAAGCACCGCATTTCCGACTGTGGACAGCAATGCAATAGCATTGGCTGCTGCTTGTCATGTGAACTGCACTGTATTTGGCCCTTCAGTGGCCAGGCAGTCATTATTTTGGCCCTTGGGTCAAAAAGTTTGGCCACCCATATCCTAGACCTATACCATCATTATTTTTATCACACAATCAAAAGGCAGTGGTGATGTAATAGAGTGCACTGTGACTACGAACTAGGGTTGGGAGTCGGAGGTGTTTGGGTGAGGTGGGATTCCTAAGAAGACTAGGAGTCGTAGTCAGATTTTTTATCCGATTCCAGAAGTTCAATTGAATCATTTTTTACATATCCTAACTCGTGCTTGTTGAAATGGTACATTTTTTTAAAACTTTTATTGAAACTGATAATTCTTGCTGTGTACCACGATTTCCATTGATTGCTAGTTGCTACAAAATTATTGACAGCCAAACTTGATTCATGTTATACTAAGGAGTCAGAGTCGGAAATTTTGAAAAGGTGGGAGTTGGAGTCAGAAATTTTGGAAAGGTCGGTGTTGGAAATTTGGAAAGGTTGAGCATTTTACCTTCAACTCCGTAACCCTGTTACCAATGAATGCAAAACGAAAGCTGCAGTTTGTTGAGATAACCTCATCATCGCTCAACTGGTGCCACTGTCTAAACCAGGGGTGGGTAGCCTACTTACTGTCACAGGCTGCATGAATTGTGGATTATTGCTGGTGGGCCACAAATAAAAACTGATTGTATCCTAAAATTCTACCTTTATCTTACTGAGGGATGGAGGCTTCGTATTACATCCTACCTAAGTACATGCTCATCATGGAGCTTCGTTCTGATGTGATTTTGTACTTTAATTGGGTAATGAAAATTATGATGCGAGCCATATCAAATGCTCATGTGGGCCGCAGGTTTCCCCTCCCTGGTCTAACAGCCGGTTTGTGCTAAGGCTACTAGCAACGTACAATTGAGTCTTAGGTCAATGCACCTGATTTTATTCTGAAAAGTGATACCAAAAACTGCTCTTGCTTGACAGACCACTTTTGCCATGCTAGATCCACCACTGTGCATAACTAAGTGCTTGCAACATGTACAATCAGATTGTTTCTATTAGTTTTGCCCAAGTATATCTTAGCATTTTCTCAGAGCAACAACAAGCTCTTTCTACAAACATGAAAACAAACAACAACATAATACAAGAACTTACACCACAATTCATAATAATATGTGCAGCATCTTTCACTTTGACAGCAATGGCCTACTGTACACACATATTCCTCATCGGAGGTTTGGCAAGTTTCTCCCTCCTGCAACAGAAAAAAGTACTAAAACTTGTGCGAAAGCTTTGACATTTCAAACAATGAAACAACTGATATCAACATTTCACCAATAATAATTTTTAGTGGATCTCTGTAAACTTAGAAAATGAAAATAAAAAGAGTTTACATTTGAACCTTGAAAAATAGCTTAGAGAGAAAAACATGATTTACAAATCAATGAAACAATGATATACCTAATCAAAAGAAAAAGAGCCCAAGGTCAGGCTTTCAATCACTGTATGAGATGACATTTGCGTGGCTCTGTACAAATTCAGTTTGAAACACATGCTGATATGCAGGCTACTGCTTTTCTGAGCTGTGTCTACTGCACATGTTTTTACAACAACATACATGTTTCTATGATTCCTTGCTTACTGCTTTTGGATGGGCAACATTCTACTTGCACTTTTAGAGCTAGTCCCTGGTCACCTTTTTCACAATGCTGTTGTCAGTTCCAACCATCACTCATGCATAAAAGTGGCAGTTTTCAAGTGGGTACTTTTTATGTAATTAACACTTGTGCATAAAAGAAGCAAAGTGATGCAACAGTGTATACTAAAGCATTGTGCTTTACAGGCACTAAATATAAGGTTGACAACAGCTGATTACAATGGAATAAAGATGTTGAAATAGCTACCTTAAAAACAAGATGCGTTATTATTTTTTAGACAAATGGTTATAACTGCAAGCATACCTGATGAACTAAAAGCAAAAACTAGTCACAAAAAATTGTTTCAGAATTTCTGGCATAGAATGGTTATTGTCACTTCAAAAGAGGGCCTTAGATATATGTGCATGTCAAAACAAGATTGGTAAATATAAGCATTCACAAAAATTTTGTAATATGAAAAGATACAACCCCATTATGTTTAAACGAAGGTATAACCAGTAACATAAAATGCAAAGCATGCAGCATGGCCCAAACTTTGTGATTCATTGCTGAAACCACAAGACTGAAACAGTCTAATCTTATCGTTGGATAAATGACATATTTTATTTTGTCTAGAGCACCTATAACTCTTCTCTGATATTTATGGCAATTAACCATAAACTAGTTGCTGTAGACTTCACAAGAGACAATATGACTCAAATGTATAGAACTATGTAAATGAATACAATACTTGCATAATTTTCTGATACCTTGGCAAAGGCTTTAATTGGCTAGTACACCTCATCTCATACACATCACAATGCTGATATAATTGACTATCTGCACAAATGCAGATAAAAGTACACTTCAGTGGCACTGCCAGAAAGAAGTTGAAGAGGCCATGCCCCCCCTGAAACAAGTTGCTAAGATTTTTACTAGTGCTTCGTATCATTTTTCAACTGTTAAAATATAAACAGAAGGAACAGTCGGACTCAAGATGACGTCACTGACTGACAATGTTATTGACTGGCCCCTCCCAAACAAAATTATTGGCTGCGCTACTGGTATACCTCTACATATAGCAAGGCAACACACAATTTTTAAAATCAGTGAATGAAAAATAAGCAAGAATAAGACTGAAGGAGCAAGGACACTTTGCGGTCAAACTGTCCATTAAAGTTCAACAAAAGACAGAAAAAAATGTTCATAAGAACGTTTGCTCGAGGAAAAGGGAATTATTTCATCACTAATATATGGATTTATTTGTCCAACTTCGACTGCAGAAGCCAAACTTGATCATTTTATTACATCACACTCCTAAGTTTGGTATTCCTGTTGAAATGGTACAATTTCTTTTGAAACTTCTTGAATCAGATAATTCTTGCTGTGTACCACAATTTCCATTGAGTGCTAATTGCTACAAAATTGTTGACAGCCAAACTTCATTCACTTAATGTTAACACTTTGGCGTCCGCTAAAATTCGGGGATTTTCGGGAAAAAAACGCGTAAACGCATGTGGCTTTGCGTGGGAATTTCTCCGGTCTGGTATGCTCTACAGACCCGGTACAAGTCTCAAAACACGCAGCAAGTCTTCTAGTCTGCACTCGAAAAATTTTTTTTGCTGGGGGGTGTGGGTTTTTTGTGAGTGAGGTCATAAGTGGAGGACATTTAGGCCACCTTGGCCCACTTTGCCTGGCCCTGGGCGCCAACCGTTAGGTGGTAGTATTTCGCTGAAGTATTTACTGGAAACTAGGCTACAATCCGAGTCTT
>JGI24159J19872_10011201_pt1 | contig 11760 bp, 15 predicted proteins | sample Ectturendosymbi4_FD_19872 | JGI IMG/M metagenome (IMG submission 19872) | reverse complement strand
TTTTCGATTTCAAGCAGAAGACTTGCTGAATCCGAGGATGGTTTGGATAGCTCTCTAGCTCAATCGGGTGGCGAGTTACAGCGTTGCAAACTTGCGCGCGCGGGACTTAAAGAGTTTGCTTGCTCCCGCTTAAAAGAAACTCACACCGGTGTTGGCCAGCTGATGCGTCGCGACTGCCGGCTGAAGTAGCTTGTGGGCAATAAAGGGGCTCCTCTTCGAAAGCGTGCCCCCGTAAGAAACGTCCCGAGTCTGCAACGACACATTTCTGCTGGTGCATGACGTAAATTACCGGTCTTTGAAACATGAAAGTTGTTACTTGTCGCTTAGGTCGACGTCAGTCCATCGTTCGCGGCCGTCATGGCTCAGAAAGATGACAACGAGCTCGGGCTGATGAAGCGAGCAGCCGGCGTGACGCTTGAGATCTACAGCAAAGTCTTTAAAGAAAATATTAAAGACATTATCGATGCAGACAGGGTAAGCCAACTCGTGCAGGCCTGTTTTTGCTCTACAAAAGTTGCTGGTAGGGACGAAGAGCATCTCAGAGGCCGTTCTAGCTTTGGAAATTTTTCTGAAATTTCCCTCTCAGTTTTGCTACGGTCATGGCAAGGCACGTTTGCTTCACCGCTCCAAAAGTTTCTGTTCATCGATAAAGACAGGGGCTTTAAAGTAACCGGTGGGTGGCGCTGGCGGTCGCCACTGCTTCTTCTGCCGTAGCGTCTTCCTGTCAATGGATGCACCGAATAACCGGCTATAATACTAATCAGCCACCTTTTTTCCTGACTGGCTGTTAGTGTGGTTGTAGTGTAGTGTCTTAGTTTTTCGATTCGATCACCTTGCTCGAACGGTTCGTTCTCTAAATTCGTGCATTCCTTTGATTTAACTATTATCGATTTAATTATGACAAGCAAGATTAAAATGCCAAACGTGTTCGCAACTAGTGATGTCAAACGATGTGAAGTTTTAAAAAATAGAAATAATTGAAATTAATCAAAGAGAACATTTTTTCAGAAAGTGAAACACGTCAAACTTGCAGAGATGATTGAAAAATCGCTTGAAGACAAAACTCACTTGAAAGGCGCTGACCCAACTTTAGTGGAGACTTGTTATCCTCCCATTATTCAAAGCGGGGGCAGCTACAGTTTGAAGTTCAGTGTGGTCAGGTATGTCGATATATATATCATTGGGTGTGATTATGAATTTATTTAGGGGTTGACTTATCGACATTGCCTAAAGTTCCTAAACTATGTGTATACATGGGCGCAACGAGGTTAGATGGCGCCCGGGGCAAGAAGCAAGTTTGGCGCCCCCATGTTCGAACCAGAGTTTTTCGGAAGCAAATGTACGTGTGGCATTGTTGGGACTTTTCGGCGCCTCCTGCAGCGATTGGTGATTCGGCGCCCGGGGAATTGTGCCCCCTTCCCCCCTCGTTACGCCCCTGTGTATATAGTCTTGTCGTTTTTGATTACCTAAATTGTCAAAGAATGTATCGAAATAAAGAACTTGACCCAAGCGATTACGTCCAAAGTGGTGGAGCAATTCTTTTTCTTTTGCAGCAAAATGTCAGACCTTTCTCACTCTGTGAGAACTTTATTGCTGCGAAAAGTTGTCGTTGATTTTTTGCTAATTAATTGCAGTTTTCGTCCCTGAACACATCAGAGCAGCTTTTTTATAATTTCTTTATGACTTGAACGACCACCGTGGCTGACCAAGCAACGCAAGCACACGCTTCTCAAGCAGTGGTGGAGGAACCTTTTTCAAAGTACGGGGCACAAGTGCACGTCAAAAAAACTATGGAAAAGTTTTTTTCATGAAGCGATTTACTGTAACAATGGACCGAATACTAATTGTGTTGTTTGAACCTATTAAAAGTAAAATTCGAAATTTGAAAGTGGGGGCAAGGCCTAGGCCGATGCGACCCCCCCGGTTCCGCCACCCCTCCTCTCACGTTAATAGACAGAGCTCGATTCGGGGCCAGCAGGTCGCACTGAAAACTACGAAACTTGCGGCCTTTCCGGTTCGTATCGATAGATTGGTACAGAAGGCAACTTCACGCTCGGGTGTTGCTAGCACCATCGAACCGCTGCAAGAAAGGTCGCGCGTTTCATGGCGCGGCTTTAGCAATGACGTTAGTTCCAGTTGGTAGCGGTGGCGCTTCGAGACGCCCGACCGGTAGAAAACGAGTACAATTAAAGTTTCCTTCTCTAACCGCCGTGTTAGCGGATGCAACGTGTTGGTAGCAGTTCGGCATTTGCTGAGAAGCTGTGCAAAGGGACCATGAAGTAAATGTCAGTTACTAAACATGATGTGTGCACTAACAATGCAGCGCCGCTATCGTGGAAAGCGCAAAAATGTGTCATCGTTTATGAAACTCACACCTGCCAAAAGTTGTATTGCTGTTGAGGGAAAGCTCTTCAGAAAACGTTGTGGATAAAATCAGAACATTGATGCGCTATTTTTGTCGTCGGTGTCGATTTTGTTTGATTGTATAGGGCTAGGCGACCAAGCCTGGTTGTATGGTGGGAAGAGAATCGGCGAAGTCGTCTAAGATAAAATTGTGAATTTTTTTCATCTGATAAAGAGAAGTCATTCGTTTTCCAAGTTGCGCATCGACTGCATCTAAATTCAGTCACTTGCAAAGCAAGTATACGGCCTTAGGCAGCAAACCCAATGAGAAATTTTAGCTAGCGTCAACGTGCTATCAAACTTAACTGCCTGGTAAAAAGTAGTGTTTATTGCTTGCAAAGTAGGCTACCATGTCAGAAGCTTGACGTGGCAGAGTGGCGGGCTGCTGTGTGTCGCATGGTAAGTTTTTGTGTGGAAATTCAGCTTCGTGCTGCGCAAGAACGATGACAAAAGCACAAGTTCCCTCCTTGTTCCAACAGCGACAAGAATCCTCTCCACTTCGGCTGCATCATCTGCATGTTCGGCGTCAGGTACCGATCCTACTGTTCGAATATCGTTCGCACTCTTATGGTCAATCCGACGAACGAGATGCAAGAGACATATGCCTACTTGCTTGATCTGGAGGATCTCATTTTTCAAAAGCTCATTCCTGGTGAGGTTTCTGTGTGGTTTCGCATTAATTTTGCTGCGTCTTATTTTTGAAGCTTGAAAAAGGATGCGAGTATCTTGCTGAAGTGTTTGGAACAAAAAGATTCATTTGGATATAGACAGAGTGAATCAATTTTTTGAAACCATCGCGACTTTTTTGCGTTAGTATCAAAGTTGCTCAGACTTCTTCATAAAAAGTACTTGCCACACTTTTTGATGGCTTCAAAGTCACTGCAGGCTGGTTCGGCCAATCACCTGACGGGTTAGAGTAGTTGGGACCTGAACAATCTACTTGTTTTTCGTTTTGTATTTGTTCAATAATCAGTTTTGATTCGAATCTGCTTTGCGTAAGCAAGTCAAGAGAAACGTCGCCCTGCCAGAAGAAACTCTGATGNCGTTTACGCCCAACATTATTTTGTGTAAGCGCCCAATGTACGTTGTGTTGGTTCGTGTAAAGAATGTGCTTTNCACTTTCAGGCGCCAGACTGTCGGATGTCTACAACGCCGTCGTGGATAAAGTNAAAAAAGAAAAGCCGAAACTGCTGAATCACTTGACCAGGAGTTTCGGCTTCGCTTCCGGAATCGAATTCCGCGAAGTCTCTCTGCTCATCAACGGGAAAAACGAAGCTGTTGCCAAAAAAGGTAAGGCGTCGAACATTTGCTTCTTGTGTTAAAATCTTTCCCAATATTTTTTCTTTGATGTGGTGGTATTCGCTGCACACGCTTCTAGTACCTTCGCTTCATCGTTGAAATCGTGATACCGCTCCTTTGGTTTCATACAATTGCCATTGAGAACAAAAACTTTAATTCACTGACACCCGAAACAGTTTGGACTGTTTTGCTTACCCACGTATGTGGGTTATTACGCGGGTTATTCTTTCCTACTTCTGCCATTTAAAAATTGTTTCTTTCAAGGCATGGTTTTCAACATCAACATCGGCCTGGCTAATCTGACCAACCCGGATGGTGCTGAAGATGCTGCCAAGAACTATGCGCTCTTTGTCGGAGACATGGTGGCGGTTGGTGAGGGACCAGCTGCTTTGATCACGAAGGACAAGAAGAAAGCGCGAAACATATCGATCTTTCTAAAGGTACTGCAGTGTTTTGCCTGTTCAGCAATGCTGACCGAGCTACAGAGTTAGAAGAAATGTCATACATAACCCATAAAGTAATTGCGTAGTTCATTGTTGCAAATTGATCACTTTTATCTGGTCTTTGATCGCAAGCGCGTTAAAACCAGGCGTGTTATCGGCGAAAAACTTGGCAATGTAAAACTGCTCTCCGTGTCGTGGTGCAACTGTCCATGTAATTTAATTGTTTCATTGTTTCGCATGAGTGGTTGTTCAACCACAGTGAGCAATGCTTTTGTTACGTTATAATCAGGATGAGAGTGAAGAAGAGAGCGATGAACAGGAAGCAGCCGATGAGCTCCTTGGAAGGGGAGCGCGAGGAGCTTTGCTTAAAGATAAAACACGAGTAAGTGTGTTTGATAAGTTTTAATGCGTGTTGGTTGATTTTGATTTGTGAACTTTTCTCATTGCAAATTCAAAAAAACTGCTTTGCAGTGAGTGCCCAAAATGAAATAGTGCCAATGGAATCAAATTTGAGTTTAAATGTGAGTGTTTTTTGCATTTGGAAATAAAGGTAGCTCGTCCGATACGGTTGTTCCCTTGTTTCCACAGTTCAGTTTTCACTTGCTTTGCTGACAAACGCAATTGTTTTTTAACGTGAATAGTGGTGTGACTTGTGCCACCGCGTGTTGGTTTATATCGCTGACCCGCCTCCACTGGTGTCGCTGTGGTGTTCGCAGCAAGAAATCAGCACTGAGATGAAGCGACACAATCACCAGCGCGAGCTTCGCAATCAGCTCAACGAAGCTGCCAAAGAAAGAATCATGAAAAACAGCGCATCTGTCGAATCGTCAAAGTCTGTGTCTTTGATGTTTGAACTTGATTTTGCGTAACAAGCAATTCTTGGCTGATCTGTCATCTTAAAATACTTTGTGCTGTAGGCGAAGAAACTTTTCAGGCGCGTACAACGAAGGTTGCATCATCAAGCACGCGTAACATTTGTTGGCTACTTTCCTGAAAAGCGCTAAGGGTGCAGGTTGGAAACCAAGAGAGCCGCCCGTAACGCTTTGACTGCTAGAGCGTTTGATTTAGATTTTCATTTCCCCTGCATTGCTGAAACCTCGCTTTTGTTCCAGTATCGGTAAAGTCACTGGATTTGCATAACCTGTTGTGAAATCTACAGTTTTCCGTCGTGAGTTGAAGCGAAATCAGAAAAAAAGTAATCTTCTTACGAACTGCGTTAGGGCTCCATTTGAAAGCTATTTCCAAACTCCTCATTCAGACGAAACTTAACATTACAGCACTTCCTTTGGTTTGCTACGCGAAAGCAGCTTAAGAAAGACATCTGTTCAACTGTATTCTCAATTCAAACGATCGAGAAAAGATCCTCGGTCTTGTTTCAAGTAGAAATCAGCGCAAAACGTCGTCTACCGACGTGTGCCAAGCTCTTGATCGTGGTTTATCGGCTTCATGAGCAGCGCTGTGACTTTAAAGACCGTGAAGGCAGTTGTTCGTTTACAATACGGTAATTCCAACCATGCACTACTGCCTCTTTCTCAAGCGAGCGTTGCCGGTGTTTGTTGTCATGTCCCGGAGGCAATTTTTCGCCTCGGGTGATGACTGGTCGTGTAAGAATCTCGTACTGCTTGTTTAGAGTCAAGAAATCCAACGTCTCGTACAAGTCGCGCTCCCTCCTTCCCGTAAAAGAGCCGGACATCTACGATTTAAAGATTTTCATTGACAAGAAGTACGAGACCGTCGTCATTCCAGTCTTCGGCATTCCCACACCTTTCCATATATCTACTATCAAGGTTCGTTGACCTCTTGCTTGGGTTATGTCGGGCTTTGAATCCTTAGTTCCTTGCATTTCGTTCGGTCTTCACTGCAAGGAGTTTTATGCAGACGTTTATATCAATCGAATCGCTTTTTAAGCTTACAGTCTGTCCCACGCATTTCCGTAAGCATATAGATTTGATAAAGTCGTTCTCAGTAATTGGCTAAAATAAGAGTATTGAAGCTTCATTTATGTCAGATACTTTGATTTTGCAAGTTGATAGATGTGTTTCATTCTCCATTTTCGAGCGTTGTTGGGTATCTGTACCTCTTAGACTTCTACGAATTCTGTAGTAGACAGTTCTTAGAGCTACGTGAGTTCCGTTGATGTTTATTTTTAATTGTGACAGCGCCGGCTTTGAAATTAACCACAAACCCTTTTCAGAACCTGTATCGTAAATTATGTCAATGCTTTGCACTACTTTACTTTTGCAGAACATAAGCATGAGTACGGAAGGCGATTATTGTTACCTCCGAATCAACTTCTTTTGCCCCGGAAGGTGAGATCTGCACGTGGAATGCATCTCGTTGTTGCCTGGTGCACTGTGATTGGTCGTTGTTCATCACGTGATAGAATAAAGCTCTAAGTGACCTCGGGACATATGCTTTCAGTTCCAACAGTTTTTCATCATATTTTTGCCTGAATTCAAACTTTACTCAGTTTAAAATTGATTTTTTTGTTTTTACGCGTCGAAGGAGCGGCAAAATGTTTTGAAAACTTGCATTTTATGTGTAAAAGATGAAATATTTTGTTGGTATGTTCGTGCAACGTGAAGGGGTTGGCAGACATGGCGGACTAAACTTGTTGTTGGTTTCTTCTTCAAAATCTTACTGCACCACATGCCAAATAGGTCAAAAGCCATCTTCACTGTTGGTCGAAGTACACCAGTAGCGAATAAAAACAGTAGCGCAATCTTCATGCTTCTCTCTGTTATGAATTGCTTCAATGAGTTTGAGTGGGTTACACACTCCTTGCAAGACACTGTTATTGAGCTTCAGGAGCTGAGGGACTCGTGTAACCTATGATTTGTTTCGTGCATGGCTTTCANTTTCGTCTTATATATAAAAAAAATATATTGCGTGCCAGTGTCTCAATGCAAGAGAAATCAACTCTGGTCAAACCGCCAGTCGCTCACTTTGTTTTGAGCAGTCATTCATTGCTGCACCATGTGCAGTCATGCATCGCAACATCGTGTTTTGATATTTGCAGCACGATCGGAAAAGAAAACCAAAAGTTTCCGACCACGGAAGATGTCAATTTCATTAAAGAATTGTAAGTACTTGCAATTTGCGTTTCACGAAGTAGTTTGAATCTTACGATAACGTTTAAACATATAAACAAGCTTCAGAGGCATCACTTGACTTCAAATGAAGCGTTGAGATGGTTTGTTGTTTAAAAAAACAAAAACAGTGCTTCTAGCCGTTCCTGTTTTTCGAAGTCACGTCTGTGACTCCACGTCGGCGCCAAAGCTTGCACTGGTGCGGCGGTCCGTGATGACGTGGCTAGGCGCTTTTTTATTGGCCTGTCGATTGGCTGTTGTGAATAAGGCTGATGTGCTTTTGGTATCAGAACCTATCGGGCACTTGCTGGCCGGGTCCCTGGCCGCTCTGACCCCCCCGCGGCCAACCTCCAGTTGAGTTTTCGGCTCATCAAGGAATTGCAAAAAAAGTTCAAGGCCCGGGAAGACGAAGAGCGTGAAAGAGAGGTCAGTCAGTGAAACGTATCGAAATACACTTGCAAATAAATCTGAAAATACTGTGAAATGTGCTTTCAACAGTGTTTTTGTGAGACAGTGTAAACTATGAATTTTGTGAATGGTAAATTTTTTCCGATATGACCAGCTGACTAGCATTAAGCAAGAACATTTTTGCATAGATCTTATTTTTAAAATATAGAGCTCGCCTTTCAATAATTACCAAACTTCATTTTCTTGTGGTGTATCAGTGATAGAATGCAAGGAAATTAAAATATCTTTATCCCGGAAATTATGGCGTAAAAAATCATTAGTATTTGCTTGCACGAACTAATAATCACATTATTTGTATTAAAAAAAATAAAACGTCACGTCATTTTTCTTTTTCGACTTCTCTGTATGAGTTCCTCTGTTGTACAAACTTCGAACTGTCAAACTGGCTTGTTATCGTCAAGTTCGTGTCTTCATATGTTGAAGCTTTCGAGGATACTTTGCCGTGAAACCTTTACTTACCGTTCCAGTTTTTGGTGGAATAGGAGGGAACGAGAAATGTTTGAAAGGAGCATACGAACTATATTGAACATAATTCACCGGTGCTCCGTTCTGCAGGGACAGTTAAATCAGAATGAAATGGGATTTTCTTACAAAATTTTACTAAACAATGCAAGAAAGCAGTTGAGCAACCCCCAGCATTCAACCTGCGTGTTCTTTTCGGACAGGTCCCGTGCCACTAAAATGGNTGATTGCTTATTTTCCATTCTGGNGTTTTGAACCTCTGCGTCATTAACGTGCATTGTGTTCTGCAGCTTGTGCTTCTCTGCTGCATTAGTTGTGCTGGATGGTGGCAGAGTTTTGCTTAGTGAATGTCGGTCCAGCTTGAAAATGCCAATCAAATGGCGTAATTCCAATCTTTCGCTTGCAGGGCATAGTGAAGCAAGACAAGCTGGTCATCAACCCAAACAAAGTCAATCCCAAATTGAAGGACCTCTACATTCGACCCAACATCGCGCAGAAACGAATGCAGGGACATTTGGAGGCTCATACAAACGGTAAAGACTCATGCTTCGCATGGCGTATCTGTTGAACAGTTACTGTGTTGGAAAGCTGACTAGCAGTTATGAATCGTCATTGGCCTACTCGTCAGAGTTTGTACCTTTGGGTTCTTGATGTTTATGCTGAACAAGCACAAGTCGAGACATGCTTTTAACCGTAAAACGCTTTCATTCAGTAAATTCCATGGCTAGGTATTCTCAAAACATGCCAGTCCTTTTCTGCTTGAATACGAATTCAACCAAAAAAGTGGTTCTTCGATGCTGTCATAGAATTGAAGAGCCTTGTTTCAGAGCGTGACGTATGCAGGCTTCACAGGCTCTGATTGGCTGCGACTTATTCACACAGGCTTCCGATACACATCGGTTCGCGGCGACAAAGTCGACATTCTTTATAACAACATTCGACACGCCATCTTTCAGCCGTGCGATCACGAAATGATCATTGTGCTTCATGTGCACCTCAAGGTGGGAATGCGTTTTTACCTGAGGATCGATGTGCTCCATGTCGTGCTGTGCATTCTTTAATAAATATAACCCACAGTCCCCGGGAAGAAGCATAAAGATCGGAGTCATCGCGTACTGACGGTGCAGTGATATTTTCTGTTTTCATCGTTTCGATTACTGTGTAACCGCCTGGTTTCGATGCGGTTATGAACATGATATGAAAATGCTTTCACCTAACACATGCGTGTAGCTGCTAGGTGTACAGAAAGTTCTACATCGCAGTGGTATTTCTGTTGGATTTATGAACTGCGGAACAAAACTCGGCATAGATTTTCAAGAACTTAGGTTGTTTTGTGTCACCAAATGTATCGCTTGTTTGATCTATGTAATCCTTCTTCAGTGATGCTTGGCCAAGTTGGCGTTTTTTGTATGTATTGTAAGCGGAAATGACGCCCGTTTCTGCGGAATTAACATTGGGTGGTGATGTCCTGTCGTGGGTAAATTCGATATTGCGTTCTTATTAACGCAGTCTTGTCGCTTCGTGAAATAGCTCGGGTAAAAACTGCTGTTTGCTTTATTAGTAAAGTTGTGAGAAGTCATTTTTTATTCAGAAGTTCCCAAGTTTGTCATTTAAAAATTACTTTTCAAAGCACTGTCTATGGAAAGAGATCCTTTCTCAGCAAAGAATCAGACTCTTTAAGATCTTACAGAGTATATATTTCGCCTACGATGTAGGCATCATCAGCTCTTATTCAAATGGAACCTACTTTCAACTCTTATCAGCTCTCATTCGAATATAACTTACTTGCCAAAGCAAACATTTTACCTTCTAAAATGCAGATTTCTCACTGACGTTTCGCAGAAACTAACTCCTATATTTTGTANATCAGAAAAATTCGNTCTAACTCCACCAAAACGGACTTTTCTGCCGTTGTTTGCTCCTTCAAGGCGTTAGTAGTGTTTTCTCGGTTAACATTCTTCGTTCCCGCCCATGCTTTCCTCCAAAGGCTAATGCCTGTGATTAAAATCTTTGAAGCCGGCCGGCAATTGGTACGCAAGTATTGATCGTTGCCACGTGGCCTGGACGCTCGCGCGTTTGTTTATGACCTCATCGTGAGGCAGAGAATGGTTTGGCGCAGAACGCGATGATGTTCGGCAAGAAGCGACAGAACGACGTGCAGTTCTACACCGAAGTCGGCGAGCTGACAACGGATCTCGGCAAACTGCAGCACATGAGGGACAGGGATGACCTGTACGCCGAGCAGGTTGGGATGTGTGGCTGGTTGTGTGAATCTTGCAATGCATAACTGTTTCTGGTCTGCACACCGAGCTGCTTGCTGAACGCGTCTCCATCTGTTGGCGGATTGCTTAATGTTGACAAGTGATGAATGTATCGAGCAGTTTCGCGGCAGCTGGATCGTTGATGATTGGGCGCGCGCGGGATTATTATTATTGAACAGTGGTCGTTTGTTGCAAAGCTGCTGCACCAGTGTGACAGATTGCTGAATTATCTAACCTTGTCTTTTGACGCGAATGCACAGCAACTAAATGTCCTGCGTGTAAACGCGGAAAGCATGACTTCGAATCTGTCGGAGTGCGATGCTTTTGCGCATAAGACCGTCTTCGTCTACATTCTACACTTTTGTGATAATGCACTTAGTTTGTCGTGTAGTTTGAGCTCATGATACAGTAGCTATCCGTCCAGCACCGCAGCACTCAAAACCCATCGAAGCTGTTTATATAAACATTCGTCGTAATACTGGGTGTACGTACACAAAGTCTAGGTGCATAGGGGTTTTCGCTACCTATTATTATTTGCGTACGTTATTTTTCCTCCCCATATGTTTATTTATTTAAATGATGATGGCTCTATCCAAGGAAGAACAAATCGAGTTGGTACTGTTAACAGGGACGAGGATGTTCCCAGACTTCATGTGTTTTTTTACCATGTATCCGGACTTTACAGACACCCTGTATATTTGGTTATTAGCAAATTTGGGTCTGCCCGAATACGTGTAAAACATTTCACAAAACAGCACCCCTGTCATCGGCAATGAAAAACTGCGTCGGCGTTGAGTTGTGGCGTCGGTTGCGTTGAGCTTGGATTAACATAAACTGTTTCTTATACTGCCTTGTTGCAAATGCCATCTACAACAGGCTGAGAGGGAATTGCGTCACAAACTAAACACAGTTTTCAAAAACTTCGTGGACAAAGTCGAGACAATATCGAAGGGTGAAGTCGAATTCGACTCTCCGTTCCGCGAGCTCTCGTTTTTCGGAGTCCCGTTCAGGAGCACCTGCCTCTTGCAGCCCACGAGTTCTGCTCTGATCAATATGGTGGAGTGGGTAAGTCTTTACTTTTGCGTTTCAATTTGGACAAAGTTTTGCTGTTTCTGATATCACAAGTTGGGTATCGCTTAGTGTTTGATGCGTGCATTATGTCCGATGCAAAAGGGCGATCTCGCCATTGACGAATGGCTCCAGGTTGAGACGATTGTCATCCACGTGGTGCGTAGCAACCGCTGCCATGCAGCGACGCGCGCCCTCTGTTCAAAGCAGCCGCGCGCTTCCGCCGCAGAAGCGCACTTTACTCGCAAGGGTCGCGGCGACACGTAG
>JGI24159J19872_10011197_pt1 | contig 11761 bp, 8 predicted proteins | sample Ectturendosymbi4_FD_19872 | JGI IMG/M metagenome (IMG submission 19872) | reverse complement strand
ACACTTCTAAACCCTTTGGTGTCCTTTGATCAATCAATCCATTAATACTCTGCCACATTTTTAGTAAATTTTGAGTTCGGAGCAGTTCAGGATTGAATTTAATCTGCATATTTTAAAAGTTTTTTAACTTAGACGTGACACTTGCAGTCGTCCACTGGCTCTACCATCTCTCTATCCCTGGATTTCCTTGGCCCTGCTCAAGCTAAAGTGCGTTCTAAAACCCACTTCTGTTTTCCAGAATCTTTTCGATTCCCTTTATGTAACTCATTCTTGTTGGCACCTAACAGTATCTGTAAAAAAATATAAAGTGCTTTTCTACTTTCGAATTGAACTCGTGCAAGGTTATTATTATATTTGTGATCATTAAACCACTCCATTCAAAATTAGCTCACGCTTTTGGTTAAAGGCTGAGTCTAAGCGCAAGCGTGCATTCTCAAATTTGACCGGTGATAGTCACTGCAACGAAACGGGCATTGTTAAGTAGCAGTTTACCCGTGCCAAGAAGTACAGCTGACGAAAAATTCCAATCATAATCATTTAATTATAGAGAACAGTTTTACTGTGCAGCTTACCTTCAGTGATGGAAACTGGAGTTCATCAATTTATCTCCTAGCATTTCACCTGTGTTTTGTTTCCAAAACGACAAGTTTTTGTTTACAAATTACATGCATACATGTTTGTTGACCATACTGTTTTTATGACATTTGGTCACTCAAAGTTAATAAGACAACAGAAATGTAATTATTAACTGGGTCTCCTATCACCCCCCAACCGCCCATTTCTGCTTCACCGTCCCTTAGAGTTTCTCACCGACCCCAGGGGGGCAGTATCGCCCACTTTGGGAACCACTGATGTAGACTGAAACGGCAGCTGAGTTTGCATATCCGTTGTTGCAGAGAGGGAAACGAAATTTGCGTGCCACTCCCGCATGGGAGTGAAGACGCTATACAATATGCCTTCTTAAACTTAAATTCACTCTAAAGCACCAAAACGTTTTTCGTTGCAATAAATGCATTTTACGAGCTTATTACGGGCTATTAGTGTTTCCGGTGGACAGAGATAAACATTTCGGGCCTGTCAGCAACAAACGCGCGATTTTTGAGGAAGAACATGATATTATCTCATTAGGCTACACAAGAAAACTAATTAGATCTTACTTGTATCTGTAATAACTGCTGAGGTTATGTGGAAGAATCACGTCAAGTGAAAACAGAGTTGCATAGGTTTGATTCTCTCCTCCGTAAGGGATGTCGCCCAACAGATTCAACATGCGGTTGAAATCCAAATTGTCTTCGGCGGCGTCAGGCTGAAAGAACCAAACTTTGTTGGACACCAGCATCACTTTCCGACTATTCACCGCTGTTCTGCCAACCTAAATTCTGTTTGCGATAAAATGATTTAGGACCTATTTAGTGTCCTTGCAGACTGATTTTATAGACCAGCGACTTTCGGGTTGCCAGATCACTGTGAAATTTTTCAAGGACATTTTGTCGTTTTGTGACCATTGAAATTTCATTTCACGCCTACCTTGAATACTTTTCAAATAAGTGGTGTAGCACATTTTTTAAACAAACATTACTGAATAACAGCGGGTTCTTTTTACTAAAAAATTGTTTAAGATGGAACAAACCTGCACGTTATTCTGTTGAATTATTTTAGTTAATTTTGATTCTTGAATGTTTAATGTAATCAACAGTTTAACCGTGAACAAACAAAAGTTGTTCAAGAGATTGCTGACATTGAAAACAAATTTTGTAAGTTACTGCCAAAAATTATCCACGCAACCAATAAATTTTTTCATGTTTAACACACCCCCGGTGGCATGCCTAAAATCAGGAGCGTAACGAGGGGGGCAAGGGGGCACAATCCTCCGATAAGGCAGTACTCGTGAGGAACACTTTACACAACATCCCTTCACAAGCAAACGGTGCTGGTAGGTCGAGAGTTCGACTCTCGGCCACGTCTTACCAAGACCTGTAAATTGGTATTGCAGCTTTCTCACCAGACGCACGGTGTGCGGAAGAGCTGCAGGGAAACACATCCAGAACATAAAACAAAAACCAAAAATTGTACAAACTCAGTCGTGGCGCTACAAGACCATTGTAGTTATAAAGCGCCAACAACAAACCATCATACCAAAAAAAAGCAAATTAACTTTTGAGAAACTGGCGCAAACGAAATACAGAACGATAAGGCAAACATAAGATACCACTCCACATCCCCTCACAAGTAAAACGCGGGAAGAAAAAGAAACGAATTGAAGCATGCTAATAGTGTGTCAGTGTGTCTAGCGGTCGCGATGTCCGACCATAACGTGTTGTCGTAACATCAGATTGAGCTGGCACGTGCGAACATTCCGGTTCCTGTACAATGTTTCTTTCGTTGTGAGCGTCTGTGTCATTTACAGGCATGTTGGTTTGACCATTGGTATCCATGCTATGTATGTTGCTACTGATTTCGGTAGCTCTGATGGCGGACGACGTGGACGTATCAGAAGCTCCCACCCTGAGTCACTGAGCGAGCGTGAGTTTTATGCTTGAAACTTTACACCAAAGCCCTCAATCCGAAACATCTCCTACACGAAACTCTATACCTAAAACCTTCTCCTAAACGTCTTCGCTCCAGGAAGCCTCTTCGCTCCTTTGTGGAATTGTTGTCAATTAACAGGGAACCAACCACACCAATCCATCCAGCTCTCCAAACCTTCATTCCCGCATTCGACCCACAACCACCAGGCTACAACCTCACCAGAAAAGTCTGGGTTCAGCTGAACCGCCTGAGAACTGGTGTTGGCCGATTTGCGGCCTACATGAAATTAATGGGCCTGTGCGGTTCAGATTTGTATGAATGTGGCAAGGTACAGACTGCTCACCACATCTTGCATGATTGCACCAAATTCAAACCTCCGTGCCACATTGATGAGGTAGACAATCCTGCTCTTTTGGAACGCCTTACTCAATCAAAGTTTTGACCAACATGTACTCCAGTTCATGTATACGAAAGAAGAAGGCATGCTGGTTGGAGGGGCGTTGTCGTCTTCAGGTAGAACGACAAGCATTTGACGGTTTCTTATCAAAACCTCTTGGGGCGTTTCATCAAGGTAGGACCTGGGCGTGTCAGCGTGATTTTTCACCACCCCACGACTTCTCGAGTGATTGTTTCTAATCGCCACTGCTGTTACTTTGGTCAGCTCGTGCAGAGCTTGTGCTAGTTGTCGACGGATGTAATGATCGATTTGTCTCATCTGATCAGCTTCATCACGCTTTTTTATAAGTTCGAAATCTGGTCATTTCGGAACAAGCCCTGTTGGAATCACTGGTAGAGAAGCCTTCAATTTTCTGCCAAGCATCAGTTCAGACGGACTAAAACATTTCGAAGCGCAGTAGAGCGGCAAGCTAGCATAGAAAGATAGGGATCTGTTGCTTTCCTGAGCATGGCCTTTACTGCTTGCACCGCACGCTCTGTCTCCCCATTGCTCTGAGGATAAAGCGGACTGGACGTCACGTAGGTAATTGAAAACTCATTCATAAAACGCACAAATTCCGAATACTTGTCTTGGGGACCATTATCAGAAATAAAAACTTGGGCAATCCGAAACCGGAGAAAATAGACTTGATATGATTGATTATGGTTGCTGCAATGGGGAAGAGAGGTTCACGCCTATTGACCGTGTGTCCCGCGCAAAGAAAGCAGTTTTTCACCATTTCCTCCACTTCTATGCTGAGACGAGGCCACCAGACAGGCGCACTGGCCATATATCGACATTTGACTATTCATAAATGACATTGATGGATTTTCTCCAGAATATCAAGCCGCATTGAGGGGATATGACGAGTCTGCTGGCCCGTAGAAGTAATCCGTCATGAACTGATAACTCGTCTCTAAAGGGAAAAAATGGTTTTGTTGACGGCAATAACTTTGACTTCTGGGGCCAGCCTTTTGTTACATAGTTCATTATTCTAACGAACACAGGACCTTCGGCTAGTTTAGTTTCATTTCAGCTAAACGTTTTTGTGTAACTGACAAAGCAGTGACTTCCATACACAGAAAGTGATTTGCAAGTTCAACCTTCTCGTTCTCTGCGGCTGATGGGGCGTTCACAGGGGCGCGCGGGAGAGCATCAGCTATAACTAAGTTTTTGCCAGGTACATGCACAATCTTTAAACAAAATCGCATCAATCTCAAACGAAATCGCTGAATTCGAAGTGGGAGTTCCAACAGTTCTTTCGAACCCAGCAAGGAAACAAGCGGTTTATGATCAGTTTGAATCTGAAATTGTGACCTCACTAAGTAGTCAGAAAACCGCTCACAAGCCCGCGTTACAGCTAAAGCTTCCTTTTCAATTTGCGCACAACGCTTTTCTGTCTCATTGAGCGAGTGTGAGGCAAACGTAACAGATTTCCACTCGCCTGTGCCTTGCTATGGCAGCGGACACTTCCTAGTCCATAAGACGAAGCATCTTCAGAAACGATGGTTTCTTTGCGAAAGTCATAAAAACACAAACTTTCCGTTAAATTGCAAAGGCGTTTCAACGCTTGAAAAGCCTCGTTGTGTTTGTGTCCCGAAACGAACATCACATCTTTGCGCGGAAAATCACGCAGAGGAGTAGACAGATCGCCAACTGAGGAGAGAATTTAACCAGTTGGTTTGCCATGCCAAGAAAGCGCCTCACATCAATTGTGTTTTTTAGGGCAGGCATATTCACGATGGCGTTGACTTCATCAGGATCTGCTCGAACGCCGTTCTCGTCTATGATATGACCCAAAAACTTTACGGAACGTTGACCACATTCGCGCTTGTCGTTCAGCGTTAGACCACATTTTTGCATGATGCACAAAACTTTGCGCATACGTTCATCGTGTTCCTGCTCTGACGAACCGAAAACTAGCACGTCATCCTGATCGCAAACAACACCAGATAAGCCAGAGAGCGATTGGTGCGATCGCCTTCCCCAAAAACCTACGAAAGTAACTTTCACCATGCTTTTGTACAATTCGGAAAGACACTTGACTGCCAACTGAAACTGGACTGCCAAATATTACTGAAATCAACCCACCTAAACGTACGGGGTGGATCCGCCCCCTGCCTGCCATGCTGTGCTTTCATAATTCTGCGATGGTTCTGACTGTATGTATTCTTATAGTCTTAGCCAGGGGCAGGGGAGCCATACCCCAAATTTTTTTGGCATATCTATTCTTGTTGTGCTTTGAGAAGCGGCGTCCTTAACAAAAGTACTGCTGCTCGCCTAAAGTCAACATTTTGGCCCTCCAAACTTTGAGGCTGGCTAAGCCACTGCGTATTCTCATTTCAGTGGCAATGTTCTCCAAGTGTTTTACTAGGAAATCCAATTTCAAAAATGTGGTGAATTAAGTGGTAAAATGTCGTCCTTAAAAAGTGGTAGCTTATTTGTTATAATAACCACTTACGATGGCAAGCATAAAATACCCAAAAAACCAGCTTTGGCGTGCTTTAAACCTTGCTTGTTCATTTTACAAAACATGTTGTACATAAGCGCAAACAATTAAAAAACACAACAAACAAACGCACAACTATTTTCAATAGTTTCCCTTCATGTGGAACCCCTGGGATTGCTTGGGCTGGCCCAGCGCTTGAGGTTAACCTAGTGCATTGCCAACAAAGTGTTTGGCCTTCCCCCGGCGACAAATATACAAATATCGCAAAATAGCATTATTTTCACATTCTACGAGCAACCTTTCATTTAACAAACGATTCTCTGCCACACAAATTCGTGCAACGCCCAGATAGTCTGCTCGTCAACACAACCCTGCTTTACCATCTCTGCCAAATTAAAAAATGATTCCTACATCATAAGCTAATTGTAACCACTGTAAATCACAAATAACGAGTCCGCAGACTCGATACATGAATTGGCGTACTTATTGATAGAAAATGCCTATCTCTGGCACCCTATTGCTGCACTCCATTTGAAGTACGTCAATGACGTTCTTTGGCGCTGTATACGCAGAATCATATACATTAGTTAACAACCTTGGGCACCAAAAGTGGTACCCTCAACTGTTGTTAAAGCCAAAAAATTGGTATTTCAGTGGCACTATCAAAGGCGTTTCTGCAAACTTTGATCAGACCAACCGTTATAAAAAAGCCCAAAACAGCCAATCCGTTTTCATTGTTTTGAGCTTCAGCGAACGAAGAGTATTTGGTGTTGTAATGTACGACGTGCATCTCGGCAAAATACTGCTGTCCATTCAGAGTGTGTTCCGAGCCTCCCTTGGTGCTGTCATTTTTGGCCCAGTGAAAATGAAATTGAACAGCCTGTGTGAACAAAAAGTTGATCACTGCTACTGGTTAATCCTAACAGAAATATCGCTGCGGTGCGGACACAAACAATTCTGCGGTATTTAACCTGTAGTGGAGGATCTGAACAACGAATGGGGAATGAAGGTTTATCATATCAACAAAAGGTTTTAAATGGTTAGACACAAGTTTTTTAAAGGTTTGGCTGAAGGGAACACCAAGAACTTTTATGAGGCCGCTATTTTTAGCAAAACGTACAAAATAATTCCTAAACGTATTGTTTGTTACAGTACTGGCAGTCACAGTGCACAATTAGTACTACTGTATTTACAAAAATTTCAACACACATTTTGCAATTTCAACTTCATTAAACAGATGTTGTTCATCAGTGAAGGCATTGGTTTCTTACTCGTCTTCTGCAGATTCTAGGGTCTTTAGTGCTCGCTGTGTCACTATCCTTTATTATTTGCTTTTATCCATTTCAGTCACAAATTTTATGAGCAATCTCAAGCGCGCCCTCATAACTGAGCTGCTCTGGACCCAGTCTCGTCGTCCTGTGGGCTTTGGTGCGGTTAGCCCCCCCCAAACAAAGCTACCAGCCCCCAAATTGAAATATGAAATACTATAAATCAGTGGGTTTTTTGTCAATTTTCAGAATGTCAATCCCCGCTGCACAAATGTAAAGCCCCTCATTGATGACTTTCTGGACCGCTCATTAAAACATTTGTGAGAGCATTCAAAGTTACATCAAACAGCCGGTTTTGTTGCTTGGTTTTAACACGGCACAGATGCTGCTGGCGTTTGCACTTTCTGGCTGGCTGACAGCAAGAAATTTTTGTTTAGGTTTACTACAAAAATACTACTTTATTCTTGGATGGCTAGCTTTACGTTTTTGCTGTGACTTTATCTTCTGAAAATACCCACACAAGAAAGTAAAAGTATACAATCCGGAAAAGGCTTGGCTTGCAGAAAACATTTGACACGGTGGAAAAAAACTTGGCTTGCTAAAAGCGCACAGACTCAGTGGCATTTAAAGCGTAAATAATTACGAAACGTCAGATTTTTTAGGTGTTTTACGGACCCGATTGGGGTCCATAGGATTGAAAATCGGGTTCCTAGAATCAGAAAAAATCGGTTCCTTAGAATCACAGAAATCGGGTCCGTGCAGGTCCATACTGCGTACCTAGTATTTTCTCTTAAACAAAACCTGCTTAAAGTAATTGTTTATCTCGTAAAAGCTGTCAAAATATTAACTGTTGCGTTGCATTGGATTTCAGAGATGGTTATGATGAATAGACGAGGTTACTGTTTGCATTGCACTTATTTGGTATGAGGCGAATCGATTTTGGACGTTAATTGAAAGAACAATTCAACTCAGCTAAAACATTTCGTGGTTGTCCAGATTTAATGTGGAAGTACCAATTTCATGGGTCTGCACAGGAAATTTATCGGTCCGTTTTGAACTCATAAAACGCCTTGAAGAAACGCTGGTTAGACATATAAATTTTTCATACTTTTGTGGCACGAATTCCACTGGGTGTTCTGGTCAAACACAGCCGCAACAAAACATGGATGTTGAACAAGAAATTTTTCTTACTACCAGGGTTGCGGAGTCGGAGGCATAATGTCCGACTCCAACTCCGACCTTTCTAAAATTTCTGACACCGACTCCTCAACATAACGTGAATGGACTTTGGCTATCAAAAATTTTCCAGCAACAAGCAATCAATCGAAATCGTGGTATACAGCAAGGATTCGCTGTTTCAAAAGAAATTGTACCATTTCAACTGGAATTCCCAAATTAGGATTGTGATGCAAAGAATTATTCAATTGGACCTCCGGAGTCGAAGTCGGACAAAAAAATACGACTCCGACTCCTAGTTTGTTAGGAATCCGACTCCAACTCCACCCAAAAAACTCCGACTCTTGGCGACTCCGACACCAACTCCGCAACCCTGCTGACTACTTTGGTGCAATTGCTAGATTTTGTACGCCTTGAATTTGCCGCTATCGGAAATTCAAAGTGAGCTCTTTTTGACTTCCGCATGCATTTCGGAGTTTTTCGCTTTTATTTCTCGCTTGGAGTGTTTTCTGATTTGTTTAGTGCTTATAGTGTTTTTGTTTCTGCGATGGCGTGGCATTTTTACATTGCTTGTGCTTCTGTTGTTAAATTGGTTGCGCATTTAAATTATACGCATTCAGTTATTTATGTTTCAGATTGGCTGGAAAGGGGCCTTTGTATAAAATTTATCATGTAAATGTCCATCCCGTAATACTGAAAAAAGCTGTTACAAGGAAGGTTTAGCAGTTGATTATTATTATTAATCTACCTTGAAAGGCTAAGATACGGGAAGGACGATTGATGCAGTATGCCACTGCTGCGTAAGCCAGGCTACGGACCCAAAAAGACGGTTTGCGTAAATGTTTTAATACACTGTTCTTTGTGTGTTGCCGACTTGATTCGTTGTGGACCAAGATTAACCGAACTACTTGGAAAAGTCGCTTATGACTGGTTTTGTATGTTGCAATCCGACTGTGGACTCTTGTCTACCTGCAGAGATGAAATGGAACCTTCTTTAAGTGACGATGAAAAAGAATCGGCCACTAACACCAAGCGTAGACTTGCAGCAAGGTTACGTGCGAGCTAAAACGCTGATGCATTCTCATGAGAATTAGGAAGAGCTCCTCGATAGTGTGCAAGAGATGAACACTCATTATGAAAAGCTGGTGAGCGTTCGTGGAAAAGTAGCAGAAGGTGAGCTGATTCCAGAAGCTCTTGCCAATAAGGGTGAGGAATAGAAGTTGAAAGAGAAAGAACAGTTTGATATTTGAATCTCGAAGTGGTTGTCACTAAAGGCTACCCCAAATGCATTTTAAAGGTCAGCGATAACAAGTCGACGCATTCAAACTTTGCATCGGGTCTTTGGGGCTCTTTTTCTAGAGGTTCTAGCTAGAATGTAATACGTAGGAGCAGAGTTTGGTTAAAGTTTGACAAACTCGCCCTCTAGCATAAGGAACAAGACGCGGAAGAAAAGAATAAAAGAGAAAAGCAGCAGAAGAGGTTGCTGAGGCACAATGCAAGGCTGCTGCCAAGGCCGCCGAGGTGCAACGGAAAGCTGTAATCGAAGTCGCAGAACGAATAGAATAACGAAGAAAGAAGAACAAAAGCAACCTGCAGACAGAGCGATAAAATGCCGCCAAAGACAACGTGAACTCGAATTGGCGGCAGCTGAAGTGAAAGCATGGGAGATAGAGTCTCGGCTGGTGATCAGCGAAGCTCTGGCCTGTCCCTGTTGCGAGATGCTTCTGCCGGAAAAGGGTTTCCCCGAATGATGCCGAACCTTGTCGCACCAATGAAGCAGACCAGTCTGACTAAACCTAAATTCGACGTTGGAGAGAAACAAAACTCCCTTTTCTTCTTTTCTTCCAGTATTTTGGGTTTAGACCGCTAAGACGCTGGTGTGCTACAATCAGGGGTGTAGTGTGGTGGGAACAGTGTTCCCACACTTTTTCATAGTAACCTGGCTGAAGATGTGTACATTTACTCAGATTACCTGCGTGTAGTGTAGCCGTCGCATATGTGAATAAATGGTGTACAGACATTTCATCACGGACATTTAATCACTAGATAGTTAATCACGCAGACAATTAAGCTATCTCTTGCGTAGCACCCTAAAAGTGTCAATGTTTTCGTTTGTAGTGTATGAAAGTGAATAAATCATTTAATACGGATTTGAAAATGAGCTTGGGGTGCTGTTGAAACCAGCTATTTGTTTGCGTGCGTTCACACACTTTTCTTTAGCACTACACCACTGGCTAAAGGGTTGCCGATTTGCTTTTAACTCACAGGCAAAGCTAACTATTCTCTAACCAAAAATGCAACAATAAGGAAAAGAGATGGGTTGTCAATCCCTCCAGTGTCCAGCTTACCGAAGCCCAAACCTCTGTACTTGAACTTGGCCTTAACTTTGTTATAACACCAAAGCATATTAACAAACACCAAATTCTTGCGTCTGTGGAGCAAGGGATTTGGAAACTACCACCAGGTGAAGCTGATATTGTCCGAAGTAAAGCCATCTCCATCTTAAAGCGCCACAACTCCATTGAATGCAATTTGCGACCATGGGAGTTAAAGGCGATCAAAGAACTTCGTTCATTGTCAGATATATTGTTTATGAAGGCAGATAAAGGGAACATGACAGTTATTATAAGAAACAAGGTTATGACGAGAAACTATTTGAAATGCTAAACCATGATGAAACGTATAAAGATCTTAAACGAGATCCGACTGCAAAAACTGAAAAATTATTAAACAAGTTCATCTCAAGGCTTCAGATAACCAAAAAATTACACAAGGTGAATGCTTCAACTTAAAAAGCTCGGATGCCCATGCACCAAGGTTATACGGCCAGCCTGAAGTTCACAAACCTGATATACCACTACGTCCTATTGCGTCTTTTATCGGTTCGCCAACCTATGCCCTGTCTAAAAAGATTGTCAATATTTTAGCACCACTGGTTGGCAACACGGAATTTCATGTGCGTAATTCAAGTGATTTCGTCGAATCCATTAACAACTTACGATTAGAAGATGATGAAATTTTAGTGTCTTTTGACGTCGTATCATTGTTCACAAATATCCCAACAACATTAGCAGTAGAAATAGCCCAGAGAAGATTGACAGAATGTAACGACTTTCAAGAACGTACAAATTGGTCGATACCAGACGTTTGCGAGGGATTGGATATTTGTATGCAATCATCATATTTTGCATTCCGAGGAAAGTACTTTAAACAAATATTTGGGACACCTATGGTTTCACCAGTGTCACCCATTTTGGCGAATTTAGTTATGGAAGACATTGAAAATAAAGCAATGACTGAATTCCACCACCCACCTAAAGTTTGGATACATTGTGTAGATGATACGTTTGTTGTTATGAAACGGGAGCATTTGCAGCAATTTTTCAATTTGTAAATAGCATTGAACCTACTGTTCAATTTACAAAAGAAACAGAAAGTGATGGAGTTCTAGCGTTCCTGGACGTGAAACTAATTCGTGAAAATACCGGTTATTTGGACTATACTGTTTACAGACAACCAACACACGCAGACCGATATCTGAATTTTCGATCAGACCATCCTCTACAACATAAAAAAGCGGTTATTAAAACATTGCTATGCAGAGCAGAACGTCTAACCTCTAGTGAAGTCAACTACAAAGAAGAGATCAATCACGTTCAACTAGCACTCAAGAACAATGGTTATCCGTCTGCATTGACGACTCTATCACAAATTTGGAACAATACCAAGAAAATGATAGCGAACCGATCCTCAGTGGTACTACCATATTATCGTGGATTATCGGAAAAGTTGCAAAGATGCCTAAGTGATCACAAAATCAAAGCGTTTTTTAAACCGATGCGAACAATTGGTGACAAACTTCGAAATGGAAAAGATCCTGTCCACCCTTTTGAACGTCAAGGC
>JGI24159J19872_10011196_pt1 | contig 11761 bp, 14 predicted proteins | sample Ectturendosymbi4_FD_19872 | JGI IMG/M metagenome (IMG submission 19872) | reverse complement strand
ATAAACAGAAACAAATGTTTAATCCCAAAACGCGTGACACATGTGGAAGATTTGTTTAGCTTTAACATTTTCTGAAACAAAGTACAAACTGCAAACAAAAGAAGTAAGGAGTTGGTGCGTAATACCGTCCCCATGCGGATGCAGCGAGAAACGAATGAACAGTGAACACTCTCCGCAGTTGTCAGTTTCCATGAAAGAAACATGTTCTACGCTCCGTGGAACGTTTCCGTTTGTTTCCAAAAACATTGTTTGGTTATCGGAATATGCTAGTGCTGTTATTCATTAGCTTCGTATTGATCTGTTCATAAATTCTTCAGGACTTTGACTCATGTGAAAAGATGTTGCGGATTTGTGCTGCGTTTTGAGTTTTGTACAGACTCTGCACTCTGAAGTCAGGTATAATAAAGCGACAGAGAGGGAGAGACAGAAAAAGTGATAATGACACAGGGAGAACGCAATAAAACAAGAGAGAAAGATAAGAAGCTGTTTCAATTCTGATATAAAGATCTCAGGAACCGCCCAACTCTGCAAATCTGCAGCCAAAATGTGATGCAGTATTGGACATTGATCTTGATGATTGTCGATACTTGCCATACGCACGTTGTTAAAAGCATTTTTGCTTTTTTTTAGCATGAAAACATGGCATGCTTCCACTGGCACGACAACTGAAACTCATCGATGTTTTCGAAGCAGTTGGCAGTTGTCACAACATCTCCCCGCAGTGATGGAAACACGAGCAAAAACATTTCGATGAAATTAGAATTGAAACTTTCAAATCGCTAGAGAGACTGCTACTAATTTCGTTTTGCTTTTGCCTTGTATCGAGCATTCACCGAAACATTTCCTTATTTTGGGGCCTTTGCCTGCTCTATGATCGGAAATCTTATCGCAAAATCTTTGTAATGGTCGTGCCTCATCAGCACCACGTTGGGAAAAGCATTACAAAACCTTCTTAAAATATCAGCTCAAGGGTGAAGGGAGTTATCCTGTAACAAGTAAGTTAGGGAATAACGCCGTTAAGTTGGCTCAGTTCAACAGAACTGTTTGCTTTATAATTTGTAAACAAGATGTCAACACACTCAACCTTGTATTCCTCACGGCCTCAAGGTGTGAATCGATTGGTTTTCTTTTTCTATGTGTGTACCGACTTTAAATCGTCATGTTGTCATATTCTTAGGCACACGAAATGTGGAAGTGCTGAATAGCCTTATAACGATAATCACGGCAAAAGAAAACGACATGAATGACATCACGATTTAGCGCCGCTGCACACGGCGCTTCCAGCGATATACATTAAGGCAGTTCTATAAAGACACAAGACACATTGTTGAGTCTAAACTGCAATGTTGCGTTCGTCTTTTCTTGTTCGCCACAAACTTCTCGGAAAGCCTTAACGTCGTTCTGAATGACATGATAAGCGATGAGGTTATTGCACTTTCTATATGCAACCGGCATTATGATGAGGTTTACGGCTGGTTACACAGATATCTATCGAATGGTGCTGCAAAATTGCTTTAAAGCAACGTTTCGGTCTCATAACTTGTTTATTCATTTCTTATTTGCCTCAACTTTCGTGTATAACAATTCATCCCTCGAAGAAACGTCTGACACAGCCTGAGTAAAACATGGAATACCCCATCTTGTGTTGAGTATCTGATGTTTCTCTTCCCTTGTCCTGACTTACACAGCTTACCTACTTTCAGTCTTTGCTGCGTACGCTCGGCAACGCAGAACTACGCACATATCCATTATTGCTTGTCTGCCTACGTGTATTTAAAATTGTTCCCAAAGCGCCAACGGAACGATTCATAGATCTGACCCTGCTTCAACGTCGTTCAAAAACAACATAAAACAAGTAACCAAAACGCCAAATACGTGTCGGCGTCGGTCGAATCAGACGTTCTAGCTTCTCTAGAAAGCGGCAAAAGCCTGGATCACGTGGTGATGGCGAGGCAAAGGAACAAAAGGGAACGCTTCAAAACAAAAGAATTCTGACAACGCCCTGTATAGAATGTCTGACTCTGAAAAGCAATAGAAAGTCTGTCTCTACCAATGTCTGACAGGTCAGCACGTTGTCTGGCTGAATTAGATAAGCCACCTTAACGGTTTATTTGAAATAAAAGTCTTCAGCATCGCTGGCGCAATGCACATGTTGGCCATTCAGTTCCAACGTTATGGATGTCACCTCTACAGCGAAGGTTACTTCACGCATATGCAGTGCCTGCATTTTCTTCTTTCCTGTTTTCCGGTGCTTCAGAAAGAAAACAAGAACTGGGATGATTTGGTTTCTGGAAAGGACACAATGTATCGATGATGGCGCGAAGTTTGAAGGAAAGCACGAGCCGCAAAGACAGCGCAAATATGCAGATCCACAAAAATTGCCTGCTGGTATGTTGCTGGTTGCGTTTTTTTGAAAACACAGAGATTCTGTGAAATGTGATACCAACAACGGGCAGTTCTTTCTTGAAAACATGGCCGTCGCTGTATTCCTCAGAATGTATACATCAAATTTAGAAGTGTGAACGCAATCGCAAGATGGTCAAAAACCAGAATGTTTTTGTAAATTAGAAAAAAATGTAACCAAAAATACACATTAACATATCAACAGAATTGAGCGACAAAATTTTCAAGTAGGATATTTTCCGACAAGCATTGCAAAGGTGCCAGCCTCAGTTGTGTGCTGTGGGGGGACTAGCACTCGGAATATTTGAACGCATGTTCAAATTCCGCGCATCAACAGGGCTGCAGCCTCTTATTTCCTGCAGCATGTGCTACGGGATGGAAAATGATCAGCGCAAACACTTATCAGAATTCAACAGCAAACTTCAATAAAGATTGATCGTCGAGTACGTTTTCTGAGGAACAACAGAAACAAACTAAGCATTCTACCAAGCATAGTTGAACTGTACCAACAGACATCACTCTAAGTTATCTGAGCGTGCGACAAACGATTATTACAGTAATCAGAGAAGCACACCACTGCGGTTATTTGCAGTTACGGAAACACGAGCTCAAAACCACGACAACTAATTGTACTACAACTTCAATGCCGATTGACGAACTCTAACTGTGCTCTAATCCTCCAACAGCAAATAATAAAGTGTACGCACCAAAACACTATCGATTCGACAGCTCAGATTTTTCGGTCACAAAGCTCGTTGTCTCGCATGGCAGAAGTAGGGCTAAAGGCTTTCAACAGCTGCAAATGACGCAGACTGGCAAGTCAGTAGACAGAGTGTGCGATTTATGACGTGACCTGGGCGAATAGAAACGAGGACATGTGCAATCCTGTGGTGTCACAGATCTGGGATCTTGGATGATTTTCTGGGTTTTTCTTCAGAAATCTGGGATTATTAAGGTTTGTTTGCCTAGCCTTGATGTAATACATGGGATGATTGATTAACTTTTTTATTTCTAGCCTCTTTTTTCTTTACATTATTTTGTACAGGTGCCTTCGTCTTTAGCGCAAATTATGAACAAGCAACCGATAGCGCATAAGCTCTAAATTAGTTTCTTCAACGGAGCGAAATCAACCCATATCAAGGGGAAGTTACGCATTACTGCGGCAATTTTGTAACTTATCACTATTGGAGGCATTAAACTCTCCAGATGGATAATTTTCACAAAATAAGTATACTAAAACTTTGAATCGATTCCAAATATAGAAGCAGTAGTTGCAATTTAGGAATAGCATCATTTGATGTACTTTCGGATCCATGTTTCGTGACAAAGGTTATAAAACACATGATATCGAACTGGTAACTTAACAATCAAACTAGCATTGTCTTGTGCAAAGCTTCACTGCGTACTAACTATCCAAGGATAGGGAGAGTCTCAATTGTTGTGAGACAAGCACTGCGCTTCTGACAAAGAATATCAATTTGCAGGTATTTTGCTGAGTCTAACGTTCAAAATAAGATAAAAGAGTGGAGAAACTGCTGCACATGCCTAGTTTGCTAGGATGGTTGAACCAACCCTTGCATAAGCAGCGTCAAAAAAGAGATATTGAGCAATAACATTTGCCGGCCTGCATGCATCAGCACTCGCTGGATTTTGGATCTACCACTTATAATGTGCATTGATTTCTTTTATTATACTTATATTGGATGAAAGCGAGAAACAGTTACAGTAGATAGCCATCAGAATATTCCCAATCAGTCGAACACCATTTTCAAGAGGAAAGTTTCAGCTTCTTTGAAGATACTAAAAATGGCCCCGATATTCATTACTTTGCTACGATTAAACGTCCCACCGACTTTTATGACAATAAGAAAATTAATGAAAATTTGCCATTACAGTAGGTTCAGCCCAATTGTCTTTTGTCGTGAACTGTCACAAATCTTTCACCGGATGTGTTATCATTAGCAAAATTGTCTTGTTGCAAAACCTCATAGTCTTCTATAGAGCAGTGGCAAAACATTGTTTCGTAGGCAAAAAAGTCACGGTCCGTTATCATGAGTTTTGTAATCTTTGTTTTGTAAGGTGAGTCAAACAACCGGGCTTTGTGTGTTCTATTGCAAAAATATTGGACATATGACAATTAACATAGCAATTAATGGCGAGTAAAACTTGTTACAATGAGCCGTAAGTTGTAAGACGTGCTTATCGTTTTTCTCAGTTAGTTTGCCTGTTTACGTATGGTTGTGAATATAGCAGCACTCTGTTCATCTGACTTATGAAAGAGTATAACAGTACAGTAAGCTAGAAAAAGGGTAGCGTTGACCGGCGAGTACGATAAACCATCACTGATCTTGGTAAAATTAAGGAGTCAAAAATCGTTTTCTCTACTTGTTGTTTGCGATGTCCTAAGATGTGATTTTGTTGTAGAGATCACGCCGAAAGTTGGATTGCGTTGAACGTGACTGGGTGAAATGCTTTCGGCCAGGTAACTATAGCACAAGCGAGTCATGCGATTCCACCATCCACAAACGTCTCATCGACATCGAATGGGACGATGAAGCCTGTGCCATGTTTCATTCACACGCATGGTCAGATTTGTGGATCAAGTGCAGTGAGTGTCTTCGGGGACTTTGGCAAAATATGGAGCTATTGTCACTACTTGAATTTCCTACAACGTATGTTGCTGAGTAAGGTTTCAGCCACGTACTGCAAAAGCATGCGTAATAAACACCACAGTCATCTTTGACATTAACATGACCGGGAAAAGGCCATACCACTTAAGCTGACCAACTTGCAACCTATGCTTTGAAAAATCTTCCAGATCATGAACACCAGACATATGGTTCGCAATAGTTGGAACCAGCTGTTGTTTGGAAATGAATAACATTTATTTACAAATGCATTTTCAATGTTTTTTTTCATTTGGTTTGTGCTAACTACATTGCCAATTTATATTTCATTTGAACTAAATTATTTTATAAACAAAAAAATGTTTTCACACAAGGCTAAAACCATAGGTAATGACGATTTTCAAGCAAAGATCTTAATTAATGTGGGGCAATTATACAAGAAAGATTTAAGAGCACTGCTACAAATATTACCTCGGTGCAATGAAGTCAAGTGACAGAGATACTAATGAAATAAGTCCAAAGAAAACAATTAGTTGGAACACACAGTAATTTAAGGTACAGGGTTGAAACTGGAAGATCCAGATCTCAAAGATTGGCTGCATCGTGACAGTGCGAATGAATCGTTTGATTGTTGCAAATGTCGCCAGACCATTCTTAGAAATAAAAACAAGTCCATGTTATTGCGACATAAAGATTCAGACAGACACAAAAGGTCATTTGCAAAGTTGATTCACTCAGGGCCCCGACATGGGGAGGTGCAGTCCCGGGGCGAGTCGAAAAGTGCCGCCACTCCTTAACACTTTTCGCTTCACACCTTTAGACATTGCGACAACTGAAAAGAGTTATCATTAATAATGAGAATTGTAATAAGTGATTGTAACCTTTAATAAAGCAATCATGTAAAAATATTTCTAGCTAGCCACGGTTAACAAAAGTACAGTAGATTTGGATTTATGAGATCCTGGGATTTCGATTTAAAAGGTAGCCTAATCTCAAACGGCTTCTGCTCAACTACTGTACGTTTCAAAACAATTCTGGTTGGAACAACTTAATGCAGCTCTTCCACCAGCTAAAACATCGACATTTTGCTTGTAATAATTCGTTTATAATTATAAAACATCTACTTAACTCTCTCTAAATCACTGCCTACTGTCAACTAATTTTTTTCAGTGTAGGCTAATCTTAACCTCTCTGTGAAAGGAATCCATACCGCACTGTTAGCCGGCCACATCACTCTGCATTATGTCAAGTTCTAGCTAACCTTCAGCATAAAATGACTCAATACTAACTGAAAGTTATCCTGCCTTCTCAAAGTATACCTAAGATGGCTTTTAACTGCAGCGATTGCTGTAGTTCCATTGAAGACAACGGAAAAATGACGCAACAATAAACCCCCAATTTTACAAATGGCCATTGAGCGATGGCAATTCCTGTATTATTATTATTATTAATGGTTTATTTTAAACACAACGGTCCAAATCACGCTAACACAAATTAATTAATTGAGGTAGTAACGTAAGCCACGGGCATGGGCGTCCGCAGAAATTTTTCCAGGGTGGGCAACGTCGACATTTTGTTTATCCTTTTCAGCTTGCTGACGATGCAGTGCAAATGGACGCTCACAAAACGTTTTGCCTCCTTCTACACCATAAAGAAAGAGCCCCATGTTACGGCAGCAGTCACCAAAATGCGTTTTTTGGCGGCAATAGCCAGGAATGAGAGTCGGAAGGATTTTTTCCAGAGGGGGACCAACCAGAGCCGTATCAGCCGCCCTCCGTACCCCCAGCTGAGGGGTACGCTGTCACAGGGGTCCAAATTTCAGTACCGTCGCCACGGAGTGGCTTTTGTGGGTTTAGCGCCCCAAACAAAGCTTCAACCCCCAGATTGAAATATGAAACACTAGAAATCAGTGAACTTTTCATCAATCGTTATTCTATTCCGTAATTTATAGACAGCAGTTCCTGCCGCTGTTACCTAGAATAACATCGCCTGATCATTTATGATACGTTTGTGAGGTAATGGGCCTACACGTATTTGATGCTTGAGCATATAGCGTCATCATATTCATTGCTTGAATTGTTGAACGTGAAGTTAGCCTACATGCCTAGTTGTATACGTCCAGAAGTCAGACTTCCATTTGATCAAAACGTATTTTGTGTGGTTGTTGTTGTGAAAAATGCATTATGCTAGCCCAAGCACTCTTCTCGCATTTTGTACTTCATAGAAGCAAGATACCTTTGGTGCTTACGAACAAAGTTGCACATTTGCGCAGCCTGCTGTTCAGACAGCAAGATGGAATTAAGAGTGTAGTTAGAAGATTTTATTAGGCAATCGATGGTAAACTTGTCCCAACAGAGTGGTACAGTTGGTGGATACGGATGTTAACCATGTTACGTCGACGTAGGCCTTAGTCTATAATTATTAACATTTATATCTTATTTGAGATACAAAATGTCAGTAATATAATCATCAGGAGATTAACAAGCCTAGACATCAGAAAGGTTTATGGATGCGTATTTCGGTCAGGAAAAGCACGGTGTGCATGCAAAATTATTTTCAGCTAATGAACAAAGCCTTCATCGGGACGCTTTGACCGGCCTCAAGATTGTTCCTACGGTAACAGTGTCTTCCTAACTGAACGATAGTCTTGATACTGGTTTCCTGCAAATTTTTCTTAACATTTGCATTTCATTACATCTGCAAATAATCTTCGTTAATTAAATGACAGTGATTCAGACCCAATTCGTTTTCTTAAGCTCGTTCAAAAATTTGTTTGCAAACTATGAGCCTCTTACGAGTATTTGCGGGAAAATATTTGATAATTTTATTATTAATGCGCACGATTTGCAAGTACTGTGCAGTGAATTCAATGTAAATGTTCAGAATGTCTAGCCCCATGCACAAACATGAAGCCCCAAAATGAAGACTTTCTGGCAACGGTTCTGCCGAAAATGTGTCGGCAAGTGAAACTAAAAATAGTGAAATAGGAAAAAATAAAAAATGGGGATATTTTGTTGTGAAGGTCATCGGCCTCGGGATGTACCATAACGTTGAAATACTTGTTTGGAAGCCACTAATAGGGGCCCGTGTATACATTTTGAGGGGATCAAATGTTTGGCCGCTACGGAACTGGCGCCAACCATGGTGAAATTTTATTTTACTCGCCCGAAACTAATAAGAGAACAATCTTTTTAGCTAAACATTTAAATAGGAAAATATAAAATTTCAAACTCCAGGGGATACTTCTCATGCTTCTATCCACGCATTATAAAACTACGTGGCTTACCGCTATCAGCATTTACTGCCTCACAGCATTACCTGCCACGGATGTCTGTGTTCAACAGTCACATGCGGCAAAAGGTCTACTACCGTAACTTGAAGCAAATAAAGGACAACAGCAGAACAATCAGCTCGGAACTTTGGAACTTCCCTTTGCAGGCAAAGGAGCGGACATTAGTGACCTGCAAACTGCATGACACCAGAACAGTGAACCTGGCTGTTGTGCAGTCAGTGCCATACCTGAAAATAAACTGTTGCTGCAAAAATTAAATCAAGTAATCGGATCTAACCTAAAGCCATTGGATTTACTAACATTTTTGGTTCTTAGTTCTAATTTCCAGAAAGGGGCAAATGCCCGTTTTGCCCCCTTCCCCTGCGGACGCCCATGGTCACGAGTTAAAGCAAAGTCAAGCCTTTCAGGACGGAATTTGTTATTTCATAACAATGGATCATCAGGCTGGAGTTAATTTTGAAAATTTCACTGAAGTGAAATATCGGGACATTTCGGTAACCGGGACAAACGTTTAAACTGGGACAGTCCCGGCCAAACCGGGACGTATGATAGGTCCAACCTAAACCAAAATCTAAAACCTAAACCCAAATCTAACTTCAGGTTCATTCGTGAAAGACCATTTGCTATTCCTTGTTTTCACCAAAAGTGCCGCCCTCCCTAAAAGTGCCGCCCCGGGGCATTGCCCTCCCACCCCCACCTCGTCGGGGCCCTGGATTCACTAAGATGTTTTGTCGCTTGTCCAGATAGTAGAAAGATTCACCTGATTGTGTTAATCCTCCAACCTGGGGGTTTCTGTTCAAATCCGGGTTTTTGATGAGTCAGTATGGAGTTTTCAAAATATCTCATTGGCATCCCTGTTGCAGTCATCGTTGCAGTGGGCACGAAGAAGCAACGAATTGTCGAGCCAAGAAGGTCGCGACGTTATACAACAAATGCTGTCAAACAAGGCTATGACTGGAGACAGAACTAAAATATAAAGCTGGACTGTGCATTGTCACGTGTAAAGGCGAGGTGGTGATAATTGTAAAGTATGGAACTGCGGATAAGAATTCGAAGCGGATCACTGCATAAATTGCGAATTGTTTTAAAAAAGAAAACGAAAAAGCTGATTAAAAGATCCTGCATTTTTCTACTGAAACAGAAAATCACCTGAGATAAAACTAATAGTGAGATACAGTGTCGTTTCAACAACTCTACATCAGAAATAATCGACTAGTTGACGAAACCAATATCGTTGCAGCCCAGGGCCATATGTCGTCTGTCATATCCAAAATAACTCAAAGCTGCCTCACATGTTAATGGAGTCTCTGCGTGTCGTAAGTGCAAGCACTTGCAAATAAAAGGCAATTTCATCTTAAAAAGTAGAAATAAGCTTCATATAATAGCTAAGTGGTGTCTCACTCAAGGCCCTTTAGAGAAAAAAATGTGCTGGTGCGAGTCTTGTTATGGGCCGTCTTGTAAATTATTAAACCACAATTTATTAAGAACTTCATTAGCTTTTGAACATTAACACTAGGAAATGATATGCTTTATTTATTTTGCATTATAACAATTTTCCAATGATATCACTTAATGTCACAGGTCTCACAGAGATCTCAATGAATATGCTCATAACCAGCGTTGCAGAGTCGGAGGAAAGCTATCGGACTCCGACTTTACAAAATTTCCGACTCCCAACTTTGCAAAAGTTCCGACTCCGACTCCTTTACATAAAGGGATGAAATTTCGCTCTTAAATCAGTGGAAAACATTAAGCAAAAAGAAATCTCTGTTTCAAAAAAAGTTTTAAAAGAAATTGTACCATTTCAATAGGAACTCCCAATTCAGGAGTGTGATGAAGGAAATGATGAAATTGGACATCCGAAATGGGAGTCGGACAAAAAAAAAGCCGACTCCGGCCCCCAGTGTTGTTAGAAATCCGACCCCACCCATAAACCTCCGATTCCTTACGTCTCCGACTCGGACCCGCTACCCTGCTCATGACACAGTTTTACGAATTTTCACAACTGTACAACAAATCGAACAATCCCAGTAGACTGTAGAATTTCTTAAAAGGAAAATAAGTAATCCAGTAAACCTAGTACAGGAATAGAAAGACAAAAATTCCTCGTTCTGGAATGGATTCTAGCAAGTTTTTGACAGTTTCCTTGATTTGCTATCCTGATACAATACTGGAATAATGGCCTGTTTCTATTAGTTTGGTCCTGGTGTTTCCATCGTGCCCGCAGAGACTCGATTGCAACAGGTGTAGGAGCAAGCAAATTTTGGGGAATGCGAAGGAATTTTGCCCGGAATCTCCCAAACTTGTTCGAAAAATACTTTTAAAAATGTCTTAAAAAATGCTGTTCATGTCAATTCGAGCGCCATTATTTTCAAATCAAAGCATGTTGGGTGCCATTTTTGCTCAGATTTTCAGGGAGTTTTAGAAGGTTCTCAGAGATATTTCCCGGATTTTAGAGGATATTGACCGGATTTTATGGGATTTTACCCGGATTTTCAACAAATCAAAGCTTTTGTTAGTGCGGTTGCTCCCCCTGCACCCCCGCCTCCTTCACCAGTGGCCATAGCGACCAAAATACACGCAGACTGAATCATAACTCATCTTGTTTCAAGCTATTTCGGAAGCTTCGCCTTGCAAGAAGTTACATATACATGAAAGCGACTTTTTCTTTGGTGCTAATAATCGTTAGCTGGCGTTGGGATATAGTAAGTTCTTGTTGTTTGTGCAGTAAGTTTTGAGGGTTCAGCATGTGCATGTAGTTGAGCAAGACGTATTGTTTTATTTGTCACGGTTGGATGTGCGCGTTTTTTTCAGTTCAGTCTTGAGGTGGTTTTCTTTCTCTGACCTTGTTTTGGCCTTTCAACGTTTCACACCTGTTAGCATTGTTTGCAGATGATAGGACTGACAATGCGCAGTGCTACGTGAAATTGATTTTCTAGTAAAAATTTGTGCTTGATTCCTTGCTTCTTTCACGTGTGGAGTGAAGTTACTTGAACACAGATGTGTGCCTGTATGAATCATCGCAAAAAGACGAAAGCAGAAGTAATTCGGCTGATTCGTCGAAAGCCTATAGAAAAACTAGAGCTTTTATTTGCTGAGTTGGTCCTGGTGGTGCAACACAATTTTTGTAACCGCGGCTTAGCTACTGATCACAATTTTTGTAACCGCTAGCTGCAGAATTTTTCTCCACCATCAGGATATGTCCTTCTCATGCCTGGAATGACTTTTCTTTCTATTACGTCAATGTATTTGTCATCATATCTTCAATTGGCATAAGTGAACCTACTCTAGAAAAGTTAAAAATTCTCCAAAACATCTTATTTTGGGGAAGCTTTACTACCTCTGTTACAGCCAGTAACATTAGTTGTTGCGGAACTTTGTTTAACGCGACTTTTACGGTTCAAGACATTTGACACAAGATACACGGTTTACACGAAGC
>JGI24159J19872_10011193_pt1 | contig 11762 bp, 10 predicted proteins | sample Ectturendosymbi4_FD_19872 | JGI IMG/M metagenome (IMG submission 19872) | reverse complement strand
CCCGCGCAGGACTCTTATAATAAAATTACTTATTTAGGATAGGGAGATCTAGCTGGTCGCGTTGGCAGAGGTATCAGCTCAGAACCGTCGCCAGAAAGTCTTCAATAGGGGGGCTTTGCGTTTGTGCAGGAGGGTTTGACATTGAAAGTTTGTCAAAAATTCTAGTGATTTATAGTGTCTCATATTTCAATTTGGGGGCTTGGTGCTTTGTTTGCGGGGACTAACACCAAAGCACCCGTGGCGACGGGACTGTATCAGCTGCTCATGATGTTTCGTGGATCCGGCAACCTTAGCTATCATGACTGCATCACACTAATGTCTTCAATAAAAGTAAATCTAGAGAATTCAAATTGTCTTGGTGGCGGTTGTCCGGGTGGCGGTTCTAATACTGTTCGTGTTTAGGTGAAATTAGGTGCGGAAAGCACTGTATGACCTTTTTTCCTGCTTTTCGATAGGCTCCTAATTAAAAGCCTTGACTTAGCTACTAGGTACACGGCAGTGTTCACTTTTTATGTTTGACTGAAACATATTCAATTATCTTGCTAGTTTTATGCTTGCTGCAGTGATCAATGATTTTTCTTCATTCACTTTTTTCTGTACTTGTTATACGTCATCTGCGCACTCAGATGTAATACGTTCACGTTTAGTTTGATCTTTGCTGAATACGAAAACAGTTGTTTCTCGAAACCTGCAATGTAATTTGATTAGGATCATTGGTACTGCGATATTGTTTACGATTTCATCTTTATTTTGTCTTCAAGTGACCAAATACTGCTTTGTTTCCTCCTGGAGATACAGTAGTTAAAATGACCAGGTTGCTCGCATCGTCACTGCTATCATTTGTTTTGACCGGAGCCACGGCTGATTCCTTACTAGCTGAGATATCTATTGGAGCAATAGTTGCGACTGATTCCACTTGGAACAGCTTCATACCTCTTCTTGGATTTGCTTGAAAAGTTGCAGTGCGCTGATGATTTATGACCTGCACTTCCATTTAACTGTAATTACTTGAACCAGTAGGAGGGGACTTTTTGACTCGCGGGCCGCATGCCGTGCGAAAATTTGACAGCCCGTCGGATCATGGGATAGATGAATTGTTTGCGTACACCAGTGGTTCCCAAACTGAGGGTAAATTACCCCCAGGGGTAATATGCGATTCTTCGATGGGTAACGCGGAACCAAAATCACAATGTTATTTGGTATTATGAGTGATCACTGCAAAAGAAATTTTCGACCTGAAATACGAAAAATTTTTATTGAGGACAATAAGACAAAATCGCTACCTTGATTTGGGTAACGGTTCGAACAAGTTTGGGAACCACTGGTGTGTACACTATGTCAATGAGATGTAAACAAATGAATTGACTTATTAATATTATTTTGACAAGTTCAATATGCTGTGTTCAAGAGTTTAAGGGGCCGTAGTTTGCCCATGTCTGAATTAATTTGTCTTGTCCAGCTATGTCCAACCCGCGGGCCGCATGCGGCCCAGTCAAAGGTTTCGTGCGGCCCAGTTAAGGTTTTCGCTGTAGTGAAAGTATCCCAAATACTGACAACCTGTCCTTTTTGATAATCTTAAATTTGACATTTTTGATACAGGTGATCCTCAGTGCCACTTTATCACGTGTGCACCATTGCATTTAGGATTTGAAGGCTTTCATTACATTAGTATAAGCTAAATTTAGTTTGCTGAGATCAAAGTAAGCCATTTAATGTGCGGCCCTGGCTAAGACAGTGACATAATTTTTGGCTCAGTAAGCCATTTGGGTTGGACATGGCTGGTCTTGTCCCTTTCCAATCGAAGGAAAACGTTTACATGTAGCGACAGCGCGTCGACAAGCCTAACAAGACTTTTTGCAGTTGCATACGTGTAATGAATTTCTTTGTTGCCATAAAGTCGGATAAAACTTCAGGTTTAAGTTAAGGAAAATATGTTGTTCGTAAAACTTGAAGTTACGGATTTAATGTAAAATGTTTTAATGGCAAACGGTTTTCAAAACGTTAATTTTTTTCTGGAATTGTGTGAATTAGTGATTTCTTAAGTTTGACTTCTTCGAACTGCACTTTAACTCAGGGATTGGGGTCTCTAAACTTTTTTGTCCGAGGGCCACAAACCATTGGGTTTTTGTGCAGGTTTATTGAACTGGAAGAAGGCGAGGAGTCATGGCAAGTGGAACAGCGGGACATTGCTGATGCTGTAGACATTGCCAGTGCGCACAAGTCGTTTGAATTAAACCTTGAACAGTTCGGTCCTTATCGGGTGGATTACACAAGAAATGGGAGGTGTGCTCTGCTGGTTGAATGTTACAAATTAGCAGTTTGTTCTCGGTCGTCTGGGCCGGACACATCAAGATTTATTTTGTAGAAAAAAAATACATGAAAAACGCTCTGGGTTGACCAACATATAGACGTGTAAAAACTTTAATAAGCAATGTGTTGTCTTTCGCTTGTTTCATGCGATTAAGACGAGATACATAGTTTGTTCACAGCAAATAATGCTACAACTAATATATAATGCTACAACAAATATTTTCAACAGGCTTTTTTGTGATTTTGTCGCCAATTGGTCAAAGAAATTTCTGTTCAAGTCATTTTTTAAATAAAGCTGAAAATAATTTTTCATGTTTCAGACATTTATTACTTGGAGGAAAACGTGGTCATGTCGCTGCGTTTGACTGGGTGACTAAAAAACTGATGTGCGAAATGAACGTCATGGAAGCGGTGAACGACGTTAAGTAAGTTTTGCCGAGAGAAAGAACGATTTTTTGTTAGTTAGATTGATGGTAATGAGATTGACAAAAAGAGTGTAGCGCGACATGCGTTGCATACGCTTGAGTGTATAAACCAGTGGTTCTCAACCTTTCGTGGTTTGTGGCCCCCTTCCAAAGACTCTCAACACTTGTGGCCCCCCCCTGCTCATCAGTAGGGTTGTGCAATATCACGGCAAAGCTTTTCAGCAAAGGCCTCTGCTCGTGGTCCCCGGAGAACCGCTTCGTGGTGCCCAACGGGGGTCGAGCGCCCCGCTTGAGAAACCCTGCTATAAACAATCGCCAGGTGAAAGATGGTCTTTGGTTGCGTCTATCTTGTCCAGTAAAAAAACTCGATTTTATCTAATTTCTGACACGAACAGGCTTCCCAAACTTGTGTGAGTTATTTTATGTTTACCTAAAAATATAACTTCGAAATTGCATTTTAATGTAAAAACCAATATCTGTCACCTTGCTGGATTTGCACTGGAGTTATCGTCATTTCTAAGGAATGGCGCAATTGATGCTCAATTTTGGAATAGCCTAGAGTAGTATTTAATTTTCAACTTTTAGTAACAACGATATTAAAACGGAAAATTGAAAAAGACCGCAGTTAGAGGTCGCAAGAGCGGCGAAAAACCAACTTTAAAAAAACCAACGAAAAACCAAGGTTTGTAATTAAACACCGAAGCTTTATCACCTGTGTCACATGAACGAAATGAAATTCAAGTGGTTATATAGTTCCTACTTCAATCCAATATCTCTGAATTTTTCACAATCGAAAAACATGCTCGGCTAAAGCATCTTTTACGCTGTGTGAGCTGACCTCGCACAGTTTCTTTAAAAAAATGAGTCGTGGGTGTTTGCGCTCATTAGCACTGAGCCCCAGCAATGCCGAGGGATGAAGTGTCCCAGTCAGAATCTTGAGCGACGTTGCAATTGTGTTCAACCGGGAGTCTATTTTTATCGGTGAATCTACTTCGCTGATTTCGGAATGTACCGCGTTCGTTTCCTTGTGTTAAGTTGGCTTCTGTGTCAACGTTAAATTCTTAACGTTCCAACCGGCGGCAGCTCAGTGGCAGCGTGCTCGCTTCTGAATTCAAAGGTTGGGAGTTTGATCCACGACCACTGAGTGAATCGCCGTAGCGCTCATTGGACAAGAACTTTCACCTCAACCGTCCCACCAAGAAGCAAATACCAGGCTCCTGCCAACTGCCGTCGCCCAAATTCAAATAAAAACAACAACATTGGAACCACTAAACAGCGTCGTTTAAATTTTCCGTTGCGCGCTGCTGCATAAACCACAGCATGGGCGTCGGAAGGTTTTTTTCCAGGGGGGCACTAGGAGGTTTTTCTAAAAATTTTCTAGGGGGGGCCAAAAGTGGTGAAATTTGTTTTTTCCTACTCGAAACTAAGAAAACAACATTTTTTTGCTGATGATTGCAAAATCCAAGGGGTGCCTTGGCCCCATCTGCCCCCTTTCGGCACCCACGAACCGCAGTGTTTTTTCTCGTTTTTTTGTAAGCTGTACTTGGCCTTTCTCGTTCGCCTCTGGGTCGTCTTGTTGGTGAAACCATTAAGGTGAAACCTCAAGTTCATCAGCTCAGCATCGGTTGTCACAGCAGACGGTAGTTTTTTACTATGTGCCAATGTCTAAAACCAGAATAGAAAATGCGCCAGCACAATCTTGCAAAGCTTCACTGAGACGTTTCTGTTAAACATCTGGTGTATGAAAAATAGACGAAGAATTTTGCAACAAACGTAAAAACTATAACTGGCATTGTAATCGAGGTGACGCAATCGTCATTTTAACACGGTGATGGATGGGCAAGCTTGCTGACTTCACACGCAATTTTCATAGCTTGTGGGCACTTAAACGGGCCATTTGCCCTTTACGTAAGTTGTTTGTCGGCGTAAGAGGACCACTGATTGCTTCTGGCTTCGCGGGCCACGACTTACGCCCATCACTATTCTGGCATCGTCGTTGCGTTTGATTGGGTTATGCGACTTAGTTTTTGCTTTCGCTATTTCGCGCTTGTTCGCATCGGGGATGTTTTCCGATTTCTACCGACATGTGACGAACGTCACGCTGCTCTAACATCATCATTGGGTTTGATTGGTTTATGCCAGGGGTTCTCAAACTTTTGGTGTTATGGAGCCCATGAAGAGATTGATCATAATTTACGGAGCCCCGCAATAAATTTTATTAATGCCGTTATTGCTTCTTTGGACAGTTGCGAAATTAGCCAAATCAGTATTTTAATAAGTAAGCGAATAGCTCGCAGGGTCCCGAGGTTCCTCTCGCGGAGCCCTGGGGCTCCGTACGGAGCACTTTGAGAACCTATGGGTTATGCGACTTATTTTCAACTAAATCACTACGGATTTTTAATTGAAGTCCCCGCCATCGCAATCTCTCGTCATCTGTAAAAGATACCTGAAGTAGCTGGGTACAAAGACGTGCGACCAGCAGTGAAAATATCTAATTGTGCCAGAATAGTCCCGTTTCGCTTCTTCTGCAATGTTTACTACGTCGAAAACAGTAAAAAATGAAACAAATCACAAGACAGAAAATGTGCCGCCTTTTGATTCGGTTTTCCGTCTCGGTCATCACTGGAGCACAACATACGTCGCCAAGGGAGCTGGTTTCGAAAGAGTTGTTACTGCAAGAAAGTCCTACCTTGTCTGCTTGTCATGTAAATATATGCGGACGAGTTTAAATGAGAGAAGCGGTCTTCCTGCTTTAATTAAGTCCACAGCTAATTTCATCACAACTCTGAATTTAATCAAAATTCGGAAACTCGAAAACCTTGAAAAGAAAATTAATCAACTGTTGAGTGATACTCGACGACACAAGCAGGTCAACAGTCTTTTTCCTGTATCCCAGCGTTTTGAACGTAACCGGAGTGCAACTGTTTAGCGTTTGCACGACAAACTCAGTATCCACGAAAACCTGTTGACCAAGTTTTTGATTGAATTTTCTTTCGAAGCCTTGAAGTTCACTGCCGAACTGCAGTTTAGTTTAAAGCTACGTTGAAACTGAATGCAGCAGATGAACTTTATATGGGTCCCAAGCCTGGTGGATAATCGCAAAATTCGTGGAGGCAAAAGTTGCAATAACTTGTGGCTGCAGCGATCATGAATTATAGATCTTGGCTGTGATTTGGAATTTCGGTTGTCTGTGAATGTGCCATTGTAGATCGGCATAAAACAAGATAAAGAAAATACAATTCACCATACGAATTTTGTCGTTTTATTGAAAAAAGTTTCAAACATTCGAAAAGCAAACAAGCTTAGGGCATTTGCGAAATATCTTCCATACAGCTGTCATGCACTTTTAACGATATCGAGAAAAAAGCGTTAAAAGCAAGTTTATGCTACGTTCGTTTGAGTGCTGAGGTATGTTGGTTCACGACTAGACTTGAAGCTGACATAGCAGCATATTACTTATTTTAAACCCGCTTTGTCGGTCTGCTGAAGTGGCTGAGAATTAAATGAGAAACATTTAAAATATTTGGCTAGCTCCGGAAACAATAGTTGTAGAAGGTAAGGGTACGAAAAATGTTGTTTGATGCAATATAACACCGAATCTTATCCCCACCTGTTGAGTTTAAATGCAAAAAATTGCAAATTGGCCTTTCATTTTAATTCTTTTAGTTGGATAATCGGCTGTAGATCCTCTTCGCATTTCAGTTTACCTCTACTGTAAAGCAGCGATGACGTCAAGCTTTGTACTGTCAAGAAATTACTGCACATGATTTTTGATCAGAACATCATGTACTTTTTATGGCGATGGTGATATTTACCAGATAAAGGAGCGGAGCCATAAAATCCGTTTGCGAAGTTACCCAACGCGACTTACAATTAGGGATGGGCTAAGACTGGGATCCTGGATTATATGAATCGAAAATGCCAATTTAAACCGAATGGTGAGGTTCGGTTCTTGTCTTTCATGAAGGCAACAAGTTGATCATTTTACGCATGTGGGCAGTGGCTTACGAAGAAAATTTCCGAGGGGAGGGCCAAAGGGGCCATGCCTCCACCAAAATTTGTAGAAAATATAGTCATTTTGTGCTTTGAGAGGCGTTTTTCTAAACAAAATAGTGTTATTCGCCTAAAATTAAACAGTTTGGTATGCACTGGCGAATACTGACAGTATACACTGCCGAAAACTGTTTATACATTTTTTATTTTTAGGGTCTGAGGGGAGGGCCATGGCACAGTGGCCACCCCTTTCCGTACGCTAGTGCTTGTGGGTGACACGTGCAAAATAATTGTTACGAGTGTATTGTTCATAACATGCGATGCGAGCGAGTGCCAAAAAAAACGATGAAAAAGCGAGCGTAATACCGCAGTGCGTTCGCCTTTTTTGTTTTTCGTCATTCGCTCGCACTGCATGTGATGAGCAATTGCAAAGAGAAAGTATTGCAAGCTACTTGAAGCTAAAAATTCAACCAAATACTGCTGACACGCCGAACTGGTGGCGCAACTGTTCTGAACGGTTACTTTTGTTATAAAGCAATTGCCTTCAACATATCTCTCGGTACCTGTCTCACGCCCGCGTTTTCAGAGATTTTTTTCGGGGTGTGGTTAACGGAAACGAGTTCGCGATCTCGTTTAATGGGCAGTCATTTGAAAAGCCCTGATGGGTTGCATTGGAAAAAAACTTATGCTTCGAATGTGTTTTTGATGTGGATCATCCATGTCTTCATGCCGGTTTGGCTGCATGCTGAAAGCCAAAAATTCAGAACAGGACTCGGAATTACGGATTCGAAGAAGTACTAATTCCGGAATAGTGAGTTACGGTGAATTGCCCATCCCTGTTTGCGATTTTTCAATTGCGCTAAGCAAGCTGGGTATGAGTTGGGCGCACCTGACCCTGCAGTTGCCGATTGTATTGACTGCTTCGAATAGCAAGTTTGCCTTGGTAGATGCTGGAACTAAGCTTGAACGTGAATGGAAAGTCACAACAAGCGGGTTTGTCGCAACGTTTGCTGCGTTCATTTCGAGAGCGACATCTAGCGGTCAGATCGCTTGCATGTGAATGTGACGGCGCTGAATCAGAAGTGTTCAAAGAAAAAAACAATAATAATTGCGTAAGGTGGTCGCTTGCTGCTTGACCTCATGCTGTGTCACTGCCCGGAGTCCCTGTCACTGTGTTTCGTTTCTGAAGCGACGCTGTTGGAACAAAAGCTGGATTTGTTCCGCGAGAGCCATCTCCTCAGCACCATCTCTCACGCAGTAGAGGCTGCCATCGATAAGGTCCAAGTTTTTTCGCAAAGTTATATGAGCCCGATCTCCATCATGTTAGATTTCGTGATGACGTCCGCGACTGCATCGAAAACCACCTGAAATGTAATAAGTAGCAGCTGAAGAATACCGCGGCGTTAATCTTAGTCATTCCAGGGGTTTCACAACCAGAGGGCCAAGCTATTACACAACAGTTAGACTGTTAGAGGATCAGGCATTTTACATTAAGTGATTATTTCGGGATATGTTACACATTCTTCCAAGTCAACGAGTGTTTCGTATATACTGTATATTATATTTTCATTATTGACAAAATGTCTGTGCGCCCAGATGAAATTCCTTCGCGGGTCGCATTTGGCCCGCGGGCCTTCGTCTGGAGATTACCGCTCTGGTCTATATCGTGTAAGGAAAAAAATGTGCGTTAGGAATAACTTGCTCTAGTCCATCCTGTTATATGCTTCACTGCCTGTTGTTGCGCGCACGAAGACAATTTATAGTCTCCAGGTCCATGAAGATTTTCAAAGATGTTACATTTCCAACTTATTTCATTTCCCCACTCTAGAACAAGCTTTAAACTCTTGGTAACCAAATACGCAAATCGGATGGTCAAAGAAATAAATTCATCAAAATTTCCCGAAATGTTAAGTGGTTCAGTTTTGGCGGCTGCAATGTTNCTGCAGATTGTCTTACCTGGATATTTCTTGTGTCCGTGGCACAAGTAAAATGAGAATAAATTTCTCGTTGTTGCGGGTGGCTGTTTAAATCTTCAAACTGTTTTCTAATATATACGGATGCTTCTCCGTATGTGTTTCTACCTGATGAAAGAAAAATGAACAAAGCTTCACTCAGTATATCTGCGCATTGCACACGTGGCCAAGAGCAAAATTAGTATTACGTTACTCTTCATATCCAAAAAACATTTGATTTGAAGTTACGTAAATATACGTTACTAGACAGTAAAACTTTTTATTAAAGTTCAAACGTACCTCGGTCATGCAGTTTGCATTGCTATAGGTTTTAATATGACGCTTGTCAAGAAAATCAAGGAATTCCAAATATTTAGCTCGCATCTACCGTTTTTGGTATTCGTAAGCGTGTGTCTTCTGTACTTACAGACGTATTTGTGGGTGGTTAAAAAGTTAGTGCTATCAATTGCGACTTATTTTAAATGAAAGTGTAGTTAACGCTATCAAACTAACCTGTGTAGTCAGGAAAACAGATAGTCAACGGCGAATGTGTAATTTTCTGTTGAAATAAATCTTTTTTGTTTAGGAATAGTATCATGGCTGTTTTTGAAAACCAAGAATTGTTGCAGATTGAATCAAATAAAACCATGGATTCATGCATTCTGTTCATTTCTTCATCCTCGAGTAGGACCTGCAATGAATTCGTAATACAAGTATATTTGTTTGTTTGTTGTGTCAATTTAAGAACACCGGTGACGCTGCTTAAAGGTCTTTTGATATTATAAGATTGCTACCAAGTCACCTGCTCCATCAAACTGAGCAGTGCTACTGTGCAGTGAAAAACGTAACATCAATTATTGGAATTTCCAATACACATTTACGCGATATGCCGGACAGGTTTTCAAGGTGACTTTCTTACCAAAATTGCCCTAAGCCAGTTTTCTGTAACATTTCACAACAGTTATTATTTGTTTCGATGGTGGACGAATCACTTGTTGTTGGGAAAATCCCCTTCAATCGAAACTTTCAATCGAATGGCGCTGCACAATAAAAACAAAAAGGCTCTGTGCCAGGACTAACATTTGCAGCACTGCATAATTACCTGATCGTAGCCGCTTAGCGCCACCACGAAAATGATGGCTGTGACCTCCTCAAAGCAGTGGATCCATTTTTTTCTTTCGGTTCTTTGCCCTCCCACGTCCACCATAAGAAAATTAATGTCTTTAAACGAAAATCTAGAAAAAAGACGTCTTGTAATTCGTTTCAGGCTTGGCTAAAACATTCTTTGGAGATTCTTTTGTGGGATCAACCCTGCGCAAGAATATGCCGGATACGGCTGCACCGTGATTTGAATCGCCCAAAAATAGCTTGGAAATTTATTTCTTGGCGCTTGGATTCAGGGTCTACGAGAGGGAGTTACAAGAGCTACATCGTACCCGGGTCCTGTAAGCACTGGGGCCCGGCAGGATCAAAGTACACACACTCAGTTTTTCTGTAATCAAGCCCAAAATTACTAGTGTAAGCCAGTTGCCAGTATAACAATTAATCTATAAGTCTTAGCATGGTAGCTGTTTTATCTATATTCTGATTACTACGCAAAAAAGCTCCTACACAAAAAAGCTCCAGAAACTAGGGGGCCCGGTACCGGTCTTCGTAGCCTCTGGTAAAACTTTTATCAGAGGCTCTCCTTGTGTTGAACATCTCGCCCGCATTTATTTCCACTCAATTCGTGGAATGGAATTCATTATAAAAGAAAAAAATTCATCACAAAACGCCATTTCGTGGAATTATAACAAAACGACATTCGCACCGGTAAAGTGCAAACGGAAGCTGAACAAGCTTCTGAACAACACAACCACGCAACGCTCATTAGTTTAAGCTTGGATCCTTGCGTCTTATTCACTAATGATGTGCCCCTTACTAAGATGTACCAAGGTAGGTGCGCACTGACATTTTTGGATAACTATGAGCCTCTGTACGGAACGAGCATGAAGATTCTGGACAGATGGTGTTCTGCGTCTTAGGTTTTCTTCGCTGTGATAACGGTACAAACAAATTTGCCGTACTATTTACGAAGATGTATTTATCCGGATCACACTGAACTTTAACAATAACCGACTGGTCAAATTCTGAAATTGCAGTAAATGTTACCACAAATTTGTAAGGTCTTATTTTTGTGTTGAGGCTGACGAAATTCCGACAGTTTTACCTCAAAAGCATGCTTCATTTTTTGACGTGGTTTCTGTTGGTTATTCGCTAAAATACTGTACTTTGCCCATCACAAGGTACAGTTCTTACTCCGACCTGCTCAGGGAATTTTCAGTCTCATTCTGCACCAAGATTGCAAAGTTTGATTCGCAGAAAAAGCACCAGAAGATTTTTTTTGCTGTAATTTTTTCCTGTGACTTGACAGAAATAATTAAGAAGGCTTTCTGTTTTGTTTATAGCCGTTAAAAACTCTCGGTTTATTGACAGATGCCATTTTTAGAGATTTTTCAATCAAAAAGTGATTCAGTGAGTAGTTTTTTGATCCCATCCCTCGGGCATTACGTTAACACTTGGGCGTTACGATAAGATCAAACCCTTCACCAGACTAACTTTGCCGAGCGTTGTTGGGATCATTTTTGTAATGCTCCATGCAACAGAAAAATTGATGCAGTTTGAAACGTCAATTCCGGTCCTTGACCCTCATTGGGATTTATCTCCTTAAAACTACCCGTGGTGATGTATGACTATGTCAATATATCTTTTGTCTTGACTGCCAATGTGCTTCGGTATCTGCATCAAACCAAATGATTACGTAAAGTTGATCAGAGGACTTTCACCACAACCAAAGTGTTCAATGCTAATGATAAATTCACTGGCGTAACGGCAGAAGTACTTCTTTATGTTAGAAAAATCAGCACGTCCATATTCCATACGGATGAATGTTTTAGCCAGAATTAAGTGGTGGAGTTTATGTATGGAAAAACTAACAAACGACTCACTTGGTTTCAGTGATGCCAGTTGTGGTTACGCGCGTTCGCAGTATGTCCTGCTCCGAAGGGATGTAGTCGGGTTGTAGCAGATTGTCCAACTCATT
>JGI24159J19872_10011192_pt1 | contig 11762 bp, 10 predicted proteins | sample Ectturendosymbi4_FD_19872 | JGI IMG/M metagenome (IMG submission 19872) | reverse complement strand
TGCAGGTGGTCGCAGGAAATAGCGCTGAGATTGCGATTCATTGAATTGAAGTGTTCCATTGGTAAGATTGTTCCTCAAAACCTACACTTTCGGTCTGCGTTCAAAACCTGCTCGGCGGCGAAAACCCCGCAGCTATGTCGAATTAGACGCAAAAATCCCATACGAACGAAAGAAATTGAGTAAAAGTCGTTTTTTTCTGCTGGGAATTCTTTCGGAGAAAGTTTTTTTCGGTTTGATGTACTAATATTTCAGAAGGTAAGAAGTAACAATGACTTTTGAATTTATGTTAATATTGTCCCTTTTACTGTAGCTGTGGGTTAATGCTGGAGTGGTGCATCGTTTTTTGCCAATTTCTTTGTCCCTGTCTACTAAGTGTTAACTCCATCTTTGTTGGTCAATGATTTATCATCACATATTTTAGCACTGACTGTTGTGCATGAAAAATAGCTGAGCTAAAAAAAGACTGCTGTAACTAATAATTATTAGCTATAATTGAATAATCATTTGTCTATCATAATAGATGAATTTTGATTCGAAATTCAATGAAAGCACAGAAGTAAGCGGTTTACAGTTTAGTACTAATAGATATTGCACTAGATTGTGGCATGTACACGGCATGCAACTTATTTGACTTTGCCAATATTTTGAACTATCAAAATTATTCATTTAAATTTAAATATGAAAGGCGGCTGAAACATCCTTACTTTACTGCGTTCTTGTCAAACAGCGACGCATTCTAAAAGAGTTTTACATATCAATGGATTCGATTGACTAGAAGTCGTAACTAGTGGCGCGAAAAGTTATTGAAAAACAGCCTCTGCAGACAAACTTTTTCCGACTGTAATCACATTACTTATGAGCTGTCGAAGCAACCCATTGAGTAGTGCTTGTTTCAGCCGAATTCGTATTTAGCCAAGCTTGATTTCAAATTTTGAATATCTGGTTTATTAATAACAGTACGAACTGTGTTGCAGGTCGTACGTTTCGTAAAGAGTAAGCTTCTGTAGAATTGAATACATGTTACGCAGCATGGCCCCCCATTATTACTTGGCCCTTATTAATTGCTCTTTTACTTCTGTCTTTTTCTTGACGTGTTCGCAATCAATTGTATGGTTCGATTGGACTCCAGTTGCTAATATAATCGTCATCCGTCTTGTCTTTTCGAATTTTATCTTTTTCGCATCGCTTTTGTACAGGCAACGTCTTACCAGAACTTTGTTCAGGTAAACCTCTACCTTCATAAATATTCCATACGAGCAACTGCACATTATTGACACTTGACAGTGTTCTTGCGGCTGAAGTTCTTGTTATTTCAGTATCATTACATCGCTCAAGTCTTGCGATTGTCCTTTACTGTCGTGTACTTGCGAAATACGAGGTTTTTTTCTTCTAGTGCTTGCATTGTTGAAGATTCATTTTGCAATTTGTGATTTTTGTGTTGCACCAACTTGGTTATCTTCTTATTTTTGTTCGTTTATTTTGGCGTATTTCGCTCTGGGAAAGCTTTTCATGCGTTGTTTCGAGAAAGACAAATTCAAAATAAGAAACGCTTTGCTGCTGGACAAGCACTGATGGTGATAAATCAAAAGTTCAAGCAACATGGAAAGCAGAGCTGCAATCAGGGAGACAGCCGATCAAACGCTTCCTAAAGAAGCACATTTTTTTATTTGAGGTGTAAATTTTAAAAACATTTTACCATTTTTCAAAATGCTTACGTGCTTGTGGCTAAGATAAAGAACAAAACAGTGTATTGATCTCATCGACGGTGGTGGCAGATAAACAGTAGTGATGCTCCAAAGCCAAGCGAACAGATCTCTGTGCACGAAGCTGCGTGTGTCTGTTATGACTGCGTCTCATTGCGCAGGTGAACACAATTTGAGTCGGAATCATCAAGCTATCAACCTTTGTTCTTGTGATGGAATCGTTAGCGTTTGTTGACAGTGCTTAATGCGGACGGCAGGATATTTACAAAAATTGTTAATCTGAAAATCTCACTGACGCTTCTCAAATGGTTGATATTGAAGAACAAAATACTGTAGATCAACCTGTTTAATTGGAAGTATTTGCTGAAGGCTGCTTGGCAGCAATCAAACGGTAGGGTTAGGCTTCAAAGTTAAGATATCCAGAGATGGGCAACCGCTATTTTATTAATAGCGTCGCTCCCGCTACATGTTAAATTTGATAGCGGGGCAGCCGCGCCCGTTACTGAGCAAAAATAGTAGCGAGCTATCGCTACCGCCATTCGTTTGCACATCCTGCACACTCATTAAGACCACTACTGTTCATAGGTTCATTGCGCTGAGTCATTTTTGTAAACACTAAGTTTTGGTTAGTGCACCTAAAAACGCTGAAAAGCACGAGTGCCTGTGTTTGCATAATACGTGTGATAGAATCTGTTTGAATGAAAACACGGAAATGCCAATAGCATGTTGTGGTTAAAGTCAATGTGGTTGTCAGTGGTGGCAACAAATGGTGAAATTCAGGATAACATGCAGTGCTCAAATAGTTTGCAGATAATTGTTGCAAGAGAAATAGGTATGTAATTACAAGTTTCACTAACGTCCATGCAGGGACGTAACGAGGTTAGATGGCACCCGGGGCAAGAAGCAAGTTTGGCGCCCCCATGTTCAAACCTAAGGTCTTTCGGAAGCAAATATACTGTATTGAAGAAAGTATTTGCGACATTGTTAGGACTTTTCGGCGTCCGGGGAATTGTGCCTCCTTTGCCCCCCCTGCGTCCATGGGCGTCGGAATAATTTTTCCAGGGGGGGGGCAGCCGAATAATAGTGGATATTTTCAGTGGGTGGCAAAAGGAATTTTCCAGGAGGGGCCAACAGTGATGAAATTAGGAAAAAAAAACATTTCTATAACAACTCCGAAATCAAGAGAAAAACATTTCTATACTAACAAGTTACTAGCAAAGTAAAAAAGTTCAAAATCGAGGGGAGCCTTGGTCTCACCTTGCCCTCCTTTCCGACGTTCATACCTACGTCACCGTTATTATTTTTGCATATAGGCACAACAACAGTTTCCATGCATTGTGGAGTTTTGCCATGCATCAAACACGCACTGAAAAGATTAATGAGCTGCCAACACACACTGGGTTCAGCGAAGATGATGTGCTCAGCAAATAGATCATCTTAAATCAGCACCACGGCATGGGTTAGGGGAAATTTGCCAGTGAGAGATTCACGCTTATCACTGTTGCATATAAGATTACTGATCTCCTAAAACCAGAGTTGCCCAAACATTTTTCAAAAAGGGCCAATTTTGGTCATGTGAAAGCGCACGCGGGCCAACATTCCCTTGCAGCATTTTTAAGGTTAACTTGTTCCGGACATTTCGCTTGGGATTTGAAGCAGAAAAAACTCCTTTCCCACGGTTTTCGTGCTGGTATTCGTTCTGGACATATCAAAACACAACCGGAAACGGTAGCGAGAAACCGTCGCTCCGACACTGAAGCATGATCCAGGTTTTGGCAGGTCACATGTAACCAGCGATGTAGTGCTAAAAAAAGATGTGGGAACGCATCCAAAAAATAGCCATTTTAAAAAAGCGTCAAACTAATTTTAAAGCAAAAAGTGAAAAAGGTGTGGGAACCCCATTCCCACGCGTTCCTGTCCCGCTACACCCCTGCATGTAACACAATCGGAACCAAAGTCGGTACAAAGTGAAATGTGCTCGCAAGCCGCATTTGGCTCGAGGGCCGCACTTTGGGTACCCTTGCTTTGAACTTCATGGTTGTTTTAGATTTTGCTTTGAAAGGTGTCAATATTGCTGTTTTTTGATAGCCTACAGGTTCATTTCCTGATGCACCGCCCACCGTAGATGAGAGCATGGTTTTGTTTCTTTTTGTAAATTTTGCCCGAATTTTTTGGGAGAATGATCCGGCAGGGAACCAGCAAGTGCGTCTGATTTGTGCTTTTCCATCACATTACGACAGACTCTCAATGCATACTTGGAATCTTTGCCTTTCTTTCATATAGTCGAAAATGTACACAATGGGATTATTATAGTCTTTCCTGAAAAAGCAATTCTGGCAACCCAATGTTTCTCACTCACATCCAGGGGCGGATCAAGCCAATAATGTTAGGGGGGCGATATCAGTAATATTTGGTACTTTACGTCTCATAATCGCTTCGCTACTGTAAGAGAGATGAAGTATGCTTCAAAACACTGCCATGGCAAAACAATGGACGACAGAATGGTCTTATATCGCGAATGCTGGTTTCCGAATTGTAAAAATCATGGTGAATAAAGTTACATTTGTAGGTTTTATGGGGGGCGATCGCCCCCTGCTCACATCCACGTTCCACCCAGGCATGTCATGCCTGAATGGTTTACTATTAGAGAGCCTTTGAGTGATATAACTATATTGCTATATAATTGTTCTAACATGTCGGTGTTTTTGAGTATATTGCACAGATGATTGTCACATATCGAGGCATTTGTGAGAACCACTTCCAGCTAGCCATTTGGTAGCTCTGTGCAGTGTTCCCTCTACGAAAATTCTACACTGAGCAAATGTATGTTTTGCAATTGCGAAACCATGCAGACACACAAACAATGAAGCGTTGCCAGCGCTGAAAGGCTATGCGATATGTATACAGCAGTGGTTCCCAAACTGTGGTACACAAAGGCCTTCAAGGTGGTACACCAATAGGCTTACTTTCTGTTTTTCTTCACAAAAAACTATATTCACAGTTTTGCTTTTAGTTTTACTTACCGGGTTCTGTGAATAAATTCCTGCATTTTTGTGTGCGTGCCTTATTGCAGGTTTTTTTCAGGTGTTTTAGGGACCCGAATTGCAAATCGGGTCCCTAGCATCAGAGAAAATTATCGTCGGGTCCCTAGAATCAGAGAAAATCGAGTCCCTACAATAAGATAAATCGGGTAGCTACAGGTCCATGCCGGGTCCCTAACATTTTCCTTAAAAAAACCCTGCTTATTGGTTTTGAAAAAGGGCCATTATAATTTCTCACCGTCATTTTGCACATGTCACTTTTGTGTCAAGTCTAGTATTCTAAACTTTTGATCGAATGACATTTGGTTGAATGCGTTTTCCTGGAACGAAGTGGTGCATGGAGACAGTGGGTTCCCCACAAATGGTACGCGATCAGAAAAAGTTTGGGAAACACTGGTATACAGCATATATATACCGTACCAAACTTAGACTGTTGGAAGTGCGCGAGAATGAGATAGCACTGCGCAAATTGTCTGGTGGTATTGCGCATCTTACAGGGAACACTGGCTCTGCGGTTCTTGTGCAATAACCAAAGAAGCCCTTCTACATAGTCAGGGTGCTCTTAGCGGTGGGTTACCCCACTAATAAGCCGCACGGTTGTTAAAGGTATGGAACCAAGGCGCACCGATAGCACTGGGGGCGCTATGCTTCGGACAACTGTTTAAGTGAACCGATAATTTGTAACACGAGACATGTTTATGCAGTTTTTTTCGAAAAGCTCCGTCTTCCCCCCAATTTTTTTCTTTGAACAGCTTGAACGATCATTTTTGCTGAACACTACTGACGGGGTCGCGCTGTGCAAAATCATCTAAAACGACGCTTCGCCACTTCTATCACCAATCAGCTTCAAGGCTTTCTTGACCGTGTGTCAAGAAAGTGTACGTGACGGTACGTCCCATACTACTTTACATTTATTGTAACAAGCCATTGGTCTGATGAAAGCGCCAACGCGTGAAACTTCGCTTCGCTTCCACACACAACGCATTCAGGCTTCAAAAAGCGTGTTGTTATGCCTAAGCCATTCCTTTTCAAATAATACCTCGCAAGCCCCAAATACCTGTAAATGTAACAGATACAAAATGGATCGATAAAACTGAATACAACCAGTGACCTCAAAACGCCATCACGACGAAAAAATTCAAAGCAATCGACGTGTCTTGATTCGACTTACATGTTGCTTCTCAACACAGATGTGCTGGTACTACAGTAGTAAAATTTCGGAAAAAAGTTAACAGCAAAAAAATCCAGCACAAAGTGAGCAAGTCATAACCTAGGCGCAATTGACTTCACCAACGACTGCAGAGCTGGATTCTCAGTATAAAGACCTTAAGGTAGGAACAGGCCTACTGCGGCATGTAACCCAATCGACTTGGCCAACGAAGAGCCATGACGTAAAGAAGAGATAACAACTGAGTGAGTGTGCGTTGAGCCTGGTGCACGTCTTGGCAGTCACACCTGAGATGACTAATCCCTGCCTGCGGGTTGGCAAACAAGCGACACGCGGTTGGACTTCAATTTTTATTGCAAGGTGGACGCGACATTGTGAAGATTGTGATAAAGCACAGGCGTAGATAATAAAAAAAAGAAAACTTGCATATGAATGGGCGTTTTACACCCGAAACAATAAGGTAAGGCAAGTGCAAGTGGTGATGTCGAACGACCCGCGGTGAATGGCCATCGGCATTCGACTTAAGGCCGCACCAAGTCACAGTGAACAAGCGTTAAAATACTGCCCCAGGGTCAGAGGCGTACGAAAAGGACGGGGCAGTAAAGACGAATAATACATGTTCTGAAGACGAAGCGTAACAACAGTAATCGACGTCACACCAGGGCCGCAACCAGGTGAAATTTTTGGGGGGGCAGGGGCAAAATGATTGTAACTTGTACCAGAACACTAAAAACATTATTGGCGCTTCCAAAATGTTTTTGAAATTTTCGCGGGAGGGCAATTGCCCGGTTTGCCCCCCCGTGGTTGCGGACCTGCGTCAGCCTGTTGCTCGAGTTCAAGATCGGAAACACAAACGATACGCGCGAAATACGCGAAGCGTTGCCATAACTCAATTGCAAGACGTTCGATTACTCTTTAGGTTAATTGTGTGCCGGCACAATTTCTGCTATTTCACCATCCCAACTGTCGTATTTGATTCACTATTGCTAGGTTTCTTGCCAAGCCCGAGCTTTACGAAGAGCAGTAAAAACTGACTGCGGGGCAGGAGACCGCTTCCCGTCACTCCCCTGATTTTCGAAACAATCAACTTCGGAAAATCGTTGACAGATTGTTAAAGTGCACAGGAAGTTGTTTTTGTGTTAAGTTCATGCAGATATTTTTCAACTATTTTCGTTATTAAAAGACATCGATCTTCGCGCCTCATCATTGCGGTAAAAATAACGTCTGTAAATTGTTCTTACACGTCATCACCAGCGGATGTGACGGAAGCAAGAGTACGTCTCATTTCAATGAAAGGAAAATTTACGTTAGTTGAAATGTACATGACGTGCTATAAAGCGAGTTTCAAGTTTCCGCAAGTAACTGACCTAACAATCGAAACATTTGAAGCCAGGTTGAACACTTAAATAAAACTAAATAAAAATCTGCATTTGAAAACAGGCGAATCTGTATAAAAGAACTTTGAGCCGTTAACCATTCCGTTGATAGCAAGCAAATACAAGCAAACCTTATGAAGTCAAAACCGCGGGAGTTCAGAGTCCAATGTGGCATTTTTCTCGTTCCAGTCNTTAGAAATTCGATGGCAACGTAGGGCCCGAGATTCAGAACCGAAAACCGAAGCACCAGAGAGGTTCGTCGAGCAGCAAGTTCANTTCACGACTAGCATGCTCCAGGCAGTCAGCACGACCAAGTCAACCGGCGTTTGTTCAGCTGAAATCAGCTCAAGAACACTTTTGAAAAGAACAACCTCAAGACTCGAGCTCGTGTGCTCTGCGTATTCCTCCTCGCTTTGGATGTCACGCTTGGCGACGCACACGTGAACTCATTTAACCTTCACTGGACGACGCATATCTTGCTGTTCACAGACCTGTCGTAACTTCGACGACTGAGCTCGGCCTGCGAAACAAGTAGTGCTTTCAACATGCAGTTGTTCAAAAACCTTTGTTCAATGCATTTGACATCGGCGGCAGCATCCTGGCGGCTCTGTGTCCGATTTTCAAGCGAAAGATCGGGTGGCCCAACGGGTCTACGTGCTTTGGGGCAACATGCTTGGGTAGGAGTGATATCTCGACAGGCGCGGCACGAGGCAGCGCATAGGCTTCGGCAGCGTCAAAGGCTTTCACACGAATCTTACGAAAAATGCGTTGTGCAAGACTGGGCTCATCCAGGAATTAAGGCTCCCACCCTGAATGCTGCCAATATATTCCGAGCTCCATTGAAACGTTTTGGACATATCTTACAGCCCAGCCCACAATAATAATTATTGTGTAGTTATTATTTGGCGTGGACTACTCAGAAACTGGTTCCTACTTTCAATCACAAAGAAATTTCAAAATTTAGTCATTTTTTCTTACCCTAAGCATGCTTGTCAAAGCTGTGTTAGTAAACCAAAAATCACAAACAAACCGATTACGTTGATTTGCAACTTAAAGAATTCAGGGTTCGAATAAAAAAATGGCAAGAAGGCTTTGAACTTGCATGGAACGAAAATCATTTTTTTACCCCTACGAAAAAGTCAGTAACTCACGAAATTAATTTCTCCAGTGCCTGAAGCGTTTAGCTCAATATCCCAGTAAAACCCAGACAATTTCAAAGGACTTAAATCCCTATATAACCTAAACATCCGAAAAAAGCTCACTGCGACAACCTTATTTCAGTTTTTTTTCGTAACTCATACGGCATAGCATGAACACGAACGTTGAGGTCGCTTTCTCAGCTATCCTAGTGTGTAAAATAACACCCATTCGTTGAGCGCGCGCTTAAAGCCAAACACTTGACAACAGAATGAAAAAAAATCTTAAGAATACATCTTTCTGCATGAATGCAATGGGAAAACTGACATCAAATCACGTGAGCTTAAAAAAATCCAGGGTTTGCGAATATACCTGTCGCTGCGACATGCTTTGGAGCTCTTCACGCAATTGCTGGATCTGGTCGAGCATTCTCCGGTGTTGTTCGATTTTCTCTTTTTCATGGTTGGCCTGCATCACTTTCATTATCTCTTCGTGATCTTTGCGCAACGCTTCCAGCTTCTCGTCGCTCTTGCGCTTCTCGTCCGCCAGTCTGTGCGTCAAGTCAGTTGTTCAATATTGTCAAGACCCAGACGGTGAGAAGTTTGGCGAAGTCCACAAAACCGTTTCCGTTACAGGCGCTTGGTTCCACGCCGGTGAACTGCAGGGACCGATTCAGGGGAACACGGGGTCCTAGGCCATCTTTAGCTTTTGGGGTACCACACAGGTGTGACTCTTTATTTGTTCGTCTGAAAACCGGAAAAGTGTGTTCCCCGCTTTCACTTTGTCACTAAGCTTTGTTTGTATACCGGCAATCCTGTTGGAAACCGAAGAACTTAAACCCGCAGCAAACGCGTAACAAATTTGCTGACCATTGACCAACCACGACACATATATTTCAGGGTCAGTGCAACTGCGTACCTGCACTGAAGCCATAAACATGGAAACTCGCGGTGCATTTTCTATTGCTGCACAGCGGAAGTGTACTTTTTCTGAGCAATGAATTAAACAGACACTGATGGTCAAACAAATTCAGTGGAAGATTGTAATTCCCACATCTGTGGTTCGCCCATGTGTTGATATATGTGCGTCTGATGCGGGATGAGTTCATATATTTTTGGTGTGCGGACTAAGGGAGTGGGTGGGGCGTGGGTGTGGTCAAAAATATCACACGCGTAAGACTTGATTCCCACGCAAAAAAAACGGAACTGTTGCGTGAACCAAGCAGTCGTTTTCACAACAACTGGTTTGCAAGTATCAAAGCACATTATCAATAGCTTTACCTTTCAAGTTCGACGGAAAGCTGTGCAGGGCTGCGAGTTGGTGAGCGGCTGGGGGTGGCACGGGGAGCTGGAGAAGCATGAAATGTAGTAAGTTTGGTACACCAGTCAATTTAGGTAACGACGTTACGCCAAAACGAAAGCCAGTGGCAAGACGAGACAAACTGTCAAATGACCACTCCACGTCCTCATTTCGACACTTGTTTCTCGTTGCAAGTTAATGGAAATGTTCCATGAAGTGAAACTTCGATGAAGCTATGTTTGGTTTTGTGAATCTGAGCTATCGTAAACGATAGTTGGGAATCGGCGGACGTCGCACAAGCCATCAAGCCCAGCAGAAACCAGAGGCAATGCGCGGTATTTGGACTTACGGAAGTTTCCAATGGCAAAGAAGTACACGTTACTATTTGTGAGTAAAATCTCGCGCAAATTATGAGCAACCGAATAATGTTCTTTCTGTGCGTGGTCAGATATCACGTCGTTTTCGGGAACTACCGAGAAAATCCTTCGAGTGGTTCTGATGCAGTCGACAAATCTCACATTTTCTCGGTTGCAGGTGAGCGGTGCCGGTCTTTGCTTTCGACCGACCGGGCGAGGAGCCGTTTCTTGGGCGAACTCCAGTCGTCGACGATGAATTCGCGTTGGATCGACGCTGGGAAAAATAACACAACAGGAATTGCAGCGATTTGCTGAGCCCCAAAACATGGGCAAAGTACGTTCGACACCTTTATCTGCAAAAAAGCTTTTTTCCGCAGTATATGAAACAACAAATGTGGACTGTTGTCTGCGTAGCAAACGACACACGCTTAGTAAAAAATGCTCATAATTTACTGGCTTATCAGACTGCAATGAAATACGTTAACAGTGGATGCACCTCAGCAGGGACCTGACCCCGAACGCTGGAATCCGAGCTTGAATCTGACCTGGCCGAAGGGTTTCTGCAAATTCAAATTCACTAAAATGAAACAGAGCACGGTCGAAAGACAACAACACTTCAGTTCGAAACACAGGTGCTAGATGGCTTGTCTATTAATACTCAAACTTACAGGTTTTGCTTAAAGCAATTGCGGTTTGACGAGCAGCAAATTTTACCGTGCTCACTCCCAGGCAAAAATTTCCTGTTGGAGTTTAGTGCCAAGTAGCATTTTTACAAAAAAAATCGTCAATTCAACTCTCTGTCAAAAAATCAGCTCAGCCTTTCACAATGATGCTATGATGCGATTCACTCCTCGTGGATTTCAGTGGTTTTTCTTAAAGATGCAAATAGTATCAAATCGTGTGAATTTTCTGTTGGATTTTATTACAAGAAACACCTTGGATTAGTTGCACGAAATATACTGCCAGCGAGACCACTAATTATAGTAACATCAATGCTCTTTTTCGGTCCGGCCCCATTCACTTTACACACCTACTTTTCTTCTGGGCAGGGTCGTGTGGGCAGCAGCCCCCCTCTCACGGGTTTCAGCAACCTGCGATAGTTCTGCTGGCTCCACACCAAAACGGGACCAAGCAAGGTCAGAGATGCAATCACTCCACCAGGACCTTGGCCGGCCTTAAGGCTGATTTCCCGTGAGCGTGGCCAGCAGGATTCGCCAACTTTTCTGGGGATTCTGGCCACGTGAAAGAACCAACGCAGCTGGGATCTTTATAGAAGTGACATCAATGGCTTTAAAAATGTCACAGCTGCGCACTTTGTCGCGAAGTTCCAAGCCGTGAACTCTCCGCAAAAATCCCATCTCTACCGCTTGCACTTGAGATAGCACTCTTTCAGCCATTACCCAAGATTCATGTCCATAGGCCAAGGATCGGAATGTAGACCCACCGACAACAGAAAGCTTTGTGATATTTGAAAGCTCGCGTTTTGTGACCACGTAACGATAAAGCTCAAGCAATACTGTGTTTACTTTACCAATCCGTGTGTCATCAATATCCTTGTTTCGCGTTTCGTCACTCGTGACAACCACAGCAAGTACAGGGTGACACAAAAAAAACGGTCATCACCAAAAATCGAATAACTTCCAAATTTTATTTAGATTGACACAAAACTTCAGCTACATTAG
>JGI24159J19872_10011187_pt1 | contig 11764 bp, 7 predicted proteins | sample Ectturendosymbi4_FD_19872 | JGI IMG/M metagenome (IMG submission 19872) | reverse complement strand
GATGAAAATAATTCTTGAGCAGTTTCTGAGTCCGATTAAGTATCATATCTGTTACCAGGACACAGCTGATATTCAAACAAACCCCGCTAAACAACCCTGGGTAAACAAAAAAAGAAATGCAGTAAAGCTCTGAACAAATTTCCTGTTGCTTTTTGACCAACAATAATTTAATTTCTGACAATGACTGCAATACGCCCAAACGTATTTTACACATTGTCTTTATGAAAACATTTTGGAAAAAGGACATCTACTTCACGAGCAGCATCCGCTTTAACTACAGGACACGAGAATGAAACCAATTTTCAAATGATGAGATGTTCTTGGTTTGTCTCATACTATCAAAGGTGACTCAAACAAAAACCAAAAATAACTGCAATTTTATGGAGTTACTGATGTAACATTTGATAGTAATGAAAAAAAGATGGGATAATGGCACGCTAAACGAGGTTAGCAAATTCAAAGCTACGAAACCGCTGCTTAAGCATGCAGTGAGTGGAGTTCAATTTTATTTAATAACAAACATTTAGGTATTTCGAAACGCATCAAATAAGACGATTATCGGGAACAGTTCCTAGAAATTAGTCAAGTTAGCGCACTGAATAAGCCTTTGTACAAAAAATCTGAAGATTGTTTTTAAAAATATTGCAAGACTGCCTGCTGAATGAGCCTCATCAAGTTTGAATTCCGAATTTTTTGTGCAATTTAAGTAAAGATTCAACACAAATTAGGGAATCTGTAAAACTGGTTTCAGCTTAGATTTTTGAAAACGATGTTTCAGAAAGCAGAACCAGGTAGGCACAATTGGAAAATACTTCTGCAGATGCGTGTGTGTGCGTGGGTGAAAACGTTCTTGGTCAAAATATCAACCTTCAGCATACTCAGTCAAAAGCGAAGCTTCATCAGGCAATCGATTGTCAAAAACATGCGCAACAGTTGTGTCGCTCTTGGAAAATCCTTACCGTGCAACGAATGCACAGATATTAGTAAGGCATATTCACTCGATAAAATGTGGCGAAGTACATAATGCAAGAGTTTATACTATTTACAAAACGCTTTTGGTAAGATGCCGGAAAAAATCTGTAACATCGTATATATATCTGCTTACAAATTGCACTTCCGATTCATTAAGCACGTGATAGATTTCTCTTTGTTTACTTTCGATATTTCCTATACACAATTTTTAAAATATAACCAAACGAACTATTACCAGAGGAAGTGGACAGCACGGAAATTCCTGTTCAGACTTGAAACAGTTTTCATGTCTTCATCTGTTAACTGGAAGTCGAAAACCTAAAGCATAATTTTTTTCTTCACTTCTATTTACTTTGCCTTGTTTTCCCATTGCAAAATGCACAAGTTTAAATGATGCAACATGACTTTTTGCATCGGAGGTTGAGGTTATGACTCCAGTAGCTCATCATCGCACTTCATCTATTTATAGCATAAAAAAACTTTTCCAATACTTCATATAACGGTTTGGCCAGTGTTATGTTTTTGCTAAAGAATGTCGCTTTCAGCAGAATTGGCAACTTGTAAAACAGCAACTTACGCTATGGAAGATCGTCAGTTCATTAACACCACAGTTCGCGTTATGCAGTGCACAGCTGATGACAATCGTCAAGTTAATTTAGTTCAGCAACAGTTACCTAATTGCATAGGTAAGTCACGGAGTTTAGTTATTTTAGACAAAAATCGGCAGTGCTTCATGAATTTATTTTTTTATTTTTTCGTGCTTTCTCACTTTTTTCGTTTCATATTTGCTAGAGCCACCACATCCTCTACAAAAAATGGGGCAAGCTTTCGTTTAGATCGTGATCACTCAGGGCGTCATAAAATCGAGTTAACGTTGCTATCTTGACACGAATGTTATTCGCAAGGTAAAACTCCTCATCCAGTCCTACCAGGGTAAGGTCATGAAAAAAGTAGACAATCTTTTCGTCATAACGGGAAACAATCGATCTTTGGCAACACTCGAAAGATTGTACTTNGTAGTTCAACGCAACATCTTAAACAAATGCTTCCATTTTCCCAGGCTTGTCCTTGGGAATGTCATTCCTATTTGAATCCTGTGGGATGGGATGGGACAGGCATAAATTGCTATGGGATGGGAATGGGACAGATAAATATGTCCCATGGAAAACCCTGCATTTTCCACAACCCTGACAGACCACACTGACTCACGTTGAAAGGGTGTATTCATTCAAAGTTCAACAATTCTACAAAACATAGAGTTGCGTTATTGCAACAAAGGATGCATTTAGCAAGGTGTACGATGCACGCTTAATAAAACGTATTATCGTGGATAACAGTAACTGTTCTCTTTTGATGGTCTGAAAAAAAACTTTCAACCCAGGTACAAGAAACTTTTAAATCATCTGCCTAAACTTCATAGAACAACATAATTTTTTCAGGTGTTCAGCGTATGGGAAGGAACATGGGAATTATTTGAACAATGCCGTTTGCTAGCAACAAGCTTCGGCATTTTCTTACTTGGATGTTGCTTTCGATGCGCGATGGAGTGACGCTTTTTGGAATCACAACAACTCCTCTTTGAATCTGATAGCGAAGAACAACGTGTGCCACAGTTTTATGTAGTCTGTCAGCTATTTTCTTCAGTAGAGGATCTTCGAGCAAAGTTGGGTCATCAGGTTTTGCCCTGGAAATAATACACAGCTCGCAAACAGTTTCTGCATTTTAAGATTTTAAACAAACGTCACAATTGGGTGTGAACATTATCTGAAAACTCTACTGTGAAGCAACTTGACATTATAACCAGCTGAAAATTTTACTGCTGCTTTTTTGTGATCCTTAATCTGAAGGTCACATACTAGAGACAGAAGCCAAATTTTTTTCTTTTCAAACTGCGAGTAGTTATTCCCCGTTAGTTCCTTTCTTCTGTTTCTATGTTAAACTGTTCTCTAACTCAATTGGTGTTTTATCCTCTTACAGTTAACCGTATGTATTTTCAGTACCTTACCAGATTTGTGTATTTATGTAAGCTGAAGGGGAAAATCCTTAATAGCAAGCAAACCTACACTGTTTAACCACGTTTCAGTTGATGAAAACAGGTTTTGTGGATTCTTAGTCAAATCGGTAATGTGTTCATTAGCATTTTCAGCAAATGTCGTAGTACGGCACAGCTTGTGTCAGTATATCACAAATCTCGTAGGCCTACGTTGAGATCGGTAATGAATGTCAAAGACAAACAAAATCTCACACCCGAACACGCACAGCACGATGGACATTTGAACCTTTAAGTGGTGTCCTGACGATCTTGCTCAACAATAGTAAGCAAAAACACTTTATGTAATTCATGATGCACCTCTCTTTGTACTTGTAGCAGCGATGAGTAAGATTAACCATAGTATAACAAGTCAAAAATATTTGCCGAAAAGGATTTAAGGTTCATCCGTTGTAGTCTTACCTTTTAAGTACAGCATTTCAAAAACACACTTTTTTCGTATAAAACATTTGCGAACACCATTGCCGAAACGTCCCGTCGCCGAATTGTCCTAGCTAGATCGATCTCAGAAACCTAAACACAACTATTTTTCCCGGCCCTAATTTGTTGAAATTCAGGAAAGACCCCGGTCTCATATTCCCAATAATGACAAATCGTGGATTAGAAGAAATCACTCGGCAGTGATACAATGTCAGTTCGGTGATGCCTGTGACTCTGAAGAACATTCAAAACAGTGAATTGCCGTAGCCCTCCTTGGGCAAGAGCGTTCACCGCAACCGCCCCGGCAAGAAGCACAATACAGGCTTCGGCCTGCCGCCAATTGCCGTCACCAATATTAACAAAAAAAAAAACATTCAAAAGCTCAAAACTCAGCAAAACTTGGCATGATCAGAAATAAACCGCTGACTCCAACACACAAGGATATGCTGGCACTAGATTAATCGCGAAGTTTACCCGTGCTAAAAAACTATGCTCAAATATTACTTCATTAGTAAATTTGGTTTCAATCGACTTTCGCAAGATTAAAAACAACAGTTTTTAAAACTTAGTTTTTCTTGCTAACAAAATACTACACCTCAATTTTATCCACTGTGCGATGAAGTAAACTATTGATTTTCACAACTCGTCTTTGCTCATATGCAGTATCTGCTTAAAACAAGTCTCCCATCCAGGGGTGTAGTGCTAAAAAAAGAGGTGTGGGATCGCCGTTACCACGCATTTCCACTACACCCCTGACTTAGTTTAAAGCCGAACCCTTTCACGAAATATTGCTCTGATGCCCTCACACGCAAAAAGCTTCTTTAGTTCTCGCAATCCACTCAGGCAAGCTGCAACCTAATCCGGAAGGGCCTGAAAACTTCAAGACTAATTATTATAAATGCTCCTCTGAAACGAAGATAGCAGAGTTATGATAAATGCAAACAATCAGGCGAATCGTGGAGTACGCAAACACCATTGGTGATGTCACAAACAGTAATAACACAACCATGCTACGGTGCTATACAGGNNATAACTTGTCATTTATTCCCATGGTTCTCAAACTGTGCGTCGCGACGCCCTGGGGCGTCGCTTTAATTTTCCANGGGCGTCGCACTAAAGTGAACCCACTGCAGTGTTATTCATTGAGCTAACAACGGTAAAATTCAGTGCAGCTTTACACCTTTACCAAAGAATAGTTGTTCAAGTACAGTCATGCTGACAGTAGATCCTCTTTACTATCTCACGACTGCGAAACTGCAGTTTTGTTTAGTAAACATTGTTTACTAATAAACGCATTGCACAATTTTAATTTAATTTGCGTCAGACAAATGAAGGCAACAGTAGTCAGTTACAAAAACAATCAACTTGCGGGTTTCTCAGCTCAGAACAAATATTGATTTAAATTTGGCTTAATTTAAATAAAATCAATATTTCTATGCAATGCCTGGATAAAAATATGCTTGACGTATCAGATAAAATGGCGGCGTTCACTAAAATGCTATCGTTGTGGAAGGAAGATATAACAAACGTGCCTGTAAGTCCTCAGTGATTTACTTTCTTGTCTAATTTCCTTGAAAAGAAATGAATGATGCGGTCTTCAAATTTACAAAGCATATTTTTGCAACATCTATCTAAGCTCGAATAGAAATTTTCCTCAGTACATTCCGGAGAATTTATCAAACTATGAGTGGCTTAGCCATCCTTTTGTTCAACCATTCTAACCTCGTTTGCTGAACAAGAAGACTGTATTGATCTTAATTCTGATAATTCCCTGGAAAGAAAAGTTTATTCAGTAAATCTGACAAATTTTTGGATTTCATTGAATGACAAATACCCAGCTTTGGCGAAAAACGCCACGAGTCGTTATTTGTTTTGCTACGTCGTATTTATGCGAAGCGGGGTTTTCTGCCATGACCGTGATTAAAACCAAATATAGATCACTACTAAGCCTTGAGAGGTCAATGCGGGCAGCAGTTTCGCAAATTCTAAATTCTTCCTAGATTCGACGAACTTTGTCAAAATAAGCAAGCCCACGCATCACATTAAATGATGCATATTTATTTTTGTTGTTTCATCAATAAATAAAACTTTGATAATTAATTATTAACATCCTATTGCTGGTGCGTCGCAAGTCCAGCAAAGTTTTCCAAAGGTGTCGCAACGAAAAAATGTATGCTGCTCCTGGCGCTACACGTAGAATTTGAAATGAAAAATGTAAATCTTCCAGTAACGTTGCTAGTGCAAAATGGTGTGGGAACGCGTTCCCACACCACACCAAGAAAGGGTGTGGGAACGCCGTTCCCACGCGTTCCCACCCCTCTGCACCCCTGCTCCCATCACTGTATCAACATATGCTTATTTGCAGAATTATGCAGAGCAATTTTCGTGGTGTAACTGACAAAACCCTTTATATTGCACGTGCTTTTGAGTTGCTTTACAAGACGAAACCAAAACCATTGATTGATATTGAATTATCCCAAGATCCTTGGACAGCTGTTCGAAAGTCTGATTGGGCAAATTTAGCTAAAAGCGGCTTATTCAGGGTCATCGAAAAAGAAATAGCGAGTTTCTGGTTTTAACGCAAATGCAGTAAAGAAACAAACTGTTTTTTTGCCTGGCAAACGAACAGAGGCTTTTGACGATCTGTTGTTGTGGTTTAAGTATTATACGATATTATTGAAACTACTCGGTAACAACTCTTACAATCAATCATGTATATCTCACCATGGGCGGTCTGTAGATCCCAGGGGACTGTAGCCTGTCACAACCACATTGTTGTCATGGCAAAACTTGACCAGGTCCTCCTGTATCAAGTACGGATGCAATTCAACTTGATTGGTTACAGGGGGTATCTTTCCCTCGTTGATTACACGTTTCAGTTGGTACGTGTTGAAGTTTGAAACTCCAATACTTTTCACTAAACCTTCTTCTTGAAGTTTTTCCATCGCCTGAAATGAAACTTGTCCTGAGAAGAAGATCAGCACAATTTTTACTCTGGAAACTTTGTCTTAGTTTCCTGTGGGCAACACACGTTCACATCACATGTTGTATTCTCCAACCTATGAGATTACTGGTGCTTGCCAAACCTGCTGTTTGTAATCAACGCTGCAGGTGCTTATCAAGTCAGCTCAAACATATCACTCACAAATCAAGATTCATATTCAAGTGAATAGGTTGAAAGATGCAAGTTGTCCACAATCTTAAAATTTTTTAAAATTATTCGTGTTATCTTGGATTTGTAGAATTGCCACAATTCTTTTTTACTAATTTCTGTCAGGAAGATGAGCTCGCACAGATGATGACGTCATGTGCATTGTTTGTCGTGCTTGAACTCGTTTGATTGCACCATCAGCGCTTTCCCGTCATACCTGCTGTTGTTTGATTAGAACTAAACCTTGTTCAAAAATGATGAGCAATGCTAGAAAGCAACAAAGTCATTTATGACACTCTATTCAGTGCTTTACATTTGTGAGTTTGGGTTTTTACGGTCGCTATCTTCAGGTAAAGCTGAAAGCCAGTATAAAGTGTTTGGTATGAAAATTTCGGTATCGACTACAACATTGTATTTCTGATGTAGGAGGAAAAAATTAAAAGCATGTAATAAAATATATCAAATCATTGAAACGTCAAAAATGATTGGTTTTATTGAAATAAGTACTGATATGTGTACTTAATATGAGGAATTTATTCTCTCAGCAACAGCGAGAGAATTTGTTGTGGAAAGCTTCTTCTGATGGAATAAAACGTACGTGTGTTATAAAAAATTTAGGCGTATAAAATTTATAGAACTATCGTGCTTTGAGATATACTGATAGATTTTCTTCCGTATTTGTTTAACTTTAAATGAAAAAGTGAAACAGTTGGATCTCCTGAAAAAAAAAATAAAGGCAGCAAGTTGAGCTTAGATGCAATTCGGAGAAATTAAAAGAAAAATCGACAGAAATGGGAATGAAAATTCTAAACACTACATAAGAAAATCACGTAATGTAGAATGCTTGCGTCAGGAATAAATAAACTGATAAAAAAGCAAATAGCTGGGTTTCTCCGGCGTTATTTTTTTAGTATGTGTACTGCCGAAGCAAGTGAAGTTCTCAAACCCGTGAAGTTGCAATGGGTCACTGACATGAAATCAACCGCTGCTTTGGATTCCTCAACAACACCGATCAAAGGCCTACACAAGAAATAATACGGAAAAAAGACTCAGGAAAACAGGCCAAAAGTAAAAAGGATTAGAAGAAAAAAATTACCTTGTTATCAGGGCCGGATTAAGGGTACTGTAGGCTGTTCACTAGAGAAGGGTCTATAATTTTTCAAACTAAGCTACAAAAAGTAATAGAAATACATACATGAAAAAATGAAATTTTTTACTGCGAAATAACGTAAGCATAACATAAAAACATGTATTAAACGTAACACAGTGTGATAGTGTATTACAATGTATATTTGAATGTGCATTTTCCGTCTTGCAAAAGAATTGCTCTGCATTTCCTTCCTTTCTTTACAGTCTTGCTAAAGAATTGAATAGCTTTAGTTTGTGTGATCAGTTATTTCGTCAAATTTGATGAATTTTAGGAGATAATTCGGTAGTCACTTGTAATAATAACAATAAATCAAAAACACTCGAGGCCGAATTTTTCCAGAGACTAAGGCTATAGCCTAGTAGCCTAATGGTTAATCTGGCATTGCTTGTTATACTGTTCATAGAGGTAGTGGCGAGAAGAGCTTCCTTTCCAGATATTTTCGCTGAATACTGCTGTACTGGATATAAATTTAGTTCAACTTATCCTACACTGGCTAAATTAGCCAAAAGTGTCAACAAAAAGTCTTTTGTTAAAGGTCCCGGATGACATGTGAAAAATGTATGACTTGTCCTTTTCGTCTGCGTTGGTGCAAATTATTATGGACGCTTTGTTGGTGGCTTCCAATTATTTGGGCGATGAAAATATTAACTGCTGCACCAGAAAACAAAATTAATAACTCCTGGCAAAAACTCACAACTTTCTTGCTCGTATTGNCGTTTTATTACTTTTTGTTGCTCATCTATGCCATCGTCACCCAAAGCATACAAAGGGTTTNTCTCGCACAAATTAGATCATATCTGTTTGTAAAATCTTATATACATATGTTGAAATCGGGATTTCCATGCCTCACAACACGCATCAAAAGGAGCAAAATCACTATATATCAGAGCGGCCATTGAGAAAAGGTCGAATGGCATAACTTTCCAAATATTTTTTTAACACTTCTCCTGTTTATCATATGAAGTGACCAAGTACTTATCGAAGTTAACTTAAGCACAACGCCCTCTGGCTGCTGTCAGTCACAAGCACCGAACACATCCACTGCCAACAACTGAGCACAACAGTGCAACACGATATGAGTTGTAGCACCACTCATGTGCAAACCCACTATCCCGAATAATGACACTTTTTCGTGATGCAAACTATAACCTTGAGCACAGGCCGGGCCAATCTTAGAGTTCGTTGGACATCTCAACATGGTAACTTAACACGGGTGAGTTGACACTGAAACACTGAAATCTTAAAAGCAAAGGAGCAAATCAAAGGTAACTGAAACAACAACCTTCTACAATGCACGGAATCGTATGCAATACGCACGCAATTATATTCAGGATAAAGTGACAAACAACACAAAGGAAAGCGATAAGGCTTTACGGTTAACTTTAAGGCTAAGCAAAGCATAATTGATTAAGAACATCAACTAAACTAGCAAAAGATAGAAATTCAACAACAGCAACCGTTTCCATTTAAATTTTAATATTCCATAGTACTTTTCGGAAGCACGCATTAGTTACGCCTTAAATACTCGCTAGTTTTACATTTTCTGAACAACACTTCAAGAAGTCACAGTACGGTGAGTCACCTACAATTATCGTAAGCTACTGAATTTCGTCAAAACTTAAATCTTCTGAATATGTGGGTTACTTAACTCTATTCAAGTTATTTCCTTATAAACTCTTTTCGACCCAATAGAAATGAAAGTTGTAACAATTTCGGTAGGGGCACTCATCGCTACACGAACATAAAAGAATAAATGTCTATCTTGGAGGAAACAAAAATAAAAGCTTCAAATTGCTAGCAAGATCCTTGCTTGCTAGCAAACTGAAAATCAACGAAAAGATATCCTAAATTCGCTTGTGCTGACGATACACCTTTCGACATATCGAAAATGTGCATGCACCCGTTGCCTAGAGGAAAGCACGTCTGCTTCGGTAGTATGTGGAGTTTGACTCTAGGTTGTGTCGTACCGAGACCTTAGTTTAGCACTGCAGCAGACCCGTAACCAGCTTGGGACACTAGGCGAGGCGAAGAGTTTTCTGATAAGGGCCCAATTTTTTTAAACTCTGTCCAATAGTTTTAAACGATGTCTAGCACACTTTTCCAGGGGGAACGAAATTTTTTTCAGGGGATTTTCTCCCCCTGCGCCCCGCCCCCTCGTTACGGATCTGCATTGCAGCCTTTCTGCCTGGCGACCCACGCTCGAAAAGCTGCGGTAGTTACCAGCATGGCATGAGATGCAGTCCATTGTGAAACCCGGTGCGTCGGTCTGTCTTGCCATGAGAACACCTTCATGGAAGACGAAGTGCATGCAGCTGAGGCATATCACATTTCATAAATGTGCTCAAGGGCTGCTGCTATTTACTTTTGTGGATTGTTCCTATGCACTTAGATGGTTTCGAACGTCTACTGTGATCACTTTCGTACTCAAAATGCGTTGAGGCTCATCGTCATAGCATGGGGAATGGCCAAGTTCCAATTAAAACGTACCTTCCATGTTTCCATGTAATCAGTATCTTCAGTGATGATTTTTCCGTCCACTCCTTTCGGATGCAAGGTTCCATTATTCTAAAATGAATGCTATAGTAATGTTCAGATGTTTCGTATAACGTGATAAGGTCAAAATTCTGCAAATATTAGGTTTATTTAGCTTGGTGTCCTGATTTTGAAATCAAGTAACAATACCATACACAGTTTTGCAGTGATCGCGATTCGAATACTAAAAGCAATTTCATCTCAACCCCTTTCCTCTCAATACATACAGTATGCTTACCTGCCCCAAAGTTGCTTTCGCTTTTCCAGAAGCACCTCTTATTAAGATAATAAGTAGTGCATGGAAGCTCTTTTACTTTTTCATATGCTACCTTTCGTACCAAAAAGTACAAAATTATTTGAACCACCCGTGAACACGATGGGGGGTGTATGTTAACTATCACACACAACTTTGTCCGGGCAATGTTGTCAGTAAAATCAAAATGAGTAAATATAAAATTTTGTAAATACTTTGGGTGCCGGGGTTACGTTGGATGCCAGCCAGTTTTGGGCGAATTCGGCGTTTTATATTTTGTATACCGTATTTAGAAAACTAAATATACATGTACTTCCAATCTAAATATGCATGTACTTCACAGAAGTGCAATGAAGTATGTAACAATATCGTTAATTAAACGTTAATTGCCGGTAAACGTGGTGGTTCGGGCGAATTTTTGATGCACCGATTAGCTGTTTGATGTTTTTTCTTCTCTGCTATAAAAATTGCTGCTAAGATTTGCTAAGGCATTTTAAAAAGCTGGAATATTCCAGCTTTTTAAAATGCGTTAGCTTTGCTTTATTGCCAAAAAAATTTCCTTCGGTTTTGGTGTCCAGCTTGGACTTTTTGCCCATTTTGACGCTTATAATCCCATTAGGGATGGCGAAAGTCATTTTACTGGCTCGTGCGGTTTCAGTCATAACTCCCCAGCCGATAGTGCTAGAGAGCTAATCGAAGCATCAAAAGATGCAGAAAGTCTTATATGGTACTGTCGAAAATGGATACTTTCGGTTTTGGAGTTTTGAGAGCAATATGACGTCACGAGGTGATGCGAATATCGTTTTGGGGGCCTGTGAAAAAAAACAAGAGCCAATTTACCCAGATTTTTTAATAAAAGAAACTAGACAAAAATCCGCTTCTTTTGAGCCTTTGTGGTAACTTTCGTCCCTCTAGCACAATTTTTGCTGCGTCATGACCGAATTTCGACCCAAACCCACTAAAGTGACTCGCGATGCTGCTGATCACCAAGCCACGAGTAAAACGAGCGCTCCACAGAACCGTCGCATCAAGTTGAGATAAAAGAAGAGAAAAACAATTTTCCAGATGCGTACCACGTTGCGCCACGACAGCAACGCACTCAGACGTTCCAGAATGTACTCGCAAGACGAAGATTAGCACGGCACTTTTGGCTAGAAAACCAGTTAAAGCACGTCCTGGAACGTACCTTGGCACTTAAAGTGTTAATAATGAGGAACATTTTAATTAACACATGAT
>JGI24159J19872_10011186_pt1 | contig 11764 bp, 5 predicted proteins | sample Ectturendosymbi4_FD_19872 | JGI IMG/M metagenome (IMG submission 19872) | reverse complement strand
GGGAGCCATAGGTTCCTGACCCCTGATGTAGTTTCTTAGCTTTTGTATAATTGTGGCAGGTCTTTTGTAGGTAATCGTATTTCAGCCTTTTTCTCTGATGGAGTTAGTAGATGGATGAAAGATATAGCCTGGCATGATGGCATAACATCAAAGGTTTTTTAAAGGTGTTTTAGAGACCCAATCCAGGATTGAAAATTGGGTCCCTAATTTGGGTCCTTAGAATTGAAAATTGGGTCCCTAGAATCAGAGAAAATCGGGTCCCCAGAATCAGAAAAAATGGGTCCCTACAGGTCCATACCAGGTACCTAACATTTTCCTTAAAAAAAGCTGGTTTAGGATGAAGTCAATGTCCAAGAGATCTTGAAAGTTTTTAAATGAGGGGTCTCAAATTGCTTTAAAGGCAGCATTGCGACGGTGATGCAGTGGTGGTACCTGAACCTTACTTACTAGAAACAAATTTTACATCATATCCTAAAAAGGTATCATGAGTTGTAGGCAAATCATTTCTAGCCATGTCTACGTTCATATAAAAGGAACCTATTTACTTGCTAGCTGAGCACTTTCAAACACCGGTGAATAAACTAAATAACGTAAATGCTAATTATTTGAAAATTTCCAAAAAGCATCACAGGTCACATAAAATGCCCTAACCCTAACGGGCCACATGTTTGAGTCCACCTGGTTTAAATCATTGTTTACCTTGAAAGCCTTGGATTGCAACAAGGGTGCACCCTGGTGTAAATCTGAGCTTTATTCTAATGTACACTGTCTATGGAAAAAGATCCTCCCTCAGCAAAGAATCAGACACTTTAAGATATTACAGAGTCTATATTTCGCCTATGATGTAGGCATCATCAGCTCTTATTCAAATAGAATCTTGTTCTAATGTAGTTTGTGAAAGAAGTGTATGCTGGACTTCAGCACCCTACAATATATGTGAACCTAGTTGCTGGCGTAGCCAATATAATTTTGTAGTGAAAAGCCCAAAATTATCTCAAAGAGTTGCATTGGTATGTGTTTTAGTAATTTTAGTGTGATTGGCCAGTATTGCGTTATTCTTATTAGCAAGCATGAAATGAAAAGTTTCTGTTGTACAGAGCTTGTCTTCACATTGTAAGCCGTCTGTTATATACATTTGTTCTGATGATAACTGTAGGGTATTGCTGTAGCATCAACAACAGGTCGATTTTACTTACATTTGAATGGATGAATTAAAGGATTCTGAATGTAAAGGTATTTTTTAAATTTCTTTTGTGTTTTCTTCCTATGCATGTGTTCAAGGATTCATCTTTTGGTTGCCATTTCTAGATTTATTATTATTTTTAAAAATAGCGAAAGTTATGCAAAAAGTACCATCAAACATTACAACTGATAAGTCAATGACATGCTAATCATGTTGGTTGAAGATTTTAATGCATCTCTTTTATGCATATCCCAATGTGTAGTGCTTCTGTATTATATTTGAAAGCAAGAGTACCATTTAAATGCTTTACACCTAAGCAGCTATGAAAATTTTTGCGTTCAAAGCAGGGTTGCAGAGCACAGGAACTGAGCATTTTGCCTGGAGCCATAGCTCAAATTAAAAATCAAGAGCCGGAGCTCAGCTAAAATTTACAACTGAAGCTGGAGCTATAGCCATTTGGGAGGTAGCTCCGGATCCCTTTCTAGATACTAACGGTTTTGCCAAAATAGACTTACTTCACCTAAAACAGTTCTCTTTATAGCACACAAAACATGACTCTTACAAGTTACAACACCAGACTGCAACAATGGATCTGCAAGCCTTTGCTGTTTACTTGGTTTAATCATCCCTAAGGCTGAGCATTGCAGCTGGTAGACATGGTGTTACTTGTAGAAGTAAGAAAGACATTAACTATCACAACATCTTACTTTCTAGTCAGAATCACACCGGGTCTATAGTAGTGTAGCGATCTAAGAAGAACTAAGCTATAATTAGTAGGTATATAATATTCATAGCTTTTGCAACTGTGTAATCATGCTGTTAGCAGGAGTATAATTAAGATATGATACCATTGCAGATTTAAGCGTGAAAAGCACAGTGCGCCATTGTAAAGTATTTTTTTTAGAAACCATTACGTTTACTAGCAAGGTTTACTAGATTGCTGACAAAGTTCACTAGGAAACATTACGTTTACTAGCCGCAGCATAACATGAAAGTTGTAACTATAGTCAAATGGGGTAAAAACCAAAAATTTCAAATTTCTATTATCTCTAAAACAAGCTAAGGTATTTTCTTGGTCTTTTGAAAGAAGGTAACCCTCATGTGAAAGTATATTGTCACATTGAAATTTTCTGGTTATCTTTTCCCAAAGAAAAATTATAATAAAAAAACAGTAGTTTTGTCACTCAGACAAAGGAGAAAAAAGCTTTTTCCAGCTCTTTCATCCATTAGTAACTACAGCTCTTTCATCAAAAAAAACTACAGCTCTTTCATCCATTAGTTGACCGTGTCTGTACATTGAAAGTAATCCACATTTTGCACGACTATTTTACCGTGATGTAGACTTGCAATGATTTATTTATAACAGCATGCTTTCATGCAAAAACAGTAGGTAACAATGATCACTGTAGTTCAAGCAGTCTTGAGCAGGTCATCAGTATTCTTATCCAAACTTGCTGAGGTTGGCAAACTTTTTGGACACCATGCTCTCGCTTAGAAATTAAACAAGCCTTTCCTCTGTCTGCATCAGTAAGTATTGGCTGGTGTGGACCATAAAAACAATACTTGGAATATCCATGTCTTTCACACTGGGCCAATCCCACAAGTGACTTGTATTAGTTGTACCCTCAATTTTATTCAAGAAGTTTGTTTCCACACTTGTTGATGTATTATCATTGACATCCTCAAAGAAGACTTTTTAAAGTTGTGCTGTATTGTGCTTAAGGCTTGCTAAAAAAACAGCATTAAATTTCCCCATATTTACTCCTCACTGATTTTATGTCTTCAGCTTTACTGCATTGGTAACTGGTTCTACAGACGAGTTCCTCATCTGATTCGACTTTCTTTTTTAACATGCCTTTCTTCTTTTTCTTACTTTCTACTCAAAAACATTTGCCTGTAATGACTTTTCCGTGCATGAATATTGTCTTATTTTGGAGGGTGAGATTTTGAGCTGGCCTTCCTGTAGACTTGAAAATATCCTCAAGAGATGTTTCATTGTTTTGAGGTACATGTGTCAAAAATATAGTCTACCTGGTAAAGAAAAACTTTGTATTATTTTTATTTGACTAAATGTATCTGGCTCTATCAATTGCTGCATTCAACTAAATAATATTTTTTCTGATCTGGCCCTTAGAGGTGAACTTGCTGTAGTGTGATTCCAGCATAAAAGTCTTTTGAACCTACCATTCTATTTCTATGCACAACACTATTAACATACAGTTTAAAAATGCAACTATGATGCAGCTTCATGACCACTGTTTTATTACTTTCTGGGTTAGACAGTGGGTTCTTAAACTGAGGGACCTGAAAGGTTTGCATCATAGGCACAGGTGTGGTAGCAACATGCTGTTGAAAAATAGTTTAATGGCAAATAATTATTTTTGTGTTTGATTGTGAGGTTGGCTGAGATGCAAGTATCAATGACTAAAGCCAAAGGAGACACCCCTAAAATAGTTAACACTTTGATGGCCAGTCTACGAATGTATCATACCTGGATTTTGGCCTAAAACCAACAGTTTTTGGTTGCCTTACCAATGCCATAGCTCCTCTACCGATTGTGCTAGAGAACTGTTCAAACCATCAAACAGATCAGCCATTTCAGCACTCGAAAAAATTTTTTTGGTTGGGGGTTGCAGATTTTTTGTGAGTGACGTCATAAGTGAAGTAGTTTTGGGGCCATTTTGGCTCATGTTACCTGGCCTAGGGCCCAACCGCTAGGCCAAAGTATTTCGCTGAAGTATTCATTTGAAACTAGGCTCGAGTCCTAGTCTTTTGAGCCTTTGATCGACTTTCTAGCGTTTCTTGTTCAAAAGTTATTATCTATAATAAATTAATTAGCTAATTAGTCAAATGTTTTTATTACTATAGATCATAACTTTTGAACCCGAAACCCCAGCAGGTCATCCAAAGTATCAAAAGACTCAGGTCTCGGATTGTAGCCTAGTTTCCAATAAAAACTTCAGCGAAATACTACCATCTGAGGGTTTGCGCCCAGGGCCAGGTGACCTAAAAGTCCTCCACTTATGATATCATTCACTAAAAATTGGCTCCCCCAACCAAAAATTATTTTTCGAGTGCAGACTAGAGGACTTGCTGCGTCTTTTGAGCCTTTGAACAGCTCTCTACCGCTTTCAGCACCCAAGTTATGCACGCACAAAGCCATGTGCAATCCGGTTATTTTGGCACAAGAATCCCCGAATCCTACCAGACGTCAGAGTGTTAAGAACATCTGTTCTAGACTCAAAACAAGGTAATAGGCGATTGCTTATGAGGTATTATTGTAATCAAATACATTTACAATACAGCTGAAACACCAAAAAATGAATGAAGGTTCTTGTTTTTTTTGCAGAGCAATACTATAGAAAGATTTACTTTATCTCTTTTATAGTAAGATCATACAAGAAATGCAAGCATGAGGTAAAAAATCTTGTCTGGGGTAAAAAGCAACTACTGTATTTTTCGGACAATAAGGTGCACCGGATTATAAGGTGCATTATCAAAAATTGAATGTTAGCTGTTCTTTTTTCATACATAAGGCGCATTAAATGAAACAAAACCTGAAGTCAAACTGTATTCAACTCTTTAACAATAAATCCCGAGTGACAGAGTCGCCACTGGGAGTTTTGTCTGTCATTACACACGAAGGGGTTTAATCTGTCTCACATGCCTAATCTGCCAGACACGAATAGAATAAAATAAAAATTGTGCACATGTTTGATTCGGTGTGCACCAATGTGGTCACGAGCCTTGGGGAGTAATGCGATCTGTGGTACGTGCTAGCTATTCCTAGAACCACATATGCTGCTCATTACAATTGTTAGTTTATTACGTAACAAGATGGTCTGTTTACAAAAAATTGTAACTAGCAATTAAATGAATAGCACCGTTTACCACATACAATTGGTTCCAGATGAGAAAGTACAAACAGATTCATATATTGGTCAACTGCATTATTTGATTTTTGAGAAAATTAAAGGATTTTAAGGGCACCTTGTGTCTGAAAAATATAGTAGTTTTTTTCATAAGTGAATACATCTGTTTAGGGTGAACACAAACTAGCCCATAAAACTCGATGTAAAGTTGTCAAATTATTTTTGTTATGGGGGTACAGAGACATGCATGACCAATTGACCAAAGCAGTTGCCAACTTTGACATGTTTATGCTAATTACTTCTAAAGCAGCATAAAAGTACATGAATTATTTGAGAAGTTAATTTGAAGAAAGGTGCCAATGTGTGTTGCGCGCCTACTAAAACACTGGTACAAGGAATAAACGATGCAGATCAAATGGGGCAAGCATTTGTCTGGACCATTTCATGTGTTTAGCGGGGTTAGACAAGGGGGTATACTAAGTCCATACCTGTTTGCTGTATATTTAGACAATTTATCCAATGAACTAAACAAAATTAAAGCAGGGTGTTATATCGGTGAAGTCTTATTAAATCACTTGATGTTTGCTGATGATATTTCTGTGTTTTTTCCAAGTGTACATTGGTTGCGAAATGTACTAGATGTGTGTCAGGATTATGCAGAATCTCATGGAATTATTTTCAACTGCAGTAAAACTGCATGACGTTTAACACTTTGACGTCCGGGTTAGTTCAAGCGGTTCGCAAAAAACATCTGATTCGCACGTGGCTTTGCGCAGGAATATCTCCGCTCCTGTATGGGTTATGGACCTGGTTGAAGAGTCAAAAGACGCAGCAAGTCTTGTAGTTTGCACTCGAAAAAATTTTTTACTTGGGGGTCTGTTTTTTTGTCAGTGACGTCATAAGTGGAGGAGTTTTTGGCCACCTTGGACAACTTCACCTGGCCCTGGGTGCCAACCCTTAGATGGCAGTATTTCGCTGAAGGTTTTATTGGATTCTAGGCTACAATCCGAGTCTTTTGATGCTTTGGATGACCTGCTGGGGTTTCGGGTTCAAAAGTTATGATCTACGTTAGTAAAAATTTTTGACTAATTAGTTAATTAGATAATTAATTTGTTTGTTTTAGATCATAACTTTTGAACCAGAAACGCTAGAAAGTTGATCAAAAGCTCAACAGACGCGGACTTGAGCTTAGTTTCCAATGAAAACTTCAGCGAAACATTTTGGCCTAGCGGTTGGGCCCTAGGCCAGGCAACATGAGCCAAAATGGCCCAAAAACTATTTTATTTATAACGTCACTCACAAAAAATCCGCAACCCCCAACCAAAAAAATTTTTTTCGAGTGCAATCTTGAAGATTGTCTAATCCGTTTCACCCCTTGAACAGCTCTTGATCAGGTTCAATGTAATATTCCTACCTTTGAGGCCCTGTTACAAAAAAATATGTACCTGTTTCTCGAAAGATGCAGAAAGTGTAACAGCTATGGTTGTGAGCTTTGATGCAGTCAGATTGTTTGTATTCGTCTCTATTCTTTGAACAATACAATCACATTTTACTTTGTGAATGAGTGCTCGAACATTGCAGTGTGACTGTGCATTTTGCGCTATTAGTCTTAAATGTCATACAAACAGTTTTGCTGCAGTTGAAAATATTTCCATGCGATTGTGCATAAGCCTGACACACATCTAGTATACTTTCCAACCCACGTACACTTGGACAAAACACGCAAATATCATCAGCAAACATCAAGTGGTTCAATAGGACCTCACCAATATAAGTCCCTGCTTCAATGCTGTTTAGTTCAATGGATAAATCATCTAAATGTGCAGGAAACAAGTATAGACTCAACACTCCTCTTTGTCTAACCCCATTAGTAACATGAAATGGTTCAGACAAATGCTCACCACATTTTATTTGCATCATTTGTTCCTTGTACCAATGTTTCAGTAGCTGCACAACACACATTGGCACATTCCTCTGAATTAATTTCTCAAATAATTTTATCTGTAATACTCAGTCGAATACTTTTGAGGCATCTGAACAAATAGCATGCCCTGATGAACCATGGGGTACAAAGTATGAATCAGTGTGCTTTAACAAAAATGTACATTGGTCAGTACTAGAGTCCTGCGCAGGTTAATTTTTTGTCCACCCGCTCCCCATACCTGCAAAATTTAAACCCGCCCTGTACCTGCATGAGTTTGAGAAATCTTGCCCGCACCAACCCTGTAAGACCATCCCACACCCACCCCACCCTGCACTTTTCAGTCTCAAACCCGCACCTGTCCGAAAACTTCCAAAAACTTATAACTAGGGCAAGTTTTTGTTGCAAGAAAATAGTGAGAAATATGCATTTGTTTTCAACAAAAGTTGCATTTATGCACAAGCATTTTAAACAACAGTGATTTACTCAAGTGATTTATTTTCATATAATGCTAAATATTTCCAAACATATCTGGCGATAATTTGCCAACAGTTTGCATAGCATGCTAAAACTTCGCTCTACATTGGATGAAGTTGCTTGGCAATTTAACCATTTGGCCTGCAGTTCTGGGCTGAAGTTTGGCCGGGTCATTTCTACAATTGCTCTTAGGTCACTATGCAGTTCAAATCGGTTATCAAAGAGAACATAACTGTACTGATATAGATCTAAAGCATGTTTTTTTTAAATAAAACTTTTACATTTTGCGCAATTGGCCTACTTGATAAAAGTTGCAGTAAGAAGTTGCAAGTAAAAAAGAAAAAAATTGCAATATAAAATTCTTGCAACCAGGTTAAAACATTATACTACATAAATTCTGTGTATTTCAGAAGTGTTTGAAGCTGTAACAAATGTTGCAAAAACTTGCCCTACTCATGACGCTTGAAAACAAGTCTAACAAGCAGAAAATTCAAGCCGCTCATTCTTTTCATTGCCAACAAAACCAAAACTTGTCCACAGATCTGATCTTTTGCAGTCAATAGATTTGAGGTGATAAAGAAACGTTTCAGTCCACTTGTGACTAGCTGTGCATTAAGCGTGGTCTTATCCATTTAAAAGGGCTGCCAGGCTGAATTATTCCTCACCAAGTACAACGTAGCATTGGAAAATGATCACTTGCCCACCACATGGCAAGAGTCTGAGCTAATGTTCGCAACAATGGGTTGTTACATCATAATGTAATAATTGCTACAGGCCTACTGTCCAAAGCGCAATGCTGGCGAACAACTTCAGTACATCTGCATGTTTTGCGATTTTTGAGCCGCTTGCATTCATGTGCTTTGGCTCAACACTCAGTACCTGCACAAAGAATTTCTCAACCCACGGCCGCCCCAAGTACAAGCTGCTCCCGCCCCGTAGCAAGTTCAACCCACACATATAGAAGTGTGGGTTAACCCGCCCTGTGCAGGGACTCTAGTTAGTACCATGTCCAGCCTTATAACCAAATTGATTGTCTGTGGTTCCAAGGAAAGGAGAGATGCTAGGCATGATAAAGTGTTCAAGTAGTTTTGACACCACTGTGGCAACTGCCACAGATGTGTAATTTGACATGTCAGTCATATTCCCATTCTTGTTTTTGCATATGGGAGCTATTGTTGTGTTTACACATGAACTGGGTACAAAACCATGAACAATGCACATGTTGAAAAGTACACTGAGAAAAAAGCAAAGAGATTCACCTGCATACAGCAAGTGTTCTGCAGAAATCAAATCAGGTCGTGGTGCCTTGTTCAAAAGCAGCTTTTGAAGAAGTGATGTCAGTGAAACAACAGAACACATGGCCATTTCAGGACCCAGATAGTTCTCCCTGCAGTTTATGTTATGTTCCACAAGTTCTGTGGACTCACTGGAAAAGTTTAATACTCCCGTGACTTAGTCTTTCCACATCTTAACCATTTCTGAGCCACCATTTCCCCTACCCACCAATGTTGGTAGTGATGGAGATCTGTTTTTGTTCAGGATGTATTTGTATGCATGTGTTTGTATGTGTGTGCATGCACACCACAATCGCCCAACAAAGTGGTTATAAAATCAAGGTTGTATATGATAAGAAGTTTGGGACATAAAAGTAAATGTTCACGTGTTTCATACCGCCAAACTGCTCATTGATTTGTTCTTGAAATTTTAATGGTTTTTGGTTTCAGATGCACTGCAAGACTTCTCAAAATGTGGAAGGAGAGGTAGACGAAATGCAATATCTGGTGACATTCTTGACAACACAAGCTCTTCTCAATGGGTTGGTGAACAAACTTTGGCCAATCAACTGCAGAAACTTACAGTAGGTGGTAAGTGACAATTGAGAGCAACACAACTGATCGTATTGATTAAGCAAGGTTTAGTTTGCTTCAGTAAGGTATACATTACTTCATGCTTCCTCTTGTGCCATACATACATGTAGCCATGGGGCCATGGACCCTCCAAATTTTTAACATATCTAGTCATTTTGTGCTTTGGGAGGTGGTATCCCAAAGAAAATACTGTTGCTCACCTAAAATAAAAAATCGCCCCCCCTCAAATTTGAGCTGGCTATGCCACTGGTACCATACACTAAAATTGGAGAAGGTTAAATGAACTAAACATTTTCCTATGAAATCTGCATTTTGCATCAAGCTAAGTTGAGTAGTTTTGTGCATGTGTGATCTGAATTGTGGAGTGGAGACAATACTTGTGGTTTAAAATGAAGTCTTCACCCACTGAAATCCATCTTGAGTTGCGTAAGCAGTCACATGTAGCAAAGTTAATTTCTCTCAGCGGTCTTTCTAATTTTCTCTGTACCTGGCCTGCACGCAAGCAGGATGAGAATTTGGAAAGCATCAGTGTGTACGTAAATAGCCAAACTTTTTGGAAAATTGCATCCTATATTTTTTGCCTTGTTTCTATTGGCATTTCATGAAAGCAAGTCATAGTTGGTCTGATTTAAACAGTACTTACTGTAGCTTGTTAAAGACTCTTGGAATTTAAAAGTTTTAAATTAAAACGTTTCTTCAATGCAGCTATTTGTGCACCAACTTAAAAATCTACACTCAAAAATAAACACCTGACGTTAGCCATAAATCAGTCATTATTTGTTGTGCTCTGCATGTCTTTTAGCTAACCTGCTCATTGGAGGCATGCTAGGTTCACAAACTATTACATTAATGACCATGCTTGATTGAACACTGACAGTTAAAAATATCCGCAGTACTTGTCTACCTTAAGAGTTTAAAGAGGATTTTGATTGCTTGTATCTACTAACAAATATTTTGCTGAAAACATTGTTTACAGTTTCCATGTATAATGACAATCCTACTAGTGATAATAATAAATAGTCGAGGAAAAGAAGCTCAGAGAAAATAATTTTCTTTGATTTCCTGTTTAGGTTCAACAAAATCAGCAACACAAGATTGCCAAGGCAAGCAACTTCAGTGAAACCTCTTGGGTTTCTGTCTGGATATCATCTTGTATTGCTGTATAGTCTATACTAATACGTGACACTAACTGTCAGGGCGTGCCGATTTTTTGAGCTGACGGTGTGTTTATTGCCGTTTGTAGGTTTTGTTTCCTTAGTGCACGGAAGTCTCTGCTTTTCAAAAGGTACTCGTTCAGTTTAGTTTCGTTTATACTCGTTTTCTGTACTACTTTCGGAGTGTCACGAGTGGTCCGCGGTCCGCTATCTACGCTTGCTTGCGCCGTGGGCCACGCGGCTACTTTCGCAGTGAATGCTGCATTGATGTCGAGTCAATGGCAGCATTGGGTGTGAACCGTTTTCTTGCACCCATCCATTAACTTCGAGCAGGAGGCTGGACAGGCCGCAAGTACCCTTTTTCAATTTTCGGCATGACCCTGTCGGAAAACGAACTCCGCCTACCAGCTTTTTTGGCGCATGTTCAACCAAATGTACCACGTAGCCAGAAGGTACTAGCGATTCAAGTTTTGTGTCCTTGGGCGCATCTGCTGTTGCAAAAAGACAGTATTTTTCTAGGCTGTGGTTTGTAGCGGTTTGTAAGTGAAATGCATAGGCGGCGAGTGCGGGCGTGCGCCTCAATTCTGGCCGGGAGTGCGGCACTACCGCTTATTTTTTTATTTTTTGATTGAGTAGTTCTTTATTAACAAGTACTAAGACATTATTCTGAAATTTATTGAAACATTTTCGAAAAAATATGCAATAGAAGACCTAAAATCGCAGTTTTGACGTCATGGTTTTCGCACTCCTGTAAAAATTTCAAACTCGGCGCCTGTGGTGAAATGCTGTTGGATAATACCTGTCATGCGTAATAGAATTTGACGGCAGACTTCACCACGCTAATTTTGAAATGATTTGTGCTTGCTGAATCACTTTGTACGTTGTGTGCTACACGCGAAGCATTCACTCGTTTTTAAATCGAGTAGCTTTCAATACTTAGGACTACGATACCTACTGTACAATGGTGCGGAAATCCATATGTTTTCTTTTTTAATATGCTGCCTTGTCTCGCTAAAACGAAACAATTAACCCGAAAGTTTTTAAATTCACGAAAACGTTTGGCCCAGGCTGTTCTTCGTGAAATTTTAGGTGTGCAAGTCTTTGTAAATCTGGAGCTTTTATGCTTCGAAATATAGGTGTTAATGTGACTTTTGTTGATACTGCACAACGAAGTGTATAATTTGTGGTCTGAAACAACAACAACAATTTTATTTTTTTTACCTCAACGCAAGTATACTTAACAATACAGACACAGTAAGGCCGGGAGGCGGCGAAAAGACACTTCGGTC
>JGI24159J19872_10011185_pt1 | contig 11764 bp, 7 predicted proteins | sample Ectturendosymbi4_FD_19872 | JGI IMG/M metagenome (IMG submission 19872) | reverse complement strand
ATCCAAAAGACCCAAAGGGGGCCCAAAAAAACCATCCAGGTGGGTCAGATCGTAAAGAGCTTGGATGGATAACGTGTGTCACGTGAAAAAGCAATAAAGAGAAGAGAGAAAACAAGACAAAGGCTCAACGCACAGCAGCCAAGGCTCAACGTACCGAGACCAAATCAAGCATGACACGCACGTCATCGGACCTGGCTCGACTCTTGATATCAATTGGCAAGATAGTTCAAAGAGAAGATAGTGGGCAATCCAAAGACTTCGAGGAAGGAAAGTGATGTAGCAGTCACGCTAGCGCGACCGCTACATGCAAAGCAAGAACGGCCGAAGCAAGGAGAAGGGAAAGACCAAGCAAGCGACACTTAAAAGTGACTTCCATGCACATGGAAGCAGGCGCGTAGACAGGAATTTTGATAGCGGGGGGCAAACAAGAACCAAGATTCAACATTTCAATATATAATGCCCCTTGTTTTTACAGCATCATCCATAAAATGTGTTTTTTTCTGGCACTTCTTTTTCTGAATAATTTTTTTCCGATTTAAGCCGGTAAATAGAAAGTTTCCTTTCATTTAACGAACATGTCTTAAAAGTTTGTTTTTAATAAATATCCAAGTTGCTACTGTGAACGAAAGCCAACATTTTCTCGTAAAACTTTCCTACGAAAGCGCTTGTCAAAATTTTGATGCTATAAATGCAAGATCTGCAGTATGCGTTTTTCAGCTAATATTGCAGTTGAGCAAGGAGTAATCATGGCCGTCATTGTGATGGCGCTTTTTATATTAACACGCTTCTGATGCACACCAACACACATAGGCGGATCCAGGATTTTTTTACGGGGGGCTCAAGGACGAGTTCATCCGGTGTGTACTGTCTGCATATCAGTGAAGATCCAACTGCTCAGGTAGCTTTTTTTTAACAAACACGGTTGATAACCATACACATTTTGGCTACATTGCATTCTTACAATCACCCAGGCTTACTGAGACGTTTACGGAGCAGAAGCGGCCTCCAAAACAATTCAGAAATTATTCTCAAACTTATCTAACCTTTAAAAAGTAACCTGTTGAATGTCCGAAAAGTTTTATTATTAGCAAAACAAACATAGGTCCACGCCGAAAAAACGCGTTGGGCAGGCATAGAAGTGACACAAAACTACACGAAGAAACCTGAAACCTGAAAGTGCAAGATCCATGCCTTATTGTTTTCGAAAATTGCAGATGTTCATGATGTTCGGACTTGAAAACGTGTTTGCTTTCGGAACATTTTTGCGATTTTTATTGCATAACACCAGTGACGTAACGAGGAGGGCAAGAAGGAGCATAATTCCCCGGGCGAGGAATCACTGCGGGGGTCCAAAAAGTCATAAACACTTTCTTTTCAAAACAGTACATTAGCTTCCGAAAGACCTCGGGTTCGAACATGGGGGCGACAAACTTGTTTCTTGCCCCAGGCGTCATCTAATCTCATTTCATCTCTGCATGCACATCACGACAATGCACATCACGATTGTCTAGCCTAGCCAAAATGGCGAAATTTGTTTACAAAAATACCTGCCCATCAGTGGCAAACTATCAATCACAAAATTTTTAAAACAAAATGCTGATTGATTGTCGAAGTCGTTTCACCATAGAAATTGCCTTGAAGGTCGAAAAAAAGATATATTATTTCGAAAACAAGCACAACTTCCCCCCCCCCAAAAGTGCATGGGGTAGGCCTACGCGTAGAGACAAACATACCAAAAAACTCGACAGCAATAATTATGCTGGCACTTTGCCCTGTAAGGTGTTTATTGCATCACAAGGCCATTGAAAATGATCAGACAATATTTTTCTACGTCACAGCGGGAAACGTGAAGTTTGCAGTGAGTCAATGATCAAATTCTCATCCATTCAATTTTTTGTACGAAACGCGACTATATCGCGATAACGCAATTTTAGAAATACTGAACAGCAAGTTAAAAACAAATTCTTAGAGACAGCAGAATATTGGTTGATAAAAAGCATCTGATTTCGTGCTGAGCTGAAATTTGTCCAAAAATTGTTGCTACCAGGCAGGAATGTATTGCTAAAAAAAGAGGTGTGGGAACGTCGTTCCCACACCAAACACAAAGGAAGATTGATTCGCCTACAAGAATTTCCACACCGGATCTTCTTGTTTAACTTTCCTGCTACGGTGCTATACACGAGATAGTTTGTCATTTATTCATTTATGCTGCTGCAGCCGCTACACGTAGAAATTGAAATGAAAAATCTAAATCTTCAAGTAACGTTACTAGTGCAAAAAGCTGTGGGAAGTGGGAACGTCGTTCCCACGCGTTCCCTCCCCACTACACCCTGCTGGCAGGTCTGATGCTAATCAGTAGTCATCTTTAGCATAGCGTACAGCTAATCTAGAGCGCTTCATTTTAAGCCTGCCTGACATGAAGATTACGTTTTACGGTTAGTTTTGCTGTTTTGGAATTTACGCTGTCGCTGAGCGCTCTAATGTAACCTCTAGTTAACTGCATTGTAAATTCATTGTAGCGTAATTTTAATGCCTTCCCTTAACTACAGTAATAACATGAGCTGCACTCATTCATAAAAGCTTGTAGGAAAAAATAGTGTGATCTGCAGCTTATTCAACTTTTGTCCACAGTCTGTTCAGTCCCGTCGCCATGGGGGAGGCTTTAGTGGACTTAACCCTCCAAACAAAGCTCCAAGCCCCCCAAATTGAAACGTGAAACATTATGAATTAGTAGATTTTTTGTCAATTTTTAGAATATCAAGCCCCCCCGCACACACGCAAAGCTCCCCTATTGAAAACTTTCCAGTGACGGTTCTGAGTCTGCTGCTTATTCATCTTTTGTCCACAAAAAGCCCAATCTTACCCAAATGAAACAAGAACTTAAAAACTTACATGCACAATGGCATGGCCAGACCAAAATTTTGGGTGGGTCAAAATGTTTGACTTTAGGCGAGCAACAGTGTTTTCTTTGTGATACTGCCTCTTAAAGCACAAAATGACTAGATATTCTAAAAAATTTGGAAGGACCATGGCTCCCTACTCCCCCTGGCTACGCCTATGTACGTGCAGTTTATATAACGTATATGTAATGTAAATACTTCATGTAAACACTTACGTATTTATATGATATTGGGACCATATTTTTTTATATAAAAACGTGTTTATCAGAAGTTTCATTTATAATGAAATAAACACATTCGGACTGTCCAAATTGAGCAAAATATGCTTTGCATTTAATATTTTGTCCTTATCCCTGTGCAAGAAATGATTTATTTAAAGGTTATACAAAAAACTCACCCCAGTGGACGTTTCTGTGTCGGAAACCATCGATAAAAAAACGTATCTGAAAAACATTAAGGGGGGGCTTCAACCCCTTAGCCTCCCCCTGGATCCGCCTATGACACACGTTCGATCGAAGCCGAGTAGCGACTTTGCTTTAAGACAGGAGTCTTTAAACTACGGCCGGTGGGCCAAATCCGGCCCGCGAAGCCGTTTCATCCGGCCCGCGGAAACATTTTGTGAATAATAAAAAATATTCAGTAAAACTCGGTTAATCCGGATCTTCGTCAAAACCGGATAAAACTTGTGGTACGAATGATTTCTAACGTTTTTCTTTATAAAAATCTTCGGTTTATCCGGATTTTTTAATCCGGATCTTCGGCAATTCCGGATAAAATTTGCTCTTTTCACATCTCGTCATCCGGATTTTTTCTGTACTTCCACACTGTTGTGTTCTTAAAAGTGCACTGACTGGTCTCTAGGAAAGATTCGGCAGCTTTTTAGACGAAACACAGGCGTGCCCACGATCACCAACGAAAGTTTAGAATTATGATCACTATTAACAACGGCCGCAACTGCGGGCAACAATCGAATAATCGTATACAAATGATTATTACGTCACACACGGGCATAGCGTATCACGTTGAACATAACGCTCAAGGCACGCCGCAGCGCCACGTTTCAGTCTATTGATCAGTGTTGAGTGTGCGTGTGTAGAGTATTATCTCTGAGTGTATTCTACTTTCATGCCCTGGAATGGAGGACATTACCTTCCAAATAAAGGGAGTGCTTATGAACCAGTCGGAGAAATCTCTGCGTCAGTCCAAAATCCCAAATTTCTTCGCAGCCACGTAATCTAAATTTATGACCTTGAGGTTGTTCATAACTGCTTGCATGTAGCAGGTACTAGTATGATGTACCATTGTAAATGCATCAACAAATTCGTTTTGCTTCTGCGAAAGTCTTCTGTTAGGTCCTAAATGTGTTCAATTTCGATTATTTTCACCAATATCTCAGAATTTAGATGACATCAGGCTAGAAACAACCATCTTCGGNTAATCCGGATCTTCGCCTAAACCGAACAAAATCGTCGGTCAAATTGAATCCGGATTAACCGAGGTTTACTGCACATATTTGCAAAAAACTTACTGATTTGGTAGAGTGTAACATATCTCAAAAAATCAATTACCTAAGATGTCCGGCGCTTGGACTGTTGTGTAATAGCATATGTGGCTCTCGGACAAAAAGGTTTGGAGACCCCTGTTCTAAGACACCGACTCCTGAAGTAGATTTACACAACTTGCACACATGTAGACTAAGATGCGGATCTTGTCCAATTCTAGATCTACTGGTTGATGCGTGGAACTGAAAATTTAAACGCTGGAGTCCCTCAACGCGTTTGAAAATTGTTTGCATTTTATGTCATCAAACGCTATATGAAATGCGACTGCGGTAGCATTTTTGTACACTACTTGCACTAAGTTTGCTTCCCATAAACGATTAGGTATTTATCTATCAGGCTTTTAAGAGTTAGCAACAAAATTCACAAATATTGTAAAGACAATTTTTAAGTTGGGGAAAGTTATGCATCCCCCTTAAAGAAATCTGCATGTGTTTGACCCACTCAGTCACTGAAAGTGTGAAAACGGTTTTGTATTTGCAAAAACGAAGCCACAATCGATCATCACCCCCGCTCTGCAAGAAATAGGCCTACTTGTCGCTGCAAATATCACAACCGTTGGTAAGTTGATCCAGCCCAGTGGTTTCCAAAGTATGGATCAAAACTCAAAGAAGGGTTGAGAAAGGTCAAAAAATGGGTCGCGCGGAGGCAATTCAAATCAAAGTTGTAGATTTTCAACGTTACCGCTGTTTGTCTGTCTATAGTAAGGGTGGGGAACCTATTTACTATCACGGGTCGCATAAATTGAGAATTATTGCTGGCGGGCCGCAGAAACAATCGAATTAATACAATAAGTTAGCCTTTATCTAACTATGAGGGACAAGGGATTCTCTTGGCATACTATCTAAGTATCTGGTTGCCATGGAGCTTCGTTTCGACACAATTTTGTGCTCTAAATTGGATAACGAAAATTCTGATGCGGGCTATATCAAATGATCACGTGGGCCGCATTTGGCTCGCCGGCCGCAGGTTCCCACACCTGGTCTATAGCGTGGATAGGCTAGGCATACCATACGTCCCGTTTCAGCCGGGTGGTAGGCCTATGTAATTTTTTTGTCTAACAGTTTCTTATTTTGGCTTCGATTTGGACTTTGTCTAAAAATTACTGTGCTGAATTACAATTATCTGTTTTTTCAATTAGCTATGGGGGACGCTCAGATATTGACTACCACTTGGAAACCAAAAAACAAAACTCTTCTGTTGAGGCAGCCATGTCGTCAACTCTTGTGACACACTTCTTCAAAGCTGCCGATTCTGATGAACCTCTGCTCTTTGCAGCGAAAGATGCTACTTGTGTGTATCACGCTGCTACTTACGGACAGTCTTTCAAAAGTGCTGATTGCAACCTCTCAGCTAATTTCAAATTTTTTCGAACCTAAATTTGCCCTTGCAAGAACAAAATGTGAATCAGTGGTTGTTAATTGCGTTGCCCGATGATTGCTGCTGAACTACGCCAAGATTTAGATAAAGTGAATTTTGTTTCCGTTACTATTGATGCTTCGAACAGAAAAGAGCAGGGACGCCGGAGAGTGTGGACATGTCGGGGGCAATGCCCCTTGCACTTTCATAAGAGGGGCAATGGGGGCGGAGGTGCCTTTTTATAAGAGTCATAGGTAATTTCATGGTTTATCAAGATCGACTTGAAACATATTTATTGCAGCTATTCGCACATCCAGCAACTTCAGAACAGTGTTCTACAATTTCTGTTATTATTTTTGAGGTCAAGATTGTCGCTGAGCAGAAACAAGCATTATTGGTAACGATTTTTGTTTTTTAAAGTTTTCATTGCCCTCAACTCTTTTACTGCCCCCCTACCGCTGTTCCGGCGTCCCTGGAAAAGAGGGTAAAATTGTTTCGTTGTGGTTCGCTACTTTGTACCTGACGTCGGTGTGAAAGTCAAGCTTTTAGAATTTAAATCGCTTCAGGTGAAACTGCTGCAATACTTAGCGCAAGTATCTACATATACTCCAAGTAAGATATGAACCACATTTTCTGATAAGGCTCGTTGTTCTCAAGCGTCCCGGTTTTTAATCACGAAAATATGGTATGCCTAAGATAGGCCTATTGCGAAAAGAGTAGATTGCTGACATTTAAAACGAACTTAGCAACTTGCTGCCAAAAATCATTTCACACAATCAGTATTTTTTTCATACTTTGTTTGAGGCTTGGGTCACGAGGTGTTCACCAAAGTCAGATTTGGGTCGTGCTCAAAAAAGTTTGGGAATTAAGCGGTTGAAGTCTTTCTTTAAATCCATCAGTGTTTGAATAACAAAACCCAGCCGACTAGGAACATATTTAACTTAGTTTCATTTTGGTCATATGTCAATGGTCTTTACATTTACACAATAAAAAGCGTCTTTATATTTCTACCATCCGCTAAATTTGTCTGCTGGCTCTTCACATTGCAGCTTAATTCTGCTTCAAATTCACTGTCGGATAGGGTAGCAATTGTCATCAGATGTCTGTTGAAACATTTTCAGACTATCTACAGGTTGCATTCTGATTACTTGACCAAAACTTTTTTTTATTCGCCGGCAGGGTAAAGGGAGATCATTGATGAAACTGTTAGGCTCCACACATTTGTGATTGACCTGCCACAGCATGTCTGCACATGCCATTACAACCAAATATCTAGAATAAATGCTATTGTTGCTAAACAGTGTCTATGGCCTAAATTGCGTAATAAAAAAGACTGTGAAACAGAACTGCTTTCTAGCCAAGTCTTGAGCTTCAATACATAAAAATGTATATCACCATTTTTTATGTAACTGTTAAGACCGTTGACACTGCCATTTACTTACAGATAGCTTGTATATGCATACAAACGTAGGCACTACCGCCATTCGCCATATTCACACATTTTATTGTAAAACTGTACAAAAACAAATCTACGATGTTAATTTAATGCTACGGCTGACGCTGCAATCAAGGACAAAATATACAGTGTTTGTAGTATGCTTGAGATATCAGAGAGGAATTTTTGCGATGGTCTTGAAATGAAATTTAAATCACCATTAGGCAGTGCCGGATTAAAGTAGCGCGGGGCCTGCAGCATTTCAATAGCGCGGGGCCCTTATTTTAAAAAACAAAGATCTCAACATCTGCTAAATCATAAAGTGTGTGGGCAAGGCATCCGTGTTACTAGCTTTACTCTCTGCATGCTCTCTCCAATTCGCATCGTGACATGACAGTCTGAGTGCATCGTGCTGACCGCCAGTGTTGCCAGATGTTTGTGACCCTAAATCTGCTAAATGGTGGCACAAAAACTGCTAGATTCTGCTAAAAGTCTTGTCACAAATTTTCAGCTAAAATCTGCTGAAAGCAGTGAAATTCTGTTAAAAAGTCTGTTACTTTTTAACATGATTGAAAGAAACCTATAAGATTATACAATATACTGATTTTTCGTCTTGCACTCGCTCTCAATAAGCATGGGCTGAAATGTCGGTCTCGGCCAACACACTTTTCGGTCCACAATTTTCTTTCAGTCAACAGTTTGACTTTTTGAGCAACGTAACTGTAGCTTAACTCGTTTTTTGTATGACAAACAGTTCTTGACGATCTCTTTCAAAGGTTACATGTTTTTATACAGTAGAACAATGCTCAGCGATAAACAATTTGAGCATAGCTTGAGCCCTACAACTTTCTAAGTCTGGTCTTTGTAACTTAACTTCGCGAAAGGTTTTTCTTGAATCAGCAAGATGACAGTAGGCACTGAGACAACTTTTATGTTCTGAATCTTGCAACCATATATGTCGAAACTTTTGGCAGCTTTGTTTTACCAGTAAGTGTTTTACCAGACATCACTACTTACTAGCGTAACTGAACCACTTGGTAATATCGTGCCGTGGGATAAAAACACAGGGACGGCGGGAGAACGGGTGCATTACGGGGGCATTGCCCCCTGGCTCTTCATAAGAGGGAAACGGGGGTGGAGGCGCCTTTCCACAAAAGTATTATAGATAATTTCATGCTTTATCAAGATCGAATTGAAAAAATTTGTTGCTGCTTTCCGTGCAACCACAAACTTCAGTATGGTTTTCTGTAATTTCTGGTATTATTTTTGAGGTCAACATGGTTGCTGAACAGAAACAAGCATTATTGGTAACGATTTTTGTTGTTTTTTATAAGTTTGCATTGTCCTCAACCCATTTACTGCCCCCCTGCCCTACCGCTGTTCCAGAGTCCTTGTAAAAACATATTCTACCAACGTTGTCTGTTAACCTAGCGCCCTCACTTAGCACACACGCAAATCATTTGTGCTTCACCAAGCCATCTAATTACTTGTTATTAAGATAAAATTATCTGCTTGAAGGAAATTCGTTGCATCACAATAAAAATTCCAAACAATTGCAGGCAGCTGGTTGCACTTTGTCTTGGTGTTACCCTGTTAAAAACGTCATNAAGAAGAGAAGTTCATTTTTTGATGANGATGTGAAAGTTTTTTCTTGAAAAACTGTTGAAACAGGTTTTGGTCAGGANTTTGTTATCTGCTAAACCTGCCAAACGGTTGGTAAAATCCTGCTAGAACAGGCCTGCACAGCTCAGAAAGCTCAAAGGGCCAAATTATCAACATAATTTGCCGCGGGCCGCTAATGTCCATTTCATTTTGATGTAGAGATTCCTTGTAGTATGGAAGAAATTCTGGAATGACGCGAGGTCGAGCTTTTGCAACATTTTCTATAGTTGAGAAAGCTCTCGCGGGATGCATGCGGACTGCGGGCCGTATGTTGTACAGGCCCGTGCTAGAAAATCAGCTAACTGCTAGATGGAAAATTTTACAGCTAACAGTGAGAAAATCCGGCTACTAGATTAAGCAGCAAATCAGCTAAAATGGCAACACTGCTAATCGCAATCTTATGCCTTTTGTTACGTAACTGTACAAAAAGAACCAAACAAGCTTGAAAACTTTCGCTTACTACTTATGGCAACTTTAGCAAAAGACTGACTTCTTAGACTGAAAAAACTTTTATATACAATATGATAAATTAGCTTTCATTGCAGAAGACCGCGGGGCCCCCAAAAGCTCGGGGCCCGTAGCAATTGCTACATTTGCTACTACTGTTAATCCGGCACTGCCATTAGGTGGGATAGTTATACACCAAGCTGGTGCTCCAGAAACAGCTGGGAAAAGCGTAACTCCATGTTTTACTTTCGGTTAGTGATTACAGGCGCGTATAATATACTGTACAAGTTTGTATTTCATTATCACCAACTTCCACACGCAGCTTAATCTCAGCCACGGCATGAATTCTCCAGGATCTGCACTATAGCCTACGCAATATTTGCTTAATTATGGGCAATTGGCAAACCATACTGCTTTGATGAGGTTCGACTAAAAGTTGAAGTAGAACAGGTTTTCATGCAGTTTCGCTGATTTGCACTGACGCATTTCTTTGGCTTCATATAAAAAGCTTGATTAACCAGAAAAATGTTAGTGCTACTTTCGGAAGGGCAATTGCCCCCCTTGGCTGCGCGCCTGCATGGAATTGAGACCTCTCTTTGGCCGAATCGTCTGGCGCGATGACATCACCAACAGTTGCCTAAGTTAGCACCATCAAGGTTTCCGGATTCAAGCCCACACTGAGGGTGTATGAACACAACCGGGCCACACACGCTAATTCTTCGATTAATATTATGGCTCTATTCTCTTGGTTAAATTGGACAGTGAATGATTCAGTGCAGGCTGCTGAGGATGAGGGACGAAGAAAGGTTGACGGGCTCTCCTTTGGCTGGCACATAGCCAGTGCTCAACTGCTGTACCGCAGAAATGCAGTTTCAGCCAAGCCAGCAGAAATACAGTCCTACTTCAGGCTATTCGTAAACATGTCATTATTATTTTCCAAGTACACAATATAATAAGCGAAATAATTTAATTGTGTGAATATAGAGCGGTATGAAGTGTTTTTTATGTGCCGTATATACTCGCTTATTAGCCGCATCCGCAGATAAGCCACAGCAGAAATTTTAGCCGTATACCGAGAATCAAGGGTAATTCACGAATAAGCCGCAGGTCAATTGACCCTTTTACCGGTGACGACCCTGCGCGACCAATCAATCGCAGTATATTGATTTTTAAAGGCAAATGTAATGAAATTCAATTTTATTGTTCAAAACCTAAGAAATCTTCTTCGTCGGAAGAAGGAAGTTTGTCTATAAGTACGGTAGATCGTCGTAGGTGTCATCTTCATTTTCTTCATCTGTATCATGGGTGTCGTCGCGAACATCTGTCCAGAGAATGTCGTCTTCTGTTCTGACAAGGCTGCTGCTGATAGAAAACTTTGTCCCTCTGGGTATGTTACGTGTATAAGCCGCAGGCAAAATACAGGCCATATTCCAGGTAAAAAAAAGTGCAGCTAATAATCGAGTACACAAGGTAGTTTTATACTGTAGGGCTTTATTTGTGCAGGCAATTAAAGTGAAAAGACAGCAGTAGTTTGTTTCATTGTGATTCTGCCTAAAGCATAAAAAAGTTAAACAAGATTTGGTTCAGCTGGGAACAACATATGTTTCGATTTCATGGTTTCACGTTTGATAGTGTCAATCTACCCTCATGAGGGCAAAGCTGTGCTGCGGCTATTTTGCCGTTAGTCGAATATGATTGGTTGAAGCGGTCACATGACAAATACGACACACAAAAGGACAATGGGCTAAGGTTGGGATTTATGATTAGGTTTACAGTTAGGGTTACGGTTTAGCCTACAGTTCATGCGAGGCAAAGAGAAAGCCATCAAAGCCTGCCAGCACTGAAAACATGACAACACTTGCACATTGGACTGAGGCGTTACACCGTCAACTAAGCATGTCATGCATTCCGGAGACATCATGTAGGCTAACCATTTCAACCAATTATGTTCGGCTAAAGGCAAAATAGCTCAAGCAGTAATTTCGCCTCATGAGGCAAAATGGACATTGCCTTCAAGTTCTCGAAGTGTAAGCAGGAGTCGAAGTGTAAATTTTCAATGAACCCCGGAGCAGGAGCTGGAGTCATTTTTTTGGAACAAAAGCAGAAGTAAAAAAGTAGTTCTGATCATCTTTGGCTTAAACAAGATTTGGTTTTAAGATTTGAACTGGAACTTGAAATAAAATTTGTGGATTGGTTTTGAAAAAAATACATCCATTCATCTCTGCAAACGACGCAAGCAAAAGTATGAGGCCGACGGCCATGATCACGATATGCAAATGCTACAATAAACCATGATAAGAATTATGACATTTAGCAAATTCAACTCTAACGTATGTACATTGCACAAAGATACCCAAATACTTACTATAGACCGAATCTTCAAACTAGAAATCAGTAAATTA
>JGI24159J19872_10011183_pt1 | contig 11766 bp, 9 predicted proteins | sample Ectturendosymbi4_FD_19872 | JGI IMG/M metagenome (IMG submission 19872) | reverse complement strand
GGCTTTCTGTACACATGATTACTTTGCTTCGTATGTTTTGAGGTGACATTTCAAATCGCGCAGCGCTGTGCATGTTTTGTCGTTGAAAAGTGTTTCGTTCACTGCTCTGAGAAGTTGATGACAAAGGAAAGTTTCTTGTCTAACAATGGACAGGCAAAGAATAAAATAAATAAAACGACTGAAAAATTAGGTACCAGGTGCGGGATGATCCTGACCCATACAACTGCAACTGCTGTGGCCCTTGTCTTGCTGGCTTTGCATTTTGAAAATTTTTACAGTTCGACCAGAAAAATAAAAGCCGTTTGATACAAGTGACATGTTTGCATTTTTCAATATGTGTTACATCACCCTATCACGTATGGCAGATTGTTTTCACAATTACTGGCGGGGAAAAGTTGGTTAGCAGCGGAAAAACAACCGTGTCACCGGCCACCAACCAAGGTGTAGCATCGTTCCTGGTCACTGCAGATATGTCACCAAATGCACGCATGACTGCTTATTACGTCGCACACACACCAGCAGGCAAGTTCGAGTTCTGTTTGCTTTTCAAAAAGGTTTAGTCTGCGGCGCTAATAGCACGGATCTATCGGCAGCAACATCGAAAGCTGCGGCGTCTTGCGTATGAACCCAAGCTTATCACTTAAAAGTTTGTGAACCTTTGTAAATAAGAGGCAGACACAACAATGCAGGTGCTCAGCGTAGGTTTACGTTGTTTCATGCGCTGTTGTATTAGCAGTCATGTAAGACAAATACTTAAGGACATCCAAATGGTTGATGCTTAAATTCTATCTCCTGAACTCCTTGTCTCTTTCTTGCTGTAGGTTCGATCGATTAGTTGACGCAACTGAACTTAAATTTTAATCTTCAGGGGAAAGAAGACTTTTTGTTGAAATTATTTGCGTTGTGTGAGATCAATAAACGTTAGAAAGTCGTTGCGCTTTTCCGACAGTTGTCACAAAGGACACCCATGTGTTCGCAACTACTGTATTTGCTTTAAAGCATTTTTGTGGTCGACAAAATCGAGTTTTACACTAAGCCTTACAGTATAGGAATTTCTGCTGCTACTTACATTTGTTTGAAGCAGGCGACTAAGGTGCCTAATTACACTTCACAGCTTGTTGATATTATTTTCGTGTCTTCCAGTCTTGAAAAAGTTCTTGAATTACAATAAAAGATAAAAATTATAGTAAGCTGTTGAGTCACATTGTCTTTTGTATTAAGAACCTGGTGATCGAGTTGCAATGCACCCTTGCAGTGGCACAGGGTTATGACAAGCATCTTTGCGATAAAAGTTATGTGCTAACCTATCTATGAGAAGAATCAAAATCACTCGTTTTTCTGTAAAAAAATGTGGAATTTCAGGGAATATTTATCAATGTTGAGAATTTCCTGCAAAAGTTTGTTATTTGTTTATGTCCATTTTTTCTTTGCAGGAGTATCGTATATTGCGGCAGACTCCACTGTTCTTCGCGTGGTTAGTGTTTGCAATGGAATAGAACCAGAGCTGAACGTTGTTTTACAACGAGATCTTCTGCCATTTCCCGGTGAACAGGTGAATCTGTGAGATGATTAGATTTTCTTGCGTTTGATGAAGCAGCGTCGAGACTGGTGAAATGTTTGGTGATGCACCATGACGTAAGTGGAGCAGAAAAGCCTGCCCAGCCCAGAAATGCTGCATCACAAGCGAGTTTCTTTGTCTCCAGTAGTTGATATTTGTTTTTCTGGGTCAGCTGTGGTGTAGTCCAACTGACGCGAATGCCTGCTGTTCTACATTCTGCAGCTGAACATAGAAGTGCGCGGACAACCCTCGTCGTACATAGGCCTGACTGCAGTGGATGCTGCAGCTCTGTCGCTCAAAGAGGATTACTTTGACGAAGCGGAGAGCAAATCTATGTGCACAAGGTCCAACGCTTTCGCTGTTCTTCGTTCCTTCACCCCGGGATGCAGAGTTCCAAGCGCACCTGCTCCAGAGGCGGCGTTTGCGATCATAGGTTTGTCAAACGATTTTACTGCTGTGCTGCGTTTCCGCCGAGATTTCAATGGTCGCGGTTAAGACAAATTGGACTGCATTGGCCTTTATTACTAAGTAATTGAATTGGCTGCGATCGTGCTGGAAATAAAATTGAGAAAAACATACTTCGTTCAAGGAAGGTTGGCAAACGTTTGGAAAGCAAAAGACCTGCTGTTCTTTTGTTTAAACATGATAGAGTCAAATTCATGGAGAGGGCTTGTTATTCAGGTACCTACGCCATGTTGCAACCGTGTGCCACAGTTTTGAGTAAAAACTTTATTGTCTGTTTTTAAAAATCGATGATGATTCTTGTGGCTGAAGATTGCTTAGTTGAGAACGTTCTCTCCATGCATTCATTGAACCAGGGAGGACACTCGCCACGTCCGCAACCAGCGGCGTTGAGGGGGAAAGCACTGTGACTTGCAACGGGGAATCTACAGCAAAAAGACGAAAACGACGAGACCTGATGAACAACGACTTTTATCTCCTTGAAAAAGGTAAAATCACATGACCTGACGCCAAACCGCTTATCAAAAAAATCCACTAAATATAAGTTTTTGCGGAGCATAAACTGACCACAGGTGGTTGCCTGATCCGTGTTGAAATCTCTCAGCTACTGTGTTTCAAGGCTTGTTGTGTTGTGCTCCTTGACGTCATGGAGTGTGCTTAACTGGACTTTTCTGGGCAACACACCATCCATCTTAACCCAACTGTGAACTTGTAGTAAATTCTATTGATACTTTGTATTTTCATCCATCCAGCTTCCCGTTTTACTGGCGACCAGTATGAATGCTGCGCAGTGGGTGCCAGTGACGTCAGTCATGTAATGACGTTCGACGATGCTGCGTCAGAGTGCCAGGAAAGGTCAAACACGGTCACCGTGAATGAGGCATGCCGAAGAGCGTTCTACGAATGTTGCGTTGAGGCTCAATGCCGCAGGAACAATCCAAACAACGTCAATGCTTGCAGGTAAGTGAGTCAGCGAGAATGTTTGTGCAAAGCACTGACCAGCGGCTCTTCCGTCGATTGCTCTGCGCCGCAGTCTATTCACGTGACGAGCACGAAGCAGCGAGAATCAATACCGTAAACAGGAGCACGTGTTGTGCAAGTTATGGGGCTGCGTGCATGCTGCTCGGCGAAGCGTCCGTGCTAGACCCCAAACTTAAACTTCGTTATTATTTGAACATTCTTTTGATTTTGTCGTGTTTCTTTCTTCTCCAGTACAGAAGTTTATTTCGATAAAATCCCTTTAATGCTGTATTCACGTAGGTTGCGTTTGCATTACTGTAGAGTGAATAACCGTCCTGATCAAAGAAGAGTGTCAGTCGGATTTACCAACGGGGCTACAAGCACATTCACTACAGTAGAGAGGACGTCTCAAATAGTCCGAAGGAATTTCGATCACACCTGGTTTGCTACGGATTTCCGACTGAGGTAACTATAAGTTGCTTTGAAACTTTACGTTTTGCAACTTATTCATCAGATCCCGGCTTAGCATGCGCAGTGTCCTTGTGAATGCAACTGCAGCAAGATATTTTTGTAACGCCATCAGATTTGTGTGTAAAATATTAATTGTCAGGACTGTAGCTTTTTTGTACTTATTTTGATCAAAGTTTTATTGTGTACGGGTTATGTGTTAAATTTTGACTAAGAGCCTAAAGGAACTTTATGGCTTGGCTGATTGATCTGTTTGGTTGTGACAACTGACCAGCAAAAAACGTCACTGGTACTCACAAGGTCCTTGTCAAGGTATCGTAAGTTTGTATTGATTCATCATAAGTTAATTAATTTATCTTGTTTTTTTACATCTAGTTACCAACAAACATGGCTTGACTTACACCCAGCTGCGCAAAAACGGACTTCTTTTTAATTCCAAACTTTTTTGTCCTATCGCGCAGATCTTCTGCTTGGATCACGTTGAACAACAATTCGAGACCACGCGTTCCAGCCCTGCCCGATAGTGTAACTTCGTGGTCGGTCGGAATGTTCAGCCTTTCACCGGTGAGTTGGTTGAAAACCTACTTGTGTGGCATTGAACAGCACTGAATGTTCTGCAAAGACGTGGAATTGAAAAATCAGTTTCGTTTTGCAAACATTCATTAAAACATCAAACCCAGCTGAAATATAAGCGAGAAACGTTTTCACGACAAGTATTTTGATGAGCAGTAAATGTCGTAAAACAACATTGGCAGTAAGCATCGGGTTGATAACCTCTCAGGAACTTGTTATTCCTCCTCGTGTACACAAGGCTACTACTTGTTTACCGCAGGAACATGGACTCTGTGTACTGGAACCTTTTTCTTTTGCCGTCGAGCACTCGCTCTTCGTTGAGGTTCGTATTCCTTCCGGTGACATCATTAGAGGAACTCAAGTTTCCGTTGAAGCCACTGTGTTCAACTTCGTTGAGCAGCGGATCCAAGTAGGTCGACAGCTGAGGCTTTATTTTCAGCAGAGCGCTTTACGTTTCTTTTTCCTTGGAGAACGTGTTTTGTATTATTTCACTGCACTGTTTCGTTGCAGCCCGATTCGAATGTATCGAAGAGTTGCTGCTTTGTAATCTGTTGTTTGTTTGTAATGTTCGTTTTTCAAGTTTTTGCATCGTTTCCCAAGATGGGATTTTTGCTTATTATTCTTCCTTTGGTAATTAGATCTTTTACAGATGATACACATGGAAAGATTGCTCTTTTCAAATCTCATAATTTAAATACAGGTCTAAGTATACGTAAAGTTACATGAAATCGATTCCTGTTAAAAAATTTGCTTATTGATTCGACTGTGTGGCTTTTGCCGGGACTAATTAAATCAAAAACTACTTAAAAAGTGCTACGTCGGTTTTCGCTCTTCGTGTTGCTGCGTAAGTGTTCGATGTAAAAAAGATTAGCCCCTGCCATAGTTACAAAGAAGAAGGCTTGACAACTTCTGTTGCTCCTTCTGAATATAACAATCGTGTCTCTTTCTGCATCTGAAACAGTTTACCTTGTCCATCAATTTTCACTCGCTAGCAAACTTGACAATCTGCTGCATTCAAATCAGCGGCGTCATCAAGCATCAGCGATGTTGTTTCACTATCCCACTTACTGGGTTCATTTTTAGGCGACACTAGACCTGGAATCCGCGGAAAACCTGTGCGACGCTGGACGAGCTGCCAACAATGTTGTCCTAACTCTGAACCCTTCCTTTATGGGAACACCCGGCACTGCACTGGCCAGGTTCACCATCATTCCTTTGGTACATGGAGAATACAAGATCAAGGTATTAGAGCAAGTTACCTTGTTTGCATATCTTTATGGGAATGCGAAATTATATTCTCAAGGAAGGTGGCAACAAATCCTTTCATTGTTTTGTAATCAAACAACGGTGTGAACGAAAGTGTTTTCCGGATGCCAGCGGCAACAATTTCTTTACAGAAAAACATCACCGGANTCTGCTAATGCGTTTCAAGATTCTACGTCGTCCTGCGGTCANGAGCGTTTGCGTTTGAATTGCAGCAAGTTCTGCGCTTCACGTGACAACCTTGTTCCAAGGCTTAGACCCAAAACGCATAAAGGGAATATTAGTATTTCCAAGTGGTTTGGTGGTTAAGACCCTTTTGTAAAGGCACTTTAAGGAAAAGCGTCATTGAGATCTTACACAGCATTAGAAAATAAAACTTTTCTGTATTTGCGTGTCCCTTGGCTACATGGCCTCCTTGAAAACCATTGCGTTTATAACAAAAATGATAAAGCTAAGCTCACTCTTTAGGGATTCCAATTATGATGGATTCTTTCAAAGTTTTGTAAATAAAACACCATTTTTCATTTTAACAATTGATGTTGGTTTGTTGACTAACTTTTATTTAAGGCAATATTAAAGACCGTGGCATTACGTAGTGACTGCGCATGTGACCAGGAACTGTGGAATAAGCAAATAGTTGCAAACGATCCTGTCGTAAAACCTTCTAAACCTCAATTGCGGAGTGAAAGAAACTTAGACATGAGTAGCAGGTGATCTAATCCTAGATTTGCGGAGGGCCAGTAAAAAACAGAACGTCCAAAATGCATCCATTTCGTAAGTTTTCACTAAAACGGAAAGTGAGTTGCAAAAAAGCAATCAAATAATTTTAAACCGGAAATTACAAAACACATCAGCGTTACCATGCTCACCGCATGTTTTTTCTTCTTATTCCGTACATTTCACGAAATCAGCCAAACAAACAAATTCAACTGTCCGTTGAACCAGCATATTCAGCGCCCCCCTCTATAGCCAGGTTTTTACCTTGCAAAGCAAAATAGAGTGGGCGACCCCAATATGACGTCATGTTCTTAATGCTGAAAAGATACAAAAGGGCGTCAATCCAAGGAAAGCGACGGTTATTTGGGCGTACATTTGCACAAACTCGCTGCATGATCCGCTACTGTATATAAGCACTTTCCATGTTTCAAATTTATACACTTCCGGCAATGCCGATTTTTATAGGTGCTTAACAATGCAGTCATAAATGTCTATATTACGTGCAGCAGTTTTTAGTAACATTGCTTTGGTGGTAGTATCGCTAAGTACAAGTAAATGTTTTTCTGGCCAGGTTAACATGCGAGCAGGATTCCTAAACAGTGCCAAACCAGCAAGAGTGGAAAAAGTCGTTAAGGTGATCAAAGTTGTCCCTGAAGGCCATGCCCAACAGAGCGTGCAGTGGATTTTGGTGGATAATCGTCCAAGTCGGGGGAGAAGAAGACAGGCTGCTGCTGGCAACCGCAAAAAGAAAGTCGTAAAACTCTCTCTTCCTTCCAACGCGATTCCTGGAACAGAAATGGTAAAGATGAAGTTTGTCATAAACTTATTAAGTTGGTTGCGGGTTTTATGTCGCTCGGTCGAAGTTTGGATGAAGAGCACTTGCGAGCAGCAGAACAGTGAATCGAAATCATAACAGGAGTTCTGGAACAATTCGCGTTTTATTTACTTTTACGTGATTATTAATTTAAGGCTTCCCTTCGTCTACATCACATTGGTTCAGCCGCTTTGCACGAAGCTCGAAGAAAGGATCCCGACGACAATACAATTGCCCCCCACATCTACGCACTTCAAACCACGATCGGAAAGTAAGATCACCCAAATGGTTACAGACGACTCGTAGTGAACTTGTTTAATGAAAGGATTTTTGTTGTGGTATTTAGCAAATAAATGTTAAAATGTTGTTTTATTTCCAAATCATGATGGACCGAGTTTGGCTGCGAGGTTTTTGCTCCTGATGATGAAATTGCATTTTTTGACGACAGGAGTGAAAAAAAACTGAGCGGAAGTTGAAAGTTGTTTTCTTCACCGGAACCTTCTACAAAATCCAATGCCATTAAAAATACGCGTTCACAGCTTTAGTTAAAAATTGAACAAAACTGTAGCATTTTCATCATTTCGTTTGTTTTCATACTTACATATTATGAAGCCATATTTAAACAGTCGAAAATTCTCACAGTTCGTGATTTTCAGGTTAAAATATCTGCAAAATCTCAGGCAACTGACTCCATCGCTGACAGATGAACTTGTGTCAAAGGCCCAAAGCGCATACAATGGAATACTATCCTTTGTTCGCGACTTAAACCCTCGTCGTTCTTCCGCTCCAGGTGAGTAAATTATTTCGCATTTTTGATTTTATATATTCAAGCGTGTTGTTCACCGCTTGTTCAATGATGAGTAGAAAAAATGGCTCATTTTATATAGTTTTGAAAGTTTAAATTTGTTGCAAAGTTCACGAATAGATTTTTTCAATTTGCGTCTTCTACATTTTTGCAGCTTCAGATTCCACAACTCCGTTGTTTGGCATCACTTACTCTCCAACATCTGTTTCCAGACCTGACCTGTGGCTCACTAGCGTCACAGTGCGGTTGATGGTTGAATCCGCGGAGCTGATTGAACCGGATAGCGTGAGTTTTTAGTTTTTGCAGAGGCAGAAACTTTTATAAACCCTGAAGTTAGGCGTAAAGTGGAACCGTAGGTCTGCTTATAATCTACGTAAAAGCGTTAACTACGTGTACTTGCTCTAATCATACTCTACAAAGTTTTCTGTATTTGACAATGAATTTCCACTTGGACCACGAGTAACATCGTTTCACTTATCAGAGGATACTACAAGGAGCTTTGCGGTGGGTTTTGTCGCACCAAGTTGGGAAAAGAGGAGTGGCAAATGGACATTTTTCCGAATCATCCACCATCACAAGTGCACGTCAGAGAAGAATGGCTTGCCGGGGATTAAGGTTAGGAATGGTTTCGAATTTAGAAATCTCTTTCTAGCTTTTCCACAGCCATCTTTTATGCAAGTTGCACTGCAAAGTAATTGATATTGTGTAGAACTTTCCAGGCAGCATTTTAAAAAACTTATTGCAGCACGACTTGTTCTGCAAATATTTCCTTAGTTTTCTCTGACCGGTTCGTGTTTTACAATTTTTAGCGTTAATTTGGAAGAGTGCCATAGTCAAAAACACTTTCTGTTCAATCGAAAAATAAACGTTTGTTTCTCACTGAGGCAGAAATATTTTACGGCCAATGCATGACAATCAGTGACGGATCGAAAATGCTCCATGTTTCTTGAACTGTATTTGGGAAAATGCGAGTCTCTGCACGAGTTGATTCCATTGAATATTTTTTAGGGTTGCCAGGCAACGAAAAAGATGCAAAATACGTCGCAACGCGGACAGGATCAGTCTACGACTTCCGCAATTTACAACGAACCGGGATCGCAAGGTACCTTGCTTTGTTGCGAAACAATCAATGAGTAGCAACAATAATGTTTTTTGTCCCTGTCGCAACGATGAACTTGCAAAGTAAATGTGAGTCAAGTTAAGTTAAAAGCATGAAGAAGTAGATAGCCATGAATCACATGAATCTGAAAAGCGACTGATCTTGGAACTTCCCTCTGTGTCTTTGTAAAGAAACGTGTGAAAAAACCTAAAGTGATTAGTTCGTATATCGTTTGGGGTGAAGCAGAAGTTGAAACGATTTGATTGCAATGGCTGTGATTTTAGATTTGCACTTTCGGCTGTGGCACTTTTGTGATGGCGCTTGTGCCTGATGGTTGGCGGGCTTGACAAATATTTTGATAAAAATTTCTGAAAAGCTCTTATTGACAAAAACAGTTTGATGTATAATCTCGCGAAGACCTGTCATTGCCGTATGACAAAAGGCACCTTTATCTCCACAGATATATCGCACAGCATTGGTCGCCTCTGAAATCGACGTAATTTTGGAAGCCGCGGATGCGTGGGAAGGAGGGAGGAAGCGGGCAGTCGATGCAGAGACAGGAACGAGGTGCGGAGTCTTTTGAGAGACATCGTGCGATCTTGGTTCAGGCTTCAGATCTGCAACAATCGATTTTACAAAACAACAAAACGGAGACGTTTGGGTTTTGCCTAGTTGAACCTTTGTAGCTGCATCTCATTCCAGCTGGTGTTTTTATTCACCAACAATTGGGGATGTTACGAAATGAGGCCTGGATTTTTCTCGACCGGCAGTTAATCTTAAGGTTTCCATGTTTGTTGTTGATTGTGTCAACTGCCAACTGTCAACTGTCTGCCCGCTTAGTATTTGCGCACGTGATGCCTTCAACCCCCCAAACCAGTTTTGTTTGGTTTCTTGTTTTATTCAAAGAAGCTTCTTGTTTTGACAGAGATGACAATCGTCTGGCAAGTATCGACACTAAAATGCTGAAGAACGCACTGAGACGAGCTGTCGTATTTGTTGGAAAACAAATAATTCGAGTAAGTTTCCTGCACCTGCATGTTTTGCCACAATTTTAATGAGCACTAACTTCGAACCAAGGTGGCCGAAGCTGTGAGTGGGTAAAAGCTTGGAGGGGCTGTATGTGATTTTGCCCTTGCCTTAACTCATAACATTGTGCTTTTGCCTTAAAGATCAGAAACACAGAAGCAAGTCCGATAACTCTTACTGCATCTGCGCGGTTCCTATACATGGCAAGAGGAAATAAAGCCCGGGCCCTTTCACCGCTCAAGAGAGCAATTTTGCCTTTCAAAAGAGTAAGAAATGACGCGGACATGGCTGCTTGGTGGATCCAGGTTTGTGAAACAGCGTCTGTCTTATAATTAGTTTATTTGTTGTTTTTTTTCTGAACCTACAGGACTCGAAATTCAAGGTACTGTTGTCATTGCAGTAAAATTATCACTGACACTCACACTTAAAGAAGTTTTGTACATAACCTTTATAGACACGCAGCTTGCCCAGAACAATAAAGCAAGTAATAAGCGAATGCACGAGGAACTAACACGTAGACATTTTTCAGGTTGAAGGAACATTTCAAGAACTACCCAATCCCAGGTCGATTTTGTATGAGCTCTTTCCTGAACATTAATGCAGTTGAACGCAGAAGCTCATAAAACTTAATTTAAGCAATACGATTTGATAAGTTATGCAAATAGGTTGATTGTCTTCATTCCAATGTTAACAACCTTTTTCTGTGCGGAACAGTCCAAAGTCACAATCATTTGACAATTGCGATAATCTACTAGAAGCATTTAGAACCAGTTGTATTTTCTTCTTCAAAAAATGAATTTTTTATCATGACAATTTTTGCGCATTGTGCTTCCGTCGAAAAAAATTACGAAATAATGGTGACTACGAAGAAATAAAGATTGTTAGTGAATAAAGTCCTTGAACAGATTCCACGGAGAAGTACATGTGCTTTCTTGCAGTGAACGTGAAGTGTGCACATACGTTGCTGTTGTTGAGGATGGTGTCTGCTGTTGCTTAAAACAACATGTTTATGTTAAACTTGTTTTTCAGTCTCGTAGAACGACTGATTTGAGTTCTTTGACCAAAACGCAAAGATTGCAAGAGGAGTCGGCAACGGTTGAGGCAACCGCATACCAACTGCACAGGCTAATGCTGAGAGGTTAATGCTTTTTCTTACAGTTGTTTGCTAAGGAAACAGCTTTCTTAGTGATCAAACTGCCTTTGTACAGACGGTTTCTGAAACGAAAAATAGAAAAATAAATATTTCATGTGTTTGTCAGAGAGAAAACGAACGATGTTTCCGCAGGTCTTGAAGGCGAGAACTACGCCAACTGGCTGCTGCGAAACAGAAAGCCAACTGGCCGCTGGGTGTCATTACGTGACAGTGTTGCAGCGATGCAAGCTCTGAGCGAATTTGCTCGAAGATCCACCCCTCACCGTCGATCTGCAAGATCTCTGCAGTTGCAGGTGAGAAAAGAATGTGAACCCATGTGTGAAAATATGGCAACACTCATAAATTATCGACCTTCGTTGCAGAAAATAGCTTTGCGACGTTTTTCGTTTTCTTTACTGTCACACGCATTCCAACCTGGTCAACTATTTTCAGATAGACGACCCGTTCGGCTCCCCCCCCCGGCTAATCGCGCCGGCCGACGTGGCTTCGCAGCAGTCCCGGGCGAGCCAGGCGGCGATTTCTGTGCGGAACAATGCCGTCTCACTGACGCATTTCGGGACTGGGCAAGCTTGGATTGAGGTGGGCCTTTCGGCAAGCTTCAAGTAACCTGCGATTGATAATGATGCACCAACTAATGCCCGATTACTGGGATAATTTATAAAAGATACTTCGCTCTTCTACTGACAAGGCGTCGTCTGTTCATTCTGCTTTCACATTTTCAAATTTGTTAAATACTTCTGACAGCGCAAATACTGTTATTCAATAAGTTGGTATTTTCTCAACACTTGACGTTGCTTCAGCTTGAAGTGAACTACAACGTGGCGAAACGGTCCAGAAGAAGTGGCCCCCCTCCCCCCCCCTCCCCCCC
>JGI24159J19872_10011182_pt1 | contig 11766 bp, 5 predicted proteins | sample Ectturendosymbi4_FD_19872 | JGI IMG/M metagenome (IMG submission 19872) | reverse complement strand
ATGATATTTTTTTCTGATTCTGGGGACCCGAATCGCGTCCCTACAACACCTTAAGAAAACCCTGGTTATGCACAAGCATTTTAAATGACAGTGATTTATTCAAGCGATTTATTTCTATGCAATGCTAAATATTTCCAAACATTATCGGGGAAGAAATGGCCATCTTTTGCCAACAGTCTGCGTAGAATGCTAAAATTTCGCATAACAGTGCATGACGTTGCTTGGCAATTTAACAATTTGGAATGTAGTTCTGGACTGATGTTTGGCCGGGTCATTTCTACAATTGCGTTTAGGTCACTNTTCTGCTCGAATNGGTCATCAAAGAGAACAGAACTACAGTNAAATAGTTTTAAAGCATGTTTTTTAAATCACACTTTTACATTTTGCACAATACTTGATAAAAGTTGCATGTAATAANGTCGCATGTAATAAAGAAAAAAGTTGCAATATAAAATTCCTTGAACCAGCCTAAAATATTGCGCTACATAAATTCTGAGTATTTAGGAAGCTGTAAAAAAGTTGCAAAATTTGCGAAAACTTGCCCTTACTGCGACACGTTTTGCAACAACGAGGAAGGAGAGTGCGTGAAGAATGATGCGCATGTTGTGTCAACAAACTTCGCCAAAACGTTGGTTTGCGAATGTGAATATGAAGTCATAGTGTGACGTCACAAACAGCATGTTTCCAGTAACAATGACTACCATACGCCACTGCTGAGACTCCTCAATACTAGAATTTGGTAGGGGGACGGGACATACAATTAAGCAGTCGCCCAGGCCATCACCAGATCTCTGCACGCCACTGGTTTCAGTTGAGATCTCATTCTCGTGTAGCAATGAAACTTTGATGTTCGAGCAAAATGCGAAAGAGGCATCAAGGACTGGTCGAAAATACGCGCAACAACTAATCCTAAAAACGTATCGATTTTTTTAACGTGGAACAAAGACGTCTAGTACAAACATTCGAAACACTAAAACAAATCTTTTAGTTGAAAATCAATAGTTTTTCAAAAACATTTACATGGCGCAAATGAAAGGGCTTTCATTAGCTTTTTACCGATTTTACATCTCGCAAAGTTCATATTTTTTAAACTATTTGTTGTAGTAAGCTAACAAAATCAACGTTTGGACTAGTGAGCTCTTACCAGAAACACAAAACGTTTGAAACGTCGACATAACTTATTTTCGAAAATCCCACAAACAACTGTTTTTCAATATATTTTAATCCACATTTTTGACGTTTTAGTGTTTGATATATAGATATATATTGTTTTGTTTATTTGCACAGGCAGTCCAAAAAGCCCAAAACTACTCTTGCGTTAGGTTTCCAGTGTCCTGTGGTACTTAACCCACCAAAAAGACATGTTCAGCAGTAAACAATTTTTGAAAAATACACAGCTAAAACAGATGATAATTTCGATTCATTCCACAAGTTGATAAACTTGTGGTCTCATGCAAAAATCAGCACATTCTGTAACTTTCGTGTTCAAACAAGCAGATCTCCACAAAGGTGACGCAGTACAATAAAATTGACGATGTAGAATAAAATTGTTCTATTTGAATTGAGATCGATTGCTTATTAAAAACTTTTGCCGATTGATTAAGTTCAGTCACCTTTGCGGAGACTAATTACGTGATTAATGTCTGTTGTTAAAAACAACTCGCTGCAACCGTTTATTTTTTCAATTTCCGATCAGCTTTGTCTATTTTAGGGTAAAAAAACACTTTCTTAATTGAGACACCTTTCACATCTGCAAACCTGAACACTGGTCGGTCGGTTTATATAAACACTGTCATTTTTTCTCGAGGCAAAAACGTTTCAGGATTTTTGAACGGTTTTGACAAAAGCAGGACAGTCTTTTTCTGTCGCACGGATCACTTCGAAATGCCCTGCAAATCGGTTGCATTTAGCTGTAGAAGAAAAGCGGAAAAAAAGGAAAATGCTCTTGCTTTAGTTTTATGAAAATGAAACGAAATTTGTAAGAGAATCGAAAGTTGTGTCGAATCTTTTGCTTTACATTATTTTTTCAAAATCATCCACACTGGTTGACATCAGAGATGTTGCCACTGAACAAATCACGTTTTATCAGGGAGTTGCAAACAATCCCGTAAAAGACCATTTGTTTCCTCTTTAAGACGGCATGATCTAACGTGCAGAGGTAAAAACCGTTAGGATGTCATATTTTTATTCTGTTTTAGATTTCTTGATTGAGAACAATAAAAACATAAACAAAAAGAGATATATCTTGAAGTTTTGGATATTTCATCTATACACACTAACAAGATCAGTGGGTCCATATGCATAAGCATATATGCGAATGAGATTAAGTAAGAAATTGGAAAATAAAAGTGGGAATGAGATTAAGTGAACAATTAAAAATTAATTCACCAATCCCTATGCATTAGTTTCTCGTCATCATACAAACGTTTTCGATAATGGATAAAATGTCTGTTTGAATGGAACGGATGAAGATGTGAAATGAAGGTGCACACATTAAATATTTGAGTATCAGTTGTATTAATTCAAAGTATCAAGTGTCTTGGTAAAATAGGTAACGTCCTGCCAAGCAACACTTACATTCTGGCAAATGGTGTGAAAAATTCGGTAGGGGTTACTATAGAGCAGCAAAGCTCGACCGTGCTGCACTTCTGGATGACTTTCGTTGGAAAGAAAGTCTTTTGCGGACTGAAAACTCAAATTTTTCGCCAAGTATAGCGTTTTTCAACAACTACCCCAAAGTTTCAACCTTACTATTTGTGTGAAAATGAATGACTAAAAAAGAAGAAAGGTCTCTGCCCAACCTTATTCTCACTTTTTCTCGGTACAACACGAGCTCTAAACATTGCCTGTAGTTTTCACCACACGGCGTCTGAGCTAAAGAAGATCATTGGTTCTTAGTTTCTCGAGCAAATTTTTGAGAACCATGGCGTTTAGAAATTAAACATTCGCCATCGATTTTGTTTGCCAAAGCGTCAGATTTGCCACGTTCCGCGTTTAGACATTTTTATATATATTAAACACAAGTAGCATTTTTGCCTTTTGCTGTTTTATGTTTAAGGGTTGTATAAATTCAAAATCTAAGATTCTAAAAATGTTAATAAATCTAAAATTTTACCTCAGACATTTGAACAAGAAAATGTAATTTTGCATTTCGTTTTCTTTGCTAGTTATCTTATAAATAGATTAAAAATGTCAGTCCAGTTAGCTTTTTCTTTGCATTAACGAGTGTTTGAATAAACGAAACCTACAGAGAAGAAGTAAGTACAAAGTGAACATGTTTGAACAGGAGGAGTGACTCTGATGAAAGCTGAGCATTACGAAAAGATAAACGGATACCCAAACGAGTACTGGGGATGGGGAGCAGAGGATGAAGTGTGTTTCCAAAGAGCGCAGTTTACTGGTATGACGCCATTCAGCGCACCGTTGGATGTTGCGAGGTATAAAAACATATTAAGTATATTTGAGGATGTTCTGGATGTTTTTCAAGGCAAACGCAAAGTTGCTCAAAAATCCTGAATGTAAAAAGTATATTCAATACGGTGAAAAGTTTCAGGGCAAACTCTGTTTTCAGGACAGGCACGTTACATTGCTGTGCTTCAGAGTCTGTAGTGTTTTTGACTAACTATAAATCTCAGTATTATCTTCGAAAATGTTCAAGGCATTGTTTTATAATTTTGTTGTATACACTTTAATTGAAATTAAATATCTGTGAAACCTCGAAGCACTACGCAGTGTGGTACTTAATCGCACATTTTTTCTTATGACTTTTCTGTTAAACTGCCTTTTACATACTACTTTCAGGAAACAGAAAAAGCGTACGACATTTTTAATTTTTTTGCTGAAATATGATTGGAATTCTAAGATAAAGGTCTTAAGGCAAGATCGCAAATTGGCTGCAAAATGGTTCCACACTGAAAAACAAATTACGTTTTTTTCGTTAAGTTAAGCCCAATTTTTCATCCTTGCCATTTAAAACTTTTGCGATGTGACAGAAAAAGCTTTCTGCGTCTATTTTAGATACACATCAATTTTACACGTGCGCGACAAAGGAAATAAACCAAACCCTGATCGCTTTAAGATGATCCTTCCGGACTATATAAAACAAATGCACTGGAAAGATGGGTTGAATAATGTGCAATACAAGGTGAGCTCTGTCGTGCATACTATTTTCAAAACCACCATACGTTCGCAGTCTCACATTTGTAAAGTTCTTTTATGCCACACTCGTTTTTAAGAATATCATCAGGTAACAAATATATTGGAGCCACGGGTGTAATATCCCGATTACCTTGTGAATTGTAACAGACTAACCTGTTTTTTTCGTATTACATTTTCGTTTCTAACACTTACAGAAGAAAAAATCTCCTGGACACCCTTTAGTTGAGGTCACAACAGTGACAAACCTAACTTAAAGCACAATATAGTCGATACTTAACACCGGATGTTATTTCGAGCAACACAGAAATAGGCCATGGATCGATTCCTGTCTCTTAATCACAATTGAAAAGTAAACTGAAAATTAATTAATAAAGCAAACGTGGAATTTAACAACACAAACTTCCAAGCAAGTGTTGCACGCAGACAACAAACTATTTGTCGCAAACAGTTTATAACTGTGCTCGCATGTGTAAAGCTATAATTCATTCCAAGCGGATGCGTAAATTCGATTTTGCTACTACCGGGCACATACATTTAAGCGCATGAAGCGAGTCATTACAACCGCCCACATTCCCAGACCAGTATTCTCAGTGCCGGATTAAGGTGGCGCGGAGGCTGTAGCATATTACCAACGCGGAGCCCCAAGTTTAGATCTTAAACGAGTGACCGCTTTTGCTGTAAAATGATAAATTATGTGGACATCCATGTAACGAAGATTAAGCACACTGAATTTCGTAAGTGCAAAACACCTGGTCCTAAATGGCGACTGGTGGACATTATGGGCTACATATCTTTTGTATCAAAAATGAAAAACGTATCTTTTTACCAAGAAGAAATACATTGTTGTACAGCTCATAAGTACATTACAGAGACAATAGTTAATGCTTCTAGACCAGTGTTTCCCAATCTTTTTAAGACACGGAGTTTTTTCGGACCAGTATAAATCTTCGCGGACTCAAGACAGAACAAGACTACAAGAATAACACAAACATTAATTTTAGCAAATTTCTTTTATCGCCCACATTCACAAATTTCAATGAGAATTATGTCTCTATGTTAGTTTCACAAGTTTGTCGAAATAAGCGCCTGTGATTGTCGACGCACACTTAATGTCGTCTTCTCGTTGAAGTTGGTATCGTTGCTTAGTTTTATAAATAGTTATAGTGTTGAAAAACAGCTTCACAACAGCATGTACTTGGAAAAAACAAGAGTTTTTGCTGTCTGCCGACATTAACCCTGGATTACTTTGGTTCAATTTTTGTCACACTAACCATTTCGTCGGGTGCGATGAACCCGGTTTTCAAAAATACAAAAATATGCTTTCCTTCAACTGAAGTTTATCACAAAAATTACACTGAAAATACAACTCTCATTGAGCAGTTTGAGCACTAACAAAGTTGCTTTGTACTATAATATCATACGATTTTTTATATAAAGGGGGCTAGTGTAGATTTCATATATGCCTGAACTGAATTACTCACAACAAAAAAATTTTGGACCTAAAGTACTTCTTATGTTGTATACTGCTAACATGACCGTAGAACAGGGGTGTGCAACATTTTTTGTCGGTGGGCCATACAACCAACTTCAGACATCTAGCTGGGCCACACGAAAAATTTAGTTTTTTCATGTACACTTTTGTTTTTTCATGTGCATTAGGATTTTCATGCATGATGGGGAAATTCAGAGTGTCGGCAAGGGTCACACTAAATGGCTTGGCGGACCGGGTTGTGGCCCGCGGGCCGCCTGTTGCACACCCCTGCCGTAGAAGCATGCGCTGAGTGAGTTTCAGCTCTTTACAGCCACCTGGCGCTTAGCCCCCCTTTAACCATAGCGTGGGTTTAGCGTGCCCATGCCACCTCACACTAACCATTTCGTCGGGTCTGCTGAACCCGAATTCACCCCTTTGCAAAATCGAAAAGAGCGAGGATGACCGCAAGCGCACCTTTTAACATATTATACAAAAATATGAAGCTACTGAAGCGTGGAAAGCGCTCCTACGCGTGCTTACGTAGGTATAACGTGGTCACCGCATTTGACTAGGGTTTGATAAACCCATGAAAGTATTTAATCAGAAAAATTTGGTTCCAATGGTTAGTAGACTGGACATCCACTCAAACTTGAGTCAGGGGCTCCATAGCTGTCAACCATGCAGCTCAATCAGCTGTTCAGCAATGCAATCCACTTCACAATAAACCTGAAGGTCTGGCACCTCAAAAACAGTTAAATATTTTGATGTAATTGTGAGAAGGGATACACCTATCCAACTCAGAGAGATGTTGTAGGGCGCTCAATGAAGACTTGACGTATGCAGCGCAAATCAATTTCTGCCTCTTCTGCAAATGTATTTAATGCCAGAAAAGCAGCCATTTTTTCCACTTCCAATTCAATGGAACCACAACTGTATTTTTGCTACAAACGCGGCAATGTCGTGGACACATCTNAAAATATATTACCTTTTCCCTGCATGGAGATGGTTCGCTGGTGCAACCAGAATGAGGTCGCAGAGGCCATGTTCCCACGAAACAAACTTGCTAAGATTTTGCACTGGTGCTTTATATCAATTCCAACTGTTCTAAAATGATTGGAAGGAACAGTATATATGCAAACGCCCGCTTTCGTTTATAAACGATAAAATAAAACGGTAAAAGCTAACTGCAGTTCAGATAAAAACTTTACACTTAAGCTACCGGCCACACTACCTCAAAAGTATAAATGCCGTGTGGAACAGTATAATTTTTGAAATGTTCACGCTGATTGGGTACATTTAATCGCTTTACAAACAAAAATGTCAATTGTACAAAGTTGGTAAAATTACTATTGTTTGTGGGCATTAAAGCAAACTTGTTTGCCCCTAGTGCTTGCGGACTCATCCAGACACCACCGCGGACTTTGGTTGGAAACATTGTTCTAGACTCATCAAGAAATTTGATCAGTGCTATCTAGACAGTGTAGGCTCAATATAAGTGTCGAAGTCGAATGTCAAAAGCAGTAAGCCTCTTTCTTAAGATTGCATTTTCCGGATTTTGCCATAGCGAATTTGTTTTTGATACTGGTAGTACCTGGTTCACATACACGTTCATGCTCTATACTCTTTAGAATCAAGCAGTTCAGCTTGTTTTGTCTAATGGTGCTCTTTTCTTCATTCTACCATCCCACGTTCAAAAAGTGACTGTTCTCCACTGCAGTTGGTCACCATTAGCAGAATAGTGACTTCTTTGCACTGAATAAATTCCGTACATATAATCAGGGGTTGATGTTAGGGGAAGTGAACAATGCGGCCGCTTCCGTCAACCCCTTTTCAGAGATGCCGAGAGGACTCCCAGTTTGGGAGTCTCGCTCTTAAAGTTTATTAATAACTCTAGAACAGTGGTTCCCAAACTTATTCGAACTGTTACCCAAATCAAGGTAGCGATTCTGTCTATCACCCTCAATACAAATTTTTCGCATTTCAGGTCAAAAATCACTTTTGCAGTGATCACTCATGATACCAAGCAACATTGTGATTTTGGTTCCGCATTACACATGGAAGAATCGCATATTACCCGTGGAGGGTAATTTACCCACAGTTTGGGAACTATTGCTCTAGAACCACATTTAATAAGCTCTGAAGCAAGTCATGTGTTTGTCAACATGCAAGAAAAATTATGTGCAAGTGTGCGAAAACTGATCCCTCAACAACTTGAATTTGTAGACAAAGAACAAGTTAAAATCAAATGACTTCAAAAATTTAGCTATGCTAAATGGACTTTCATGCAGAAGCAAATTCCCAGACAAAATGAAAAATTTAACTTGGTTTCAGTGAAATTTAACACAAAAGATCGCGGTCCCCCAAAAGCGCGGGGCCCGTAGCAATTGCTACATTTGCTACAATTGTTAATCCGGCCCTGAGTATTCTTTGACCACTTCTTTAATAGCCACATTGTGCTGCGCGCGGCGCACAAAATAGCCGATACTGACGAAAGGAGCCTATAAGAAGAGGAAGGTCTTGCCGCAACATCGTGTTATGCTCAGTATGCAGTTTCTAAATTGGAAGAAGTCTGAAATACTTTAAATTAAGTCAGAGGTCTCAAACACGCAGCCAGCGATGCTTTTGGGGAATTTTGAAATAATCATCATATAAGTTAGCCTATTTAGTTTATTCACCGGTGTTCAAAAGTGCTTGGCAACCAAGCGAACAAGTTTCTTTTAAACAAACCTAGACACGGCTAGAAATGATTTGCCTATCATCCACGATGCCTTTCGCAAGAAACAAAATGCTAAAGCTCTTTCTAATAAGGTTCCGGTATCGCCATGATTGCGTCAGCGTCATAATGCGGCCCTCGAGTTACTTTGAGAAGTCCTCATTAGGGCCTCAGAGGAATTTGAGTTTGAGACTCCTGGATTAAGTAGAAGACTTTTTTAACATATTTTGTACTGAGCAAAATTTTAAATTTTTTAAATCAATTGTCTGTGAAAACCTTGTGAATGCAAAATTCAGAGCTACCATAGTATTTGGGGTCATAAAATAAAAAATCACATATTGTCCAATAAGCCCACGTCAAAAATGCAAAGAAAATTTTCATACTGCACACGTTGTACAGAATAATTTGTACTGAGACGTTGGTAATTTTTACACTCTACTGCTTGATATTTTGGTGTTACTCATACATAACCATTAAATGATCGAGAAATGCTTTTTGTTTATTGTTTGTGTTCAAGCTTATCATTCAGTTTTGTCTTATTTCATCCACTTTGGCACGGGTTCAGGCGGGAAAATACTAAATCCTTTTAGCAACGCCAAACCTTGTTTACGTGCATATTAAAAGCTCAATAAACCAAATATAAAAATGCTAACAATTTATGCGTCTTGCCTCTGGAACCATTAATGGATGGTAGGCCGTATACATCATTGCTAATGGACGCAGAATACTTGAAAGCGTGTGCTAACATTCGATTTAATTTTTTTCTCAGTTTGAAAATTGCCAACTGTCAGTTTGAATTTGTTTCCTAGATCGTCGCCAAAAATCTACATCAACTTTACACAAACATCAGTGTTGATGTGTTGTTCGAACAAAGCAAGAACAGAACAACGCTGAAAGGAAAGAATTTAATATCGATTTCCACAAAAGTCAGCAAAATTCAGCATATAAACTGATTTTGACCGCAAAATGTTTAGAACTACAAAAACTTTCTGTAATAGAAATCACTTCAAAGCATTTTTTCTATTTTCGTTCAACGCAGTTTCAGATGGTCGCGGTGCTGGTCACAAGCTTCTCTGGTATTGCTTGTGAAGAAAACATGGCGACTTTCTGTAATTGTGAAACAGCAACCGTTTATGAAAATAAATAAGAGAAAAAACATGTGTGGTCGGACTTGCGGGATTTTGTGCATGGCTTTCGCCATGACTGGTGCATCTGGCTCAGCATAAATGGGACTTACAAATGTGTAGTTCTGCAGATCAAACACCCAGAGTAAAATTGTTCACATTGCTGTATGTCAATAACTTGCACACAAACCCAACCTTGGTGGTGGTAGCACAGGGTCTCCAAACTTTTTGTCGGGGGCCAAATCAGTTATTACACAACAGTTCGAGGGCCGGGCATTTTACGTAAAGTACTTGTTTTGGGATATGTTACATTCTACGAAACCAATAAAATCATTGTAAATATATTATTTCTTCATTATTGACAAAATGCCTTTGCGGCTAGGTTTCGCGGGCCCGATTTAGCCTGCGGTTCGTAGTTTGGAGGCCTCTGGCTAGGAGATTATATTTTTGACATACGACGTAGTTTGATGAGCCCATTAATCTGTGCTCCGAGATAGTCAAACGGCAAACGTTTTTGTACATCAAACTTTGCACATTTGCTAAAAACGGAAATTGTAAAGAAACTCTAGGAGCTTGACCAAAGCTGGTGAATCATTAACTTTTTTCCTGACAGATGGTATGGTTTGTTCATGCATTTTTGTGACTCAAATCACGAAATAACACGGATGCAGTAAGAGGAAAAACAATGCGATCAAAGATCACAAATTAATTTCATGTTGATGAGAAAATAAAAACATCAGAAATTTAAGGTTTCCCAATTTAACCATCGTGTTCAATCATATTGAATTACAAAGGTTTGGCGAAAGACCATCTGGATCAGGTCCTCAGCCAGCCTTTTGCTAACACAAATCAATCTTGATGAAGACGTTTCACAAGTATCAAGTAAATTTCAAAATGCATCGAATCAACGTCAGGTAAGATAAGCAGATAAAACAACAAAAAGAGTGAGAGAAAACATGCCTATGTACAGGGGTTGGGGTGAGCAATTGTAGGGGTAAAAGATGAGAGGGGCATCAACACAATACTACAGAAAAGTTCCAAGTATATCAAACGAAAATCAACAAGAATTTTCGCTAGATAGCAGGACATTTTATATTGTTTTGCAAATGAATAAATGGAAAGAGATGTCAAAGCTTCAGGAATAACAGGCCAATTTTGGGACCAATATTCTGTAAAGAACGCTGACCCAGAGACGTTTTCGTTCTGGGTAAATAATATTTTTGCAAAGAAGCAAGTCTTGTTTGATATTTGTGGACTGATGCAATCTCAGTAGGTTAGTTGCCAAAGTGATTAGACAACCTACGATTATAAATACAGTACATGAATTTGGCGATATTGTTTGCACATATTGTTTTTCAAAATAAGTATTTTCCAAAAGTCTGAGTAAAACTTGGAAGTCTTGCTAGGTCGTATATAGAAATACAACACATAAGTAATGGCATCGGATATTATAAGTTTTTCACGAGCGTACATATATATTTACAGAGTTTTACCAGCAACTATGTTATGAAACTTATCAGCAATTCTATGAGATTATGTATTAAGACACAGGAAGATACTGAGATTCCATTAAGGGAAAGACAGAAACCTCATAATTTACTTCTTCCTCATTTTCTTTCACTCCAATAACACTTCGTTTGCAGTCCAGGTTATGTCAGAAATGAAAAGACTGCATTTTTGCGCTATTTACCGCGTGAAGCTGTGTTGACCACGGCCGGAGCTGTGTTTGTCGATCTCACAGCAGCCTACGACACCGTATGGCACCGCGGCCTCACCTGCAAGCTGCTGCGATTGCTGCCTGACAGACATATGGTCCACATGATCATGGAGATGGTTAGCAATCGCAGCTTTACCTTTACCACCGGAAATGGCTAAAGGAGCAGGTTACGACGCCTCAAGAACGGCGTCCCACAGGGATCTGTCCTGGCGCCCCTTCTGTTCAACATCTACACCTATGACCTACCAGCCACCATCTCCAGAAAGTATGCATATGCTGACGACCTAGCAATCATGCATGCTGGTGGAGATTGGCTGGCAGTGGAAGGGGCGCTGAGCAAGGACATGGCAACACTAGGTGAATACCTCCAGACTTGGAACCTAAAGCTCAGCACCATGAAAACGGTATCGGCAGTCTTCCACCTCAACAACAAGGAAGCCAAACGTGAGCTGAAAGTCAACTTCAACAACTAAAACCTGCCCTTCAGAACAGCCACCCTAGCCCTGGTCCATTCGACTGCAGAGTACTGCGCTCATGTTTGGTGCCGCAGTGCTCATACCCGCCTTATTGACCCCACCATCAA
>JGI24159J19872_10000855_pt2 | contig 11768 bp, 10 predicted proteins | sample Ectturendosymbi4_FD_19872 | JGI IMG/M metagenome (IMG submission 19872) | reverse complement strand
TAACCCTGGCATTGAGGTTGTTCATGGTAAAATGATGCCATTTAGAAGACATGCTTTGCATTTTATTTGCCTTATATTAACCAAAACTGTCTGCATACGCTAATTTTAATTTGCTATTACTCAAAAATGAAAAATTTTACGAATTTCATCTTTTGATATGTTGTAGGTAACAAATAGGGCTACGATATCAGATGGTGATCAGCTCAGGGTCAGAATATAGGTCAAAAGGTCAATACCCCAAAATTTATCCAAATCACAAACATGATGTCAGATTAGAATTCCAGGCTTTTTCCCCATTTTAAAGATACCTTACTTTTCCAGATTGGACCACTAGTTGAAAAGATATGGTGTTATGAAGTTGGGCGCCCCCCCTTATTTTCTCGAAATTTTCAAAAAATGTAATCCCCCATATCTCTGAAACTCATCATCCGATCAGTGAAAATTTTTAGATTTCATGTTTAGGGCCTGAAACTAACATGTATGCCAAATTTCATTAAATTCTGAACGGGTAGGGTTTAGAAATTGTCTTTTTTTTTGGTGATTTGACATGGAATGACCCATGGACGACCTACGTTTTCTGTGTCACGGCAGTTCACTTTTGCCGGTCGTACCAATAAGCAATTTACGCGCCAGGAAGCTCTCAACCAGGGTGTTTTTTAAGAACAAAATGTTAGGTACCCGGTATAGACCTGTACGGACCCGATTTCTCTGATTCAAGGGACCCGGTGATAATTTTCGCTGATTCTAGGGACCCGATTTGCAATTCTCGGGACCCGAATCGGGTCCCTAAAACATCTTTAACAAACCCTGGCTCAACTCAACTCACCTGCGCAAACGCAATAAAGAAGAGTTGCTCGTGCGTGTAATTGAGGGAAGGCAGGAGAGGGTCAAACAAGTTCGGATCTTCCCGCTTGCGCCGGGTGTACGCCTGCAGCAGTAGTAGTGGTCAACACTTTACCGAATGTAGTCAGTTATGCTATACTTAAACAAAGAGAATATAGACAACCTCGTAGTATTTCGGTACAGAGTTACCGAACTGCGAAAAGGGAGGAACGAGAGGATTCTGCCACCGCGTGCTAAGCATGTTGGGAGAAAATGGAAACGAATGCGGCAAAAAAGAATTTTTTTGGATTGCAGCATTGTTTCATGGGCCATAGACTATACTTGCCAATGTTTTCAGATGTTTGGCGAAGATGAGACAAACGCAGAATTGAGCACATAACGCGTCAAACCTTGGACAAAAGCTCCACATCCGGGTTCTACTTTGTTATTTTCAAGCAGCCAAGGGATATTTAAAAACTATTAGCCCGACTCACTGTGCCATTGCAACTATGATAGCGTTACGAACAAAGGTATTCGCTACTATGTGTTTAAACGATGCGCTTCTTGTAAGAGTCACGGCACCATGAGTTTCATGGAATGAAATGTCACGAAGCTAGTAATCACCGCAAGATGTCTAAAACTGCTACGATTTTCAGAAACTCCACTCGTGAGCATGATATCCAAATATCGCGTTTAACAACTCTCCACATAGTCGCGAGTGTTACAGTGTCACGTGACTGTCAGTCAATCAATCAAAACCCTCTATTGAGAAGTCAAGATTAGTCAGATCCACTATTAACGAAGTTCTTATCATTCTGCGAAGTCAACGTTACACTATACAGCAGCACCCACCAAAGGTGCTTTCGAAGCTTATCGCCAATGTTGCAACCTTTCGGGAGCGGCGTTGAATGCGCGATGCACCACGAACAGGAAGTGCGCTAAAACTAGCACCGATGTGACTGGCGCGAACAAGCAATAAATAGAATGAGCACGGCGTGTGACAACAAAGCGAGCGTGTGACCAACGATAAATTTGGTCTGTGCGCCCCTCAAGCCGCCTTGATCTTTCAGGTGGACAGGAGATTAAAGCCGCTATGTTCGCACCCACAGACAATGGCTGGCGCAGTCGTGATCGACCATTCACGAATACTACTGCCTTGTCGCGATCGAAGACGCGTGTTATTAGAAGACACCCAAGGTGTCTCAACATGAATCCTGTTACTGTTGCGTAACAATGCGGCATGGTGCGTAACCATGAACGTCAGAGCGATATGGCCAGGAGTTTGCAAGCCAATAAATGCACTGAACAGCAAACGCAGCGACTTATACACGTCTCGGCCCTGTTTCCACAACGAAATGTTGTCTTCATTGTGGAAAGCAGCGATAGCACAGTGGTAGAGTGTCCCCCTCTCAATTGCAAAGTTTGGTGTTCGATCCGGGGCCACTGAGCGAATCGCCCGAGCGATCCTTGAGGGGAAAGCGTTTACCCCAACCGCCTCAGCAAGAAGCAAACTTCAGCCTGTCGCCACTTGCCGTCATCAAATTTTTAAAAACGCCGCTTACGTCAAATGCCAGTTCCACGCCACCGTTGTCAGCGATATTTTCCCCGAGGGTCAGGTTTCCATTCAACTGAAAAACAGTAAATACAGCCAATGACTTCTGTTCAACGTGAAGATCTAATGAATTGCCATTTGTCTCATGAAGGACACTTGAGCCAGAACACGTGTGATAGGCCAGGCCTGCTGTGGCGTTGAATTTCTGCAGCATATTTGATGAGATGCGTGTTTGGGCCGCCGATAAAGTTTACTGAAGCCAAACTCTGCGTCGCGCTTTTCTGCGGATGGGAAGTGAAGCTTGTCAAAGCTGTGTCCGTACAAGAAAGATCTGTACACAGTGTCTCGAACAACGTTGTACCTGTTCAGTGTGGTCAGCAGTGGGTCTAGTTCAGTGGCTTTAAACCTTTTTCGTACCGCGACCCATTATAGCAACCCACTATAACCCAACGTCCCCCCATCGAAAATCGAATAAAGCAAATGCAATACAACTGTGTACACAAAAGATCTGCTGGTGACCCGTCCAAAAGTGGTTCACAACCCCACTGGGGGTCGTGAACCGCAGGTTGAAAGCCACTGGTCTCGTTGAAGAAGACACTGTAACTAGAGGAGGGGGTCTAGAGCTGAAGTGTATTCCGTGATCATTCAAAGCCAATGATCCGTAACGCGGAGCCGCAATAAGCTTGATCAGCACTGAAGCGGAACAGAATCGTAGCTGCTTGAATTGATCGTGTGCAACAAAACCCCCTCAAACCCATCAAGTGAATAAAACTGGAGTCGCATATCCAAAACCAATGAAGTCACGCAATGCAAACCAAAACGCAACACCATTTTTCACAGATGGCACAAGATTATTCATGATGAACAGCATTTGTAGGTTATTCAGCAACGCAGGCAAATGTAACCAGATGGACCAGATGAGCAGGGGTTTCGATAACACCTGCACACACCAATGGCTCTGCTGTGCAAGGTATTCGTTTTTCAACAACTGATACACAACAAAACCAGCCCTTTTCCTTTTACAAATTGAGAAACTGAGTACTTTTGGCAGCTCCCAACGTCTTCCTTACTGAAACAAGCGAACGTCTCATTCAATCGTCGTTTCATGAATACATGGATAAACTCACGTGCGTTCCGTCCACGGTGTATTTGCTGTACTGCTCGATCATGCACTCGGCTTTCTTGTTGAAGCGTTCGCGCGTCTCCTGTTCCCACCAGTTGCGCAGGTTGCCGTGGAGATCGTACTGCCTGCCTGCAACGAGCGACGCAGCACGCGATCAACGATCTCGTCGCGTCGATCGCTCGCGAGAGCGCGCCGCGCGCGCGCCAGAGACCGATCGATCGCGCAATCTAATCGGACACAACCGCAAGCACGTAACCTTGTAACATTCCGAATCGTACCGACGCGGATTTATTGCTATCAGCAGCTGGAAGGAAAGGCACCCGCGAGCAGAGCCAGCGCCGCGGTGAGCCTTTATCCTGGACTGTCTACAAACAAACCGCTTAAAATGCGCTGAAGACGTGATCTATTCGGGGTTTTTTTCTGTTTTTCGCGGAAAAGAAAAGTAAAGTAAAGCGCATCGGGAACTGCTACCAACGACCCGAAAAAGAGCTTCCTTTGTGACTTGAAGCAAAAGATTCTCAAGGAAAACCGCTTTATACATGCCTGAAGTAGCTGCCGCTCACTGGCGAGACTACTGCAAGTCTTTAAAAAAGTTATAAAGACGTGAGCGAACAACAGACGGCAATTTGAATGTGCTCAAATCGCGAGAAACTAGGGAAAGTTCTTCATAATTCCGGGTCAAGTCGCAATGAACTGCTTTATTCAAAAGTCACATCCGGGCAACCTCTTGCACCAAACGACCAATCTTAAAGCAGGGTTTTCGCACGTTTCCTCCATTGTGAAACACATCACCAAACTAACATATGCAGTCACCTTGGTCGTCGAAGCCGTGAGTGAGTTCGTGCCCGACGACGATACCAATCCCGCCGTAGTTGATCGACTGCGGATAAAGGCTGCTGTAGAACGGCGGCTGGAGGATTCCGGCCGGGAAGACTGGAAAGCAAAGAAAGAACAGTCAGCTGAAGAAAAAAAATACGAAGAAAAAATCGACCAGCATCATCGTTCGCAGCGTGATTACACTTCTCAATGCATTTTTTTCAAGCGGTTTCGACAAAACCACACAAAAAAGAGCAATCGAGTCCGTCTGGCGGGGAATGCTGGGTATTACCGTAACGGCAAGCGTCAGCGCCGGATTAAACCACGGCTTCCTGCGAGAGGCCTTGATTAAACTTCAACCGCACACTCGACCAGATGTGTATAACACTACACTGGCGCCGCAGACGCGTGTTGTTTACGTCAGAACAACGGTTTGCAATATGCGCTGTTTTCGTTTTTTACGTCAAATCAAGCAAAAAAGGAGAAAAAAGCAAAAAGCGTACTTACCGATGACGTTTTTGGTCGGAGAGTAGTAGGCGTTGACGGTGGGGGGTGTCATGGACCACCTGCGCGACAATAAGAAACGGCTGCGGGCGCAACGCAGGGGGGGAGGCGCTTTACATCGAACGCGGACAGCGTTGCAACGTTTGCACAAGAACGAAGCTTTTGATCGATTTTCGCCCGAACACGCGTGCGTCATGCGCTTGCCGACCATTGTTAGCTTTTTTGTGTGAAACGCAAAGAAATTCCTGGTATTTCCAGGGAAAAAAAAAATTTTTTGCAAAAAAAATCTGACAGCAAAAGTAGCCCAGGATCGCATTACAAAGGAACGATGCAGTTCGCCAGAGTAAAAATTACCGCAAAAAAAAAACAGAACCCGTTCGGTTTTGTCAAGCCGGGCTGAGTCTGAGGACGGCGTAATTGGCGAAAGACGCGTTCCGACCTGTCAGCGCAAAAATCGTTTTTTCTTCGGTTCAGATTACTGTTGCACGCAAAAAAACCTCAACGGAGTTAATTTCTAGCAGGGTCAGTGCAGCGTATCGAACGAACATCAGTAGCGTTCAGGAAATAATCTTTTCCGATGCCGCGATGACAAGAGGCAGGCCTACTCGTTACGCTTGACCGGTTTTCTGAGTTCGCGGAGTTGCTTGCTTGTGAAGTATTTGACGTAGTTGATGCGTTGCTGGAAGTAGGTGTGTTTGGCGGAGACGGTGAACTGCGGGAGAGCAGAAAAGATCATTTAAAAAGAAAATGAAGGGCTAAAAAACTAATCAAGATCAACAGCTAGTAAGGCGTGCGCGCCAGTTGAGACGAGGAACTACAGTATGCCGGAATGCACGCTGGGCTTTTCATCGCTGAGACACTTCGGTCATTAGTCTCAATAACATAATTCACTTGTCTATACTTTCGGTCGTTATGACCGAATTGACGCAATGTTTTTCGGTCATTTAAGAAAAAATCGGTCGTGATCGAAAAAAAACTCTGCTTCAGTGTCAGTCGTATAAGTAAGAAAAACTTGACTCGCGCGCTTTTTTTCAAAGCTTGACAAGATCCTGTCCAAGACAGAGAAAGAATAAACAATGCACAGTGTTTTTACACATTCAGAGGCGCGCGCCCCCCAGTCAGTCCCAACTACTCTTGATCGCCATACTTTGCACCGAGAATGAAAGCGCTCGCGCAAACGTAAAATCCAAAACAAACCTCTTTGTATTCTTCTTCGACGTGCGTCACGTTCAGTATTTTGTCAGAAAAACCAATCATGTCGTCGACGGCCTTGGCCTTCAAAAAGCACATAAGACTGGGACAAATTGTTTGAGGAGGCAAGCGAGATCCTTCTAATGGCGTCGCCCGTGCAGGCCCGTAGCCAGCTTTGAGGTTTGGGGGGACAAAATTTTTGTTTTATTATGTTTGAAACTATTTTTGCTGGACGCAACAAGATTTGGGGAGGCGCAAAAAATCGGGGAGGGGGACTGCCCCAGAGTGGCTCCCCGCGGCAACATGGGGACTGCCCCAGAGTGGCTCCCCGCGGCAACGGGCCTGTGCCCATGTTTCCCTAACTGGCGCGTTTTGACTCAGCCTTTAGCGAACGTGAAGAAGGTGCGTGTGTGTGCCTGCACGCTAATTATCTCGCAATTTCGAGCGAATACATTTGCTTGGCTGAGTCATTTTACAAGCGGCCGCTCCGATCGACACGCGCCATTGCGGGTGAGACAATAACAGCGTTCGTTTCGAAATTAAATCGAATATCTGAATCACTGCAGCGCAGTCCTTTGATCGCAGGCGATAATTGCACCTAACCGCGTTCTCCTTTTTTCAATCAAAGAGTTTAATTTAAAGGTAAACACCTGTCCTCGCGCTAACTTGCGCTCTACCTACATCCGGGCAAGTTCGACGTTTTTCTCGCTCCTCGTTTCACAGCGTCACAAAATACCTTCTCTGACGCTTTTTCTTTCGTCGACGCGTCCATCCACGTTAACTCTCGCAGGGTGTGGTTAAACGCTGTTTTGATGTCGTCGACCATTGCTTCGGCCTGTCGACAAAAATTTGTTAGTCACGTGATGCTTTTGTAAATCATGTGATACCATGCAGGAGACAAGACACCTGCGAAGAGAGACCGCGCTCGTAATTTTTCGTTTCAAACTGGCTGGTGTTTAGTACCCATACGCCAACGCTCAACTACTTTCGTACGCTTGGATGCCTTTTTTACCAAATCTGTTTTTCGAAATTAGCATTGAAGGAATTATTATTTTTGAAACGCACACTCTTTATGGTTTTAATTAAGAAAATCGTGGTCTTCTGAAAAATGCCCAAATGCGTGCGTTGCGTTGGACAGCTGGTAAGCGATAGGGCAGGCATGTGCAAGTGCTTGGCTTCAGCGATGACGACCTGCGTTTTCAGATAAGAAAACGAAAGTGTTCTTGTAAAAGCATAAAATAGTTGTCCTAACGAGTAAGAAAAAAAGGTAAGGAAGTGAAAACAAACGTTGCATGGTTAAAAACGAAAGACTCACGGAGGTTTTGCTGGTCTCGTCGAACTTGTGTTGGACGAAGAGCCTCCCGAGCGCCAGTCCCAGCGCCGTGTCGACCACCGCCACGCAGTCGCGCCATCTGTCCCAGCAAGTCTGCAAGGTGCAATGCAGTGCATCTGATAGGAGTTAGAATTAGGTTCTAGGCAGTTTCTGCATTTGCCATGGACGTCGGAAGGGGGAAGGGGTGTTTTGGTTCCCCCTGGATTTTAAAATTTGACATTTTCCATCAAATTTTCAGCAAAGAAAGTTGTTTTCTTAGTATCGGGTAGGTACGATAAAATTTCATCACTTTTGCCCCCCTGGAAAAAGCTTTTTGGCTACCCCTGGAAAAATCCATTATTCCCCCCCCCCTGGAAAAAATTTGGAAAAAAATTCAAGTGATGTTAATGGTTTCTGCAGAAGCTGCTTACAGGCCACGCGCACCTGTTCAGTGTTCAGACGTCTGGCATGTTGCAGCGAAAATCCGGTATAATCTGATCACAGGCCTTTCAAGCCTTGTTTTTGTGTTCGGAACAAAGCCTCAGCGAGTTCAAGGGCCTCGAACGAGTTCAGCATTTTTTCGACTTCAGCGGTTGATAAGCAGTCGCCTTTAGAACATCATCACTGTCGGTAGCAATCAAGCCGGAACGCTAAGATAAGCATGACCTTTACAGTTGGAGGCCGAAACCTGTTACAATTAGGGCCCGGGCGGTCCTTCATGCATCACTGTAGCGCAGTTGAGTGCCAACGTACCAAATCCGAACCGTATTTCACTTTGTGAAGCTTGTTTTCGGCGTCAATGAACGGCTGACCGAGGTAACCGACGAACGTCTGGATGAACTGCCACATCGCGTAATTGCCCACAACCCTGAAACAGAGACGAGCCTGCCGCATCAAAGCAAATACCGGACGGGCTCGGTCAGTGCAAGAAAGCGTTCTGCGGCGGCGCTCACCTTTTGGGGGTCGTTCGAACGACGGCAGAAAATTTCTTGATGTAATTAAGGGAGTTTGTGATGACAGGCTCGGTGGGCTCGATCGACAGGCCGGCGAGCTCGCCAAACATCCGTCTGACCAGAGGCAGCCAATCCACGGCAGGAGCGAGATTCTGAGCGAACAACACTGCCTTAATACAACCGAAGCGTCCTGACTCTGACGTTGGTGTCTGGACAAGGGGTCCATCACACACGTAGCTTCAGGAATGGCCATTAAGTTACAGCCGACAACTGCATAAGACGCAGGTGAAAAAAACGTCGGGCGCCCGAGTTTCAATTTTAAGTTTAACGAGCCGCCCTTCCTTTTATTTCATTTCTTCGCTTACACTTCACCACGTTATGTTTCTAAGCATCAGCAGTGAACTTGGTGTCATGGCAACAAAAGCGACAGTCATTCCTGACGTAAGAAACAAAAAAAAATCAGTGAACTTATGCCGAAAAAAACGGTGCAAATAATCTGTTTTGATGCAACTGACGAATGAATGGCCGGTTACACTCAATTATCAGCCGTTGGAGCAACGTCGATTACATATTTAGTGTTTTCACGTCAAAAATCATTTGCTTTTCATCCCGGTGCGCACGAGACTGTGGTAATTCGAAGCAAAGCAGTGACGGATCGACACTCGCACCGCAACCATGGTAACAGCCAGCAGAAAACCCGAAAAGTCGTGCGTTGGCGCAGGAAACAATGTTACATGTCGCTGCGCGTGAGAGATGCCAAATCACAATGAGCATGCCAGGACAGTGTTTTTCAACCTTCCTGCAAATATTAATATCGCTCAGGAACCCTGTGTGATGGTCCCAAGTGTCGGAGATCAATGGAAACAATGAAATTAACTGACACTTAAAGTAAAATTTTAAAATATTGGATTCACGCCACCAACAAATGACTTCTCTAAAGAATAACTCGTAACCGCATAGAACTAGCTTCACTCCTAGGCCAACAATTTATAACCAGGTGTAAAGCCCGAAGCTTTTAATAGTTTCGGTCTCGAATTCCAACGCTGCTGTCGCTAACTTGTTTCTGTTACTATACTTAACATTACCAGACCATTATTAACGTAGTCAACTGTTCTCTACATTTCCACATTTCAATACACAATGTTTTAACATACGACGACACTAACAGTGCAGCTATGTCATCCCACTTTCCCAGCTAACGTTTCTAATTCCGGTTGCCACGTGATAGCACCACAACCACCACTCCCGTTTTAACCTTGCGCTGGAACTTTCACTCGCGATGTAACACGTTAATGGCAGAGCATCGATATGCCTCGCATCAGCAATTACATCACAATAGAAACGTGAGTGTACCAACGCTCGACGATAACGTTTCGATCCCGCGTTGGGCGTAATAGGTCGTTTGCCTCGTTTCATTTTCCACCCAAGTAACCGCCTCACCAGAGACATCAGTGGGAATGTTGGAAATCGATGCGGTTTCGGCTTGTTTCGGAGGATGTCGATTTGTTTCGGTGAAACCCTGTCTGACACTCGCGAAAGTTCGGCGGAAGCCCAGTTGAAAAACAAAACTGTTAAGGTTTTCGCAACCTCAAAGACTATATTTCAAACGTTGTGCTTATGTCTGCTGCGGCGGTGCAACCAGATCAGGCAAAGGCCTTCTTCTGGTCGTAACTGCAAACGATGATCAAGCGAAAAGCTTCTTCGATTCGCAGAAACATCGCACGAAAATGTACGTTGTTCTTTTAAAAACTTTCGCCCCGGTGAAAGAATCTAAACACACACGAGCGCTACTATGGCAACTGGAAGTTGAAAACAAAAACAAAAAAAACACGGTGTTTGCGAAAGCGCTTCGGAACGAAGCAGCGCTTGATCAACACAACACCGCACGCCACGAAGCTAACCGTGAGGTCGTTTAAGCTCATGCGATGGTAAGTCTTCGCCTCGTTGCGCTTCTGTTCCAGCGTGGCGGTGATGCCAGCGAGCTTCGTTTCCAGCTCGATCACTTCCAGCATCTGCTTCCGGGTCGAGTTTTTCTCACCGCCCAGAAGCACGCCGACCTCAGTCATGTACTCGTGGTAAGCAGACAGTATCTGAAAAGGACGCGCGCAGTTGTAATTGCAGAGGGATTGAACTGCATGGTGTCGTATGGTTGCCGGCAATCCACCTCCCTGAAAAGATCGACTCCGTTATGCGTGGCGTTTGTCTTTCTCAGCAGCACTGTCCATTTTTCAAATGTATTTTTTTTGTTTTCTTCTACTAGGCAGGGTTCCCACAATTTTCAAAAAACTTTTATCATACTTTTTTATTTAGGAACATTAACACCATCAGTTATCTTCATTTGTCCAAAATTTTTATCATGGAACACAATGCAAAAAACATCTGCAAAACTTTCATCAACAGTAAAGAACAAAATTTGAATAAAAAATGTCCGACTTTGAAATTTCCGTGCTTTTTCAATATCCTATGTATATTTTGGCCAAATTCAATATTTTTTCAAGGCCTTGAAAAACGATTTCACAATTCAATACTTTTTCAATAAGTACTTTCAATACCGCGTGGGAACCCTGAGTGGAGTTTTTCTAATTTTATTGCAGCAAAGCGGGATGACGCAGTATGGGCACAATCCAGTTATGATCCATTATTAATTGCTACGTATTCAAAGGTCGTTAGCGATGTCGCGATTTTGCCTGTTTTTCTCTGACGAACCGACGAAAAAACAAACGAAAACACCTAAAACAATTTTGTGCGCCGTCTGCTCCTTCCAGCGTTCGTTTCTTGTTCTTTACTGCCGGCTCAATTATGCGATGGAACAACATTATTCAACAAGACCGCTCATTAGAGCTCTTCCTGATTTCAAAATCAGAAAGTATGACAATTCTGATCACTTTAGGTTTTAGCACGAGAAAAACACCTATGTAGCATACGCTATAGTGAGTTGCACATACGTTCATGTGAGCGACTTTCAGCAGATTTACTTTGCCCAACAGATTTACTTTGACCTTTTCTATTTTCAATAGATTAACTTTGTCCCAGAGGATTCTCCAGGCCCAAAAGAGTAAAATCCCATTCGCATCGACTTTCTAGCCGGTAAAACGATTTGAACCGTCGAGGGTTAAATGAACTCCGACAGCAAATTAACTAGCGTCAGTCAGAAACGTGCGTCTAGTCCCTAGCACGTCGGCATCTTGCGCATCCTTAACCAAGTACGTGCTTTTCGTTCGAAACAGCAGCTAATGCGATGGGTCAGGTTTCGTTCGTTCGGATCTTCAGGCCATGACGATTCGGTTGCAGCAACTGACGTGCTGACTAGATTAGAATTGATTCGCTGGATCCTTTGCAGCGGGCGAGATGAAAGGTTAAGGGAGGAAAGTGACGAAAGAGCAGAGGGCGCGTCGTTCGCCATACGGCCAGGCGCATACCAGCGCATGCTTGGATGCAAACAAATTCAAAATGTTTGGATGTTTGGATGCAAACAACTTCTGTGAAGGTGTTTNT
>JGI24159J19872_10011179_pt1 | contig 11769 bp, 6 predicted proteins | sample Ectturendosymbi4_FD_19872 | JGI IMG/M metagenome (IMG submission 19872) | reverse complement strand
GGCGCCACATGTAAATGAATGGTCACCGCTAGATGGTGCCCATGAGTAATAAGTCACTGTGATAGTCACCACAAGCGAATTATCGTAGTTCACTTATCCCTGTATAATGATAGTGCAACATAATAGTAGTAGTAGATTGAACTCGTCGAGGGTGCTCTATTGCTGCTGGTTGCTTTCCTGTTGGTTAATGCCCCGAATTGCCATCTTTCGCTTGTGCTTGCCTCAGTAGTTCAAGGCGATGCAGTCAACTGCAACATGCCCCTATGTTCGAACCTGAGGTCTTTCGGAAGCAAATGTACTGCACTGAAGTTCTTGCGACATTGTTAGGACTGACAGTGATTCGGCGCTCGGGGAATTGTGCCCCCTGCTCCCCGTAGTTACGCCCCTGATTACTGCGCGCAGTGACGCGCCTCAACAAATCATGGCACACAGCTCTAACCAGAGGCATAAGGGAACCTTGGGCTTTAGGCGGTGCAATATTTTCAATTCGCCCGAATTTTTGCGCCACTTTGAGGAAAAACGAATAGGAGAATTTTGGAGGGCGATGGTTCTGTTTCAGAAACTTGCCCAAAAATATTGGCAAGTTTTTCCTGAATTTTTTTAATCTTGTCCGAATTTCCCTCCACTTCCTACGCCTATAGCTTTAACGCAGAAACTTTGGCAAAATACTAGCTATCTACAGCTTAGTGCAGGGGTTCCCAACCTTTACCAGCGCGTACCACTTGGGCACCCCGTAGTGCCAACTTCTTCCAGAACAACTTATTTGATCGAATCTTAGTTTTTTCAGAATAATAATATACACATGACAGTAAAAGTCAACAACTAAATTTAATGAGAGTTTTGATCTTGCTTACGTTCCACCAATTGGTCAATGTGCGGCGTACAATTTTTTGTAAACAAATGGAAGTTACTTGCGTACAACCAGGAAGACCTTCGCGTACCACAGGTTGGGAACCCCTGGCTTAGTGGATTGAATAATTGGTTTTACGTAGTCATAACAATTTTTGCTCAACACTTGAATATTTGCAGTTCAAAATTGGTGGAATGACGGCGCCTTTTGCCCCCACCTGGCGACGCGCCAGGCAACAGTTACTGATGGCTGTGTGGTTTTGAATTTTGTTGCAATTGCAAACCAGTAGACAACTCACGCTGGCCACGAAGACAAATTTGGCATGGTTAGCGAAATCAGCAACCGACAGAAAAATGCTTAGTTTATTGGTTGTTAGATCATTCCGTTTGCATCATATAAATTTGAGCAAAAAAGCAATCTTCTGGTGAAATCTTCAACTTTTTTTCTGGTGACCGTGGTGTTGGCAAAGGTTCGTGGTTTTAAATTGGTGATAGGCTGATTCTCCTCTGTGCTTTCTGGTCTGACTGAATAGAAGCAGATCCATCGCCAGATCAACAGCATTGGGGGTGGCTTTGAGCTTCTTCTGGGGCTTCGTAATAGTATACAATGAATTGAAAAACTTCATGGGGAGACTAGAGCTTGACTTAGGAGGTATTGACTGTGACTTCATGGGGAGACTAGAGCTTGACTTAGGAGGTATTGATTGTAAATTTGGGGGGCTCAGCCCGCTTGCTTCCACTTCTGTTGAAAAGTGTCACAACTTTTTTAATAATCTGGTCTAGTGGGATTGATGTTTTTTTCTTCACATCAGCAATCCAGTGTCGAAAAATGTGAAACGGTATCTAAAGACTTGATTGAAAATCTACCTTTTTAAGTGGGTTAATGTATTTTAGGGCAATATGCTTTAAGGCCCAGTGTAAATCTATCATGCGATTATAAGATCATTTTTTACGATAATCAGCAAAGCTACCTAAAATGGGAGTAGTGTCCTGGCAAATGCCTTTCATTCACGTGTTGTTTTTGAATTGTGGCTTCAGCAAAAAATAATTCTTTCATGTACATGTCAATGCACAAGCTTGGCTTGGAAACATGATCGTCATTTAGCTTTTTTTTGAGTCCTATCGTGGGACATGAGTTGTCACTTCCAACTCTAAGAAGAACCGTTCTGTTTCTAACCAGGTCTGGAATGCGTTTCAGACACTGTTCTTCACTGATTTCGCTGTAGGGATAGCCAAAACAGTGCCAAACGCTTGCGCGCAGCATGCTTTTATACCTTTTAAATGCAATTTGTAGATTTACGAGATCTGTGTAGCTTGTGAAAAACGAGGCCCACTGTTTGGGACCCGTTTCAAACGTTTTCTGAATTAATGATATAAAGCGCTTTCAAACTGTAGTTATTACTTGAAAAATCGCATAGTTCGACTAACAAAAATAGCCACTTTTTGACCAAGAAAAGATAACCTCTTTTGTGTGACACACAACGATTGTCACAGACAACCTTTGGTATTTATGCAAGTGAAGAGATTTTTGGCGACCCCAATTCGACTGCCCCACCCAAACGCCTGGTCTGGATCCGCCACTGGCCACCAATGATTGTAAGCCGCACTTTAACAAAAGTTACCTTAACCCCTGAAATACTTTCGTGTATTAGCACGTTTCGCGTTTAATTGGCAACCTTGGTAATGATGCTTACACCACTACAACTGCCTTCTATTCATCATAATCCCTCCTGTGACGGATGTGCACATGATGCTGAAAAGGGTGAGAATGCGAAACGAGAGTTTGGTCGAAAAAAACGTAGCCAAGCAAAGACTAAGCGTCATCTGTTCTAGACCTTTCGATAAGCTAAAGAAAAAGATGTAAGCCGCCACCGATCGTAAACCGCCCTTGATTGTAAGTCGCACACTAAAATGAAAAGAAACTTTTGGAGCCGCGGCTTACAATGGAATAAATATTGTAGTCGTCAACGAACCAAGTTAGCATGTGGTATGTGTAACAGGTAACTACAATTCCTATTCAGATGAATCAAAAGCTCAAGGACAAGTGTCCTCAAATTGTCGGTTGGCTTCCGACGGAGAATCAGGAAACACCAATCAAAGTAGTCTGTTCTTTTCAGGTGACAACTCGTTGGTTGAGAGAGATGAGCCTACAAATGGCCAACAAGATGGGGACGAGTGTTGTCAACCAGAACAGGTAATCATAAGACCCTAACAAACTTCAGTCGCGCTTACTTAGTTTTATTTATAAAACAATCGTTACATGATATTTGATATTCCATATTGACTGACGTGTACACAGAACAGATGATCAAAGACGTTGTTTACAGTAAACCATATTGCCGCATATGTACGTGTTTTTTTAATGATAGGGGTTTTATCTGAAGGAGTAATTGGAATTTTACAATTTGCAAGTGGAAAAGAGAAATGACTTTTCATTAGCTATAACCAAACCCGTTAGCTAAATAACTTTTGAATAATCACATTATGCCAGTGGTTCCCAAATTTGTTCGAGCCGTTACCCACATCAAGGTAGCGATTATGCCTTATTACCCACAATGTTTCGCAGTGATCGCTCATAACATAGAACATTGTGGTTTTGGTTCCACATTACCCCTCGAAGAATATAATCGCATATTACCCCCGGGGGTAATTTACCCCCAGTTTGAGAAACACTGCATTATGCGCAGCACGTATAAAAATTACTGCACAGAGCGAAAGATGGCATTTGATTAAATCTGCGAAATACTCTGTCATAAATAGACTAGACTCGCTGAGATAAATAATGTTTTAACCCTTGAAGCCTACGCTGATCCACGCCCGGAGCTACGGGAGGGCATTAGTGGGCAATGTACCCCCAAAATCTTTTGTGTCCGCCCATATTTTGTTGTGCCCACAAAATTTGTTTAAACATACCGCAGGTTGTTGATGACGTACAGAACAAGAATCGTCACAAGAAAGAAAACCTGAATTTTCTGGATCCGTTGGTAGAAGAGCATCCAGGATTGAGAGAACTAGAAGGATTGAATCAGGTACAAAGAGGGTCTTCAGGAAGTCCTGCGTATAATTTACAGTAAATAACGGAACTATTTATAGTATAGGCTACAAGCGTGTAGAATGCCAAACAAACTAAAATGAAACGCGAAACTAACGGAACTGAAATTAGCTGAGCCGAATTCCTAAGCATTAAGATTGTTAATTGCTGTGTAAAATTTTGTTTGTTCTCTTCAAGACACCGTTTCCTTATGCAATGAAGGAACTTCATAGCAAATCAAAATGTTGCGCAGGCGAAAACTGTATTGAAATTCATGGCCACTATTACAGTCACCCGCAATCGTTGTGGGTTTATGCTTTCGTCACGCAAAATCTGTAAATAGGGCCCATGCCCCATTTGTTTATTAATATTCCAATGATTATAAAATATTTTTGATATTCATATATAAAAAATATTTTTTTCAGAAAAACACCTTGTTCCACAAGCACAATCAATATAATATTATCTTTTTCAGAGTCATCTTAGTTATTTGTCAAACGAACACCATCTTTTCACCGGCATTGTCAATGTTGTTGATCAAGGACAACTTACAAAAGACAAGGACTCCATTGCTTCGGTTCTTGCTGCCATCGAACGTTACGAGAACATGCAAAAGGATTTAGTGAAATGCATGAATGCTGTCCAAGAACAAAACCGCGAAATGCTGGAAATTGCTTTAGAGAAGGCTCTGGGCGAGAATGGACAAGATAAAACTGGAAAAGTAAGCGTTCTGTCAACGCATATGTGAAGACTCGTTCCTATTGGAACGGCGGCATTGCGTGCTGCTTGTTATAGCGTTTATGCAATTATGCGAATGATATCGTGTTTTTAGGCGTAGAGAAAGAGACTGATACAAAATAGTTTCATGCGCGGTAAACTTTGGTGGGAAATTGGTGCGTTTCGGTTTCGACTGATTCGAGGTTATTTGGTGAAAGCGGAGTTGTAAGTCGTTCCGAGCTTTTCGGGTGAGCCCGGGCTTCGGGCCGGCTTCGGGCTTAAGAATATTTACAAGGTTTCGGGCCGATTTCGGACCTGCATACAAAATGGTTTCGCAACGACGAACACTATTGTCGCCAGTTACTCTTGAAGCAATTGACTTGATGAAATCTTCAATAAAAAATGATGAATTGTGAATTACTTTTTCATAATTAGTTTGCTACGCCACCGAAACCCTACAGTTGCGCATATCTTGACTCACTCAATAAATTTGGCTTTCGGGCTCAAAAATATATGTCGGGCTCGGGTCAGGTTGGGTTTGCGATGTCGGGCTTGGGCTGGGTTCGAGGTTCAAAATGAGGCCCATTTACAACTCTGGGTCAAAGTAAACAACCAGGGATGTCAATATTGGATTTTCCCAGAGGTGTCAAAAAGATTTTTACCAATCAGAGGGGCACCAGTGGTGAAGTTTCATTTTACCAACTAAAAGCAAGGGGATCGACCTACTTCCACTTATAAAAGGAAAAATATTAAGTTTCACAATCCGGGGAAGACAAGGTCGCCCCTGCCACCCCCCACAGCATCCATGTACCTCCACCAAATTTCTATCTTATCCTTTACAGGGCAAAAACGTTACAACTATTTGAGTAGTTATCAAAGTCAAAGGGTCGTACGTTACATAAATGACGTTTAATGTTAAGAAGACGAAGGTAATGTTAGACATTGATGACCACGTGATGTAGTGATGTACTGCAATCACATAATAAAAATAAACCTACATGGCCAGAGGGCCCTCTGTAACGAATGGGCACTGTGGGTAGTTTCCCGGTGTTAAGGGAAATTTCTGACTTCACTCCATGTGCGCATGCACAGAGTAATATTCTATATCGAATTACGTTGAGAAAACTGATGATTAGGGCTTAGGGTTTAGTTTTTAGGTAAGTGTGTCGGGTGAGGGTCAAAAAAAGAAAAATAATTTAAGTCTAAGACTAAGTTCAATATTTTTCAGTGGTTATAGTTATTCCCGTACTGTAGCTTGTTGTGGGTATCTGAGATCTAACCAAAAAGTTTTAATTTACACAACACACATAAAAAAGTAATCGCCAAATTTCATTCCTTTGCTCTGAGAAGCAACATAACTGACAAACAGTACTAGGTCAGAAATTTCGCTTGACACCGCGATCCCACGAGCATCTCGGTCCAATCCTATATTTTGTGTGTGTTAACATTGTGTTTACTTTAGAAAAACACTTGCACTTTGTATCTGTGACGGCTTGTCTCGCGGCCAACAGTATGTGCTTGAAGCTAGTGGACCCATCATTCTATTAAATTCACCCATGACCATGCAAATTATCTTATTTCGTGGTTCAAACACATTATGTTCAATGAGCAACGATGGTGGTGACCTTCGCTAATGCTTAGAATTGAGTACAAATATCATTGTTGAAACAGTTGTTAAACATATGAGCAAACTTAATTTCACTGCCAGTGCTTCGTGTTGTTTAAATTTTCCACGTGAACAAAAAGTAACACAATGCAAGTTGCTGTGCAAAATGTGTTTTGTTTATATTACATCATTAAGCCAATTAGCGTACAGCTTTTTTGTCTCACATGTCCTTTGCATATTTTGTTCAGATTGCATACTTAGCGTCAGAACTTCATACTTTGAAGAAGATGCAGCCTTCCATGTGTGCGGTTGTACCGGAAGATCCGTCAGCAACCAGGGGTGACTTGCGCCCAAAACACCGACACAGCGGCCATTCCGACGTTGGCATTCAAATGGAGGCGATAAACACTCAGTACAAAAAAAGTAACCTCGAGCAACTGCAAGCAACGTCTTGCGAAGGAAGTAAATTATTGATAAAAATCATCGAGGCTCAGAAGTCTGAAATCGCTCGGCATGCGAAAGATAAAGTTCGACTTGAGGGAATCATTCAAAAACAGAATTGCCAAGCAGAACAACTTCAAACTCAAATAAATTCATCGCTGCATTCCCAAAGCAATCAGTCGACAAAGAGGAATTCTCAGATCAGTTTCTTGCGGAATCAAATTTCTGTTCTAAAAATTGCTCTTGCAAAGCAACGAGAAGAAAACAAAGTAATTCACCAGCAGGCCGAAGAGGCAAAATCAAATTTAACATCCCAGGTAGACAGATTGAAGGTAGATTTAAACGTTGAGAAAAATCAGATGAAATCTCTGTCTGATCAACATGCTGCTTCAAAACTGAAGTTTGGATCAGAAAGAAAAGATCTGGAGCGGTTGAAAGCAAGTCGCGAAAACCAAGTTGCATTGCTGCAGTGGAAGTTCGATAGAGAAAAAAATGAAAATCGCAAGTTTCGTTTGGCAATAGAAGACGATTACGACGCAATTTATCGTTACCATGAAGAAGTGACACGCTTGGGTCAAGACTGCGAGTGGTGGAATTGGCACTGTGCTTGCCAGGCCAATGAAATCCAAAACCTCAGGTGGAGAATCGAGCAACTTCACAATGAACCAAGATACGCCGATTTCTTTCTACCCCACAGGCAGTGCAACACATTGACCGACAACAAGGCTTTTGACAGAGGCGATGATAGCCTCAAACGTTTTGCCACGAATGCTGAGAATGGTGGAAAGAAGGTGGTACCAAGTAAGTCCAATAAACCAGAGAACTTAATAGCACATGCCACACGTGAAGATGGAAACATCGAAGAAGCTCCACTATCTGATAAAGATAATGAAAATTCCCCGCTTCTTTCCACACCACCAACAAAAGCACAAATGTCAAAGGATGATGGAGATAGTGGAGACGACAAAAAGAGCGTGCGTTTCGCAGATATTGATCGCCGCGTGGAATTCGACCCAAACGTGAAAACTTCTTCTCTGGGCGATTCCTTTGCAGCTGACAGAAAGCCACTCACGAGAAAAACACAATCTACCAAGCTTTCTGTGAAGACAAAAAATATTAGCAAAACACCTTCGTTGTCGAAGAAATCAAACCTGGTAAAACACGACCAATCTGCACTCGCTCCCAAACCCAGCAACAGCTTTGATTACAGCCATAACGATGCGAACCAGCCGGTCGTGCGAGCATCAGGAAAACAACCAGAAACAATATCGTCGTGTCCGTATTTTAATGAGCAGTACCAAAATGATTTACAACTTTATTTTGTGTAACTTTTGGTGGAAATGATCTTTTTTGGCATAATTTTTTCTATTCAGTATGGAGCTGGAAGCATCTGCAACGTTGTAAGAAGTTCGTTTTAGATGGTACTTCTTTAAAGAAGCATAAATGTCATGATGTCCAGTACTTTGGCTTCGGTACAAAAAACAGGAAAATTAAAAAATCAAACCATCGTATGGCACAGTTCTGCCCTCTTTTCATAGCGCCCTTTCAGACTTTGCCATGTCACTCACCCTCTTTTTGTAACTATACCATAGAAAAAAACAAAATTTTTCTGCCAGTTTTTTTGTATTGTCTTAGCGTTCGAAATTAATCTTCAGACTGCAAAACACTGCCCTTCTTACGACTGTGGTTACTGCGCATATGCTCTTATATGCCGATTTTTGCTTTGATTTTTTTAAAAGATTCGTAAAAAATGAATCTCTCGTGAATTGTTTAAGGGTAAAATAATCATAGATAAATACTACATCAGTGATATTCAACCCGGGCAAAATCGCCCCCCAGGGGGCGATTTAGTGCGTTAAGGGGGCGATTTTCTGATTTACCAGATTTGGGAGGCGATTTCAATTTCCAGGGGGGCGATTTCTGTAGATTAGAATATACTAAAATTCTGAATTGATTCCAAAAATAAAGGCTATATTTGCCACTTTGGAACCAATTCATTTGATGCACTTTCGACTCCATGTTTCGTAACAAAGATTATAAAACACAAGATATAGGACTGATGATGTAACAGTCAAACTAGCGTTGTCCTGTGTAACGCATTACTGAACTAACTATTCAAGGCCACGGAGATAGTTACTGGTTGGCAGCCAAAGCACTGCGGTTCTGACGAATTTTCACGTATATTGTTAATGTTTAAACTAAGATAAAATAGTGAGGAAACTGTTGCAATGCGTATTTTGGTAGTTTGTTGACCTAGTAGTCGTTGCNTGAGTAGCGTCAAAAAAGAAACATTAAGCAATAATATTTGCAAGTCTCCAGGCATGTCAACACGCGCGGAATTTTGGACTTTTCTCGTGTAGGGTAGTATGGATTAGTTTGTTTTATGATACTTATATTGGTTAAATCCGCATGTATACACTAATATGCATTGATTCGTTTTATTATATTTATGTTGGTTGAAAGCAACCAATACTGATATAGCCATCGGAAAATACCTAATCGACGGTACTCCATTTTTTAAAGACGAAAAACGTCAGTTTCTTTGAAAATGCTAAAGATGACCCAACAATCATTAATATTGCTACAACTGAACCATCACATCGACTTTAGCTGCGATTAAGAATATTAATAAAAGTTGTGATTAAGCTTAGCCTAATTATTTCTCCCCGTGAACTGACACAAATCACCCCAACTGTATGTGTTATTATTAACTATTGTAATTGCCTTGAAACAAGACTTCACATAGTTTTTGGTAGAACATTGCCAAAACACTGTTTCGTAGGCAAAACAGTCATAGTCCGTTATCATGTGTTTTATAAGCTTTGGTTCGTAATTTGAGTAAGTGCCTTCTATTAAAAAATACGTGAAAAATAACTGTTATGGGACGACTTACGTAGCAATTAATGGCTAGCAAAATTAATTACAGTTAGCCGTAATTGTAAAACGTGCTTATGTTTTTCAGTCGAGTGTTTTACTGTGCTTGTAGATATTGCTGTACTGTGTTCATCTGACTAAATGACACAGCATGTGTGTCACTAATGACACAGTCAGTACAGAAGGCTAGGAAAAGGATAACTTATACGCATGGGTATAGTGGGGCGGGAACACGTGAGAACAGCGTTCCCACATCTTTTTCACGTTTTGCTTTAAAATGAGTTTTCAGCTGTTTTAAAATGGCTATTTTTTTGGATGCGTTCCCACACCTTTTGTCAGCACTACATCACTGCTTATCAGGGTTGCCAGGTCCAAGTGAACAAAAAATGCCAAACCACTTGTAAAAAATGCCAAATCGCTTCAAAAAATGCCAAACAAGCTGAAACAAGTCGAATGCTGTTGGTTTTGACATTTTAAGATGAATAATTTGGCAAAAACACAGTAGTACTCGTGAACAAGGTACTAATTGTAGCATATAAAGCAACAAACAACTATTGTACTTTAGAAAAAACAAACAGAATTAAACTAGAAACACTCTTATACATTTTTCACCCTTTGATATACAGTGGAAACCCCTTAATAGAGCATCCTCAGAAATAGAAAAACCTGCTCTAATAAACGGTTGCTCTTTTATCCGATGAGAAGTTTTTGCAATAAAAATATGGTGTCATTCACACTAGGGCAGGGGTTCTCAACCTGGGGTTCGGGAAGATTGCCAGGGATACTTGGATGGCAGTTGAGTTTTCATGTATTACTATTTTTTAATTTCCTATACTAGAGGAAAAAACGTGCCGATTGAAAACTCCGCGCAGATTTTGCCTGATCTTGCGTTGTTGTGATGCAACAATGTGAAATCCACGGCTTTGCCAGCTAGCCTGTGCAAGTGTGTGTGTAAGGCTACTCCACAGACAGCATACTGGAAGTTCGGGTTGATTGTTTTATGACTCGGGGGTACTTAACAGGAAAAAGGTTGAGAACCCCTGCACTAGGGGTTCACCAATACACATATCAATATCAGAGTGCTGTATTTTATTCTCGTTGTGAGCACTACACAGTATTTGTAAAAAGAAAAGTTACTGTATTGTTGCAATATTTTTGTCATAATGTATTGCACAGTAGCTGTTGTGGTGGACACTGTTCACTCCTGCCCCTCTTCAGCACAAAAGAACTGGTCGATTTTTGATTGTTTTACTTCATTTTTGGTTGCTTGGTCTACAGCATGATCACTGCTGCACGTCTGACTGCTCTAATACGCGGTGTGCCTGCTCTAATAAGCGAAGAATTTACAAGAGGAAAAAGATAGGATCGTTTTTTTCAGCCGAAAGTGCTCGAATAAGCGGTTTGCTCTATAAACCGATGCTCTATTAAGCGGTTTCCACTGTATAAGGTTTTGTCCCTGAAGCCAGAGCCAGAACAAAATATGTTATCATTTACTTTTGCTTGAAAATGCATAATAGAAAATAGGCTACTTACGAATGCCGGAAACAATAAATCACAGTTCATGAAAATACACGTGCACCATGCCAAACTTTCTAATCACTTGATTCTTGAAACCAAGTATTAGGCATGTCATAATTCCACAAAATATTGGTGCCCTGTAAAAGGCGGAGCTCCATAAATACCGGAGCTTGGTTGCGGAGGTTTGATGACGTAACCGGAGTGGAAAAAAGCTCCGTTGCAAAAGGAATAAACGGAAAAAAAGCAAAGGAAAAATATTTTATTATTGCAAATAAATATGCTCTTCCCCAAACATGCAATGCATGGATGTTTGCGATGTTTATAAATTTTATACATTCACAGCTGTTGAAACTGATTTTTTTGTCCTCGAACCGTTGTGAAACTCAGATAACCAAAAATTATCAAAATTCAGAATAGACTTCTTTTACCATAATTTAATATCACCTTTTGCAGTAAAATTATTTTTACTACCGTTTAGTTCTCATTGCTCAACGCAAAATATTGGTTTTAGCGACTCCGGTTACGTCATCAAACCTCCGCAACCAAGCTCCGCTGTTTGCGGAGCTCCGCCTTTTACAGGGTACCCAAAATATCTACTACAAAAACAAAATCTATCAAATCTGTCTGTTCTGGTATATCAAAATCTGCTACATTCACATTGACTTTACTGTTTTTAACCGAGGAAATCTGCTAAATTGGCTTTATCATGGTTTAAACTTATATGAAAATCTGC
>JGI24159J19872_10011177_pt1 | contig 11769 bp, 8 predicted proteins | sample Ectturendosymbi4_FD_19872 | JGI IMG/M metagenome (IMG submission 19872) | reverse complement strand
CAGTCTGTTCGTTGAGCAGGACACGTACTTGTGACCGTAGTGGTTGAAAGCAACAAGTGAAATGTATTTTGAACGTGTCAGGCAACTCACTGTTGTTCTACGTTGCTCAGTGATGACAATTTTCAGTTAGTGTTTTTCATTTGCCTGTTTCAAGTAAAAACCGCATGAAATGAATGTTTTCAGATGCAACTCGACTCTGCATTGCCGCACCTCACGGCAGTGGAGACGACAGTAAATCTTGGTTAATCCGGATTCGGTTAATCCGTTTAATCCAGATGTTCGCCAAATCCAGATGAAACTGGTCGTGCGAGTGATTTCTACCATTTTCTTTACAAACATCTTCGGTTTGTCCGCATTTTTTAATCCGGATCTTCGCCAATACAGGAGAAAATCTGCTCTTTTCACATCTCGTAATCCGGATTTTTCTTCACTTCCACGCTGTTGTGTATTTAAGTGCACTGACTGGTGTCTAGGAAAGATTCAGTAGCTTTCAGACACAGCATCAGCGTGTTCACGATTACCAACAAACGTTTAGAATTATGATAACAACGGCCGCAATTGCACGCAACATTTTAGTGACCGCAGTGACGATTATTGCGTCACACACGGACATAGCATATTACGTTGAACATAACGCTTAGGCACGCAGCCGCACAACGGTTTCAGTCTATTGATCAATGTTGAGTGTACGTGTGTAAAACATTATCCCTTATCCCTTAGTGTACTGTACTCGGTAAGTCGTCTGGAGGGCATTACCTTCCAAATAGAGTGACTGCTTATGGACCAATCGCAGAAATCTCTGCGTCAGTCCAAAACCACAGATCTCTCCGCAGCCAAGTAATCTAAAATTAAGAACGTAACTAAGATTGTTCATAACTTCCTGGATATGGCGGTTACTAGTTTGATATATCATTGTAACTACATCAATAAATTCTTTTAGGTTTTGCAAAAGTCTGCTGTTGAGTCGTGAATGTGTTCAATTCAAATGATTTTCACCGATATCGCAGTACTAAGATGACGACAGGCTAGAAACAACCATTTTTGGTGAATCCGGATTTTCGCCTAAACCAAATAAAATCGTCGGTTCAATCGAATCCGGATTAACCGAGGTTTACTGTATTTTCTTTTGCATACTGCTCTGGCCTTTCTGCAAAGTATCCAGTTATCATCACAACGACTTGCATTGAGTTCAACAATTCAGTCAAATGCTTTTCCAAAGAACTACAACGTTGATATGTTAATCCTAGGGAATTCTTACAAGATTTGGGTTTTTTTGGGCATAACTTTGGCACCAGAAACGCTAGGAAGTCCATCAAGAGCTCTAAAGACTCGTATAACAGCCTAGAATCCAAACAAATTTGAGCCATAATTATGGCTCATTTTCTGGGTGATGACGTCATAAAAGAAAAACCAAAAAAGCAAACATACCCCAACCCTGACGACATCCACCGAAAACCCCAAATCTCAAAAGGTTTCTTTTCAGTCCAAACTACAAGACTTCANGAGTCTTGCCGGGGTTTGAATAGCTCTCTAGCATTAGTTCCGGTCGATGCATCGCTGGCCAAACTAGCCGTTAGTGGGAGACTNATGCTTTTTAAGCAGTTTTTAGATTTTTGTTGAAATGGGGTTTTTGGGCCATAATTCTGGTTCCGGATACCCTAGAAGGTCAATCAAGGGTTCTAAGGACGCGGATGATCGTCTAGTTTCCAACGCAATTTTCAGCCAACAAAATGGCTCTTTGAATTGGCGCCCAGGACCAGGCAAAGTTGGTCAAAAATTCAAAAACATGCCCTCTTTCTGACGTCACCAAGAGAAAACCCCAAACCCAAATCAAATAATTTTTTTAATCAAAACTAGAAGACTTTCCAAATCCGAAGTTAGTTTGAACAGCTCTCTGACTATTGCGGCTGGAGATTTATGGTCAAAAAGTGCCGGCCAGTGCAGTGGCCGGCACGGACGTTAAAGGGTTTTATAGTTGTTGTTTTTTTCACGGACGTTAAAGGGCTTTAATGAGGTGTAATACACGCTGTGTGGAAGTGACGCAGATTTAAGATATAATCTTGACTTTCTCCACAAAGATTCTTCGTTATCAAAGAGCTTATCAGCTCAAGACCAGTGAGTTTGTTTACTTGATTTGCAAAACCTTTCAGGACCGATTGCTATTTTTTATTTGAAAATATATTTCTCATCACTGAACTTACAGCTTAAGGATGCACGATTCTCGTATGCTAAGACAAGAGTTAGCATGATGACGCTACTGATAGTTGCAAATTTGATTCTCTAGTTTGTGTAGTCCCAGACATTTGTGATGGGGTTTGTTTAGAATGATTGATTTATCGCGGTCATTATTGTTGATAAACGATTGAAAATTCAAAAGCAGAAGGTGTAGTGTTTGTCAGATAAGTGAAAATTTGGTAAAACATTTGTTGATACTACTCAAATATGAAAATTTTATTTGATGTAGGTTGAGCAGCCTCCAAAAATATTTTGCCAATAATAATAAATTACGAAAATTAGGTGTTTTGGTACAACGCAACATATTTCGAAAAAATCACACTACNAGAGATATCTGGCCATCGAACTGTTTTATGAGAGCTGCCGGCCCTCTTTGAAAAACGTTTGGTGACCACTAAGTTAGACCAACGTGCCAGTTGCCGTCTGGAGATGTTAACGTCAGTTTTGTTAAAGACTTCGAGATTTGATTGATCGTCATCTCATGGTTCCTACTAACATGAAATTAAATTGCTTTGCACCCAGTCACCAAATAATGGGGATTGTGCTACACACGTCAGTTCCGCTGAAGATTTTGCTATCTCGTATTTCGTATTGGATTGAGAGTTGCTGCTATTTGAGTTTCGTTCGATGAACCACGACTTATAGCTTGCAAGTTTTTGTCTGCGGCATGATGTTTTGATAGTTGTGTTTTTAATTCTAGTTTCTGATTGAATCGTAGCAAAGGATTTGAAACTTTGAAAGATCGCCAAGCAACGAAGATGACGTCTTTGTTGTCTAAGAGCACCATCAGTTTAAGATCAGTGCGTTTGTTGTCTCGATTTTCAAATATTTTCAGGACCTATTGCTATCTTTCACTTATAAAAAATATTCCTGATCACTGCACCCACAGCTTGAGACGGAATGAGTTCTCTTGATTTAATGTTAAAAAATAGCCGATGTTAACGCTGCCTTTGCGCTTGAGAAATATGAACAAATTAAGTTGTTTACATCATAGAAGTTCATGAAAATATATCAATCCACTTGCAAATGGTAAACATGCAATCCAACTGCTACCAGTTTATCAGGGTATGCTTTTTTGCTTGAAATGAACTGCAAGCACTATTACAAAGTAGCTTATCAGCAAGGCAGACCAGAAAAAGTCATCTCAAACACAACAAAACCACAATCAACTTCCATGATTTGAAAAATGAACCACTCAATTTGCTATGAAATCCAAAATTTTGGTAATCGCAAAACGTCGATGCTGTCGTTGCTGAGGAAGTCCTTTTGCAGAAGCTTATTGGATTTTCCCAGAGCATTCAAGGGCTATTGTTTTTACAAATCCTTTTTTTGCATATCTTGACAATACAATCTACATGGGGCTTTTAAGGATCTATTCTTTGAAAATTTAATTCGAAAATGAGTTTAGCACTTTTTCTTTATTAATGTAATTTTCCTTTGAAGTCCTTTCACATTGCAAAAATTTTTTCGATGTTTTTGATACTTGTATTTGCGTAATGCGGGATCGTCTTAGGAAATGCATGCATGCCTTTGTAAACTGATATAATTCCAAGCGGAAAAAGGATTTCTTCAAAGATATTGTTATATCTATACTGAAAACACGAAACATTGTGTGTTCTATTTTAGGTTGAAAAGGTTTTTCTCAGCCACCATTTTTGCTTCAATTTGTACTTGCATAACACAATGAGGCAAGATTTGGATACTGAAAATTATAATTCTTAATGCAAACAACAGTTTTCTTTGAGACATCAATGGTCATCGTACAACCACGCAATATGAAAGCATCTCCAAAACTTTGCAAAAGCAAATTAAAGAAAGGCAAAACACGCAGATAAGAAAGTTTGACTTCTTAAAATTTTATTTTGTTTGTGCACTGAAAAATTGTAGCCAATGTTGTTTTGTTGAATTGATAAAAGGAAGTTAGTTGAGTCGACAAATATCAAAAACTCACCGTAAGTAACAATTATAAACGAATAAATGATTCCATAAATGTTAAAGATGTTGTGGTAGGTGGAAAGTTGTAAACAGCGACAACTGAGCAACTGGTTCAGGTTAAAGTGAATGAGGTGGTCATTTCAGAGTGTTGCCAAACATCCCATACTGCGTCTGAGTTGGAGGAGGCTCCGGCTGGTACGATTCTCGGGGAATTTGACTGTTGGCATCCGTTGGTTGCAGAGGATAGGCAGGACTGGCCGTTGTATTAAACATTCCCGGTTGTGGCATTGGCGTAGCAGCTGAAAAATTTTTCTTTCAACGTCAATTTGTTTATGGTAACGTAACGAATCCAATGTTTCAAAAACATGAATATGAGGATATTGTTTTAATCTTTCGGCCGAAAGATTTTTAATAGGAACGCGAGTGCCCATTACAAACTTGACATTCCTTTTAGGCACAGCTGCAACCTGTTACTGACAACCTATAATCCAGAATAGTTGCATGTCTACGATTTACGGACAAAAAAGAGATAAAAATTGCTGCTTTACGTTGTTAGTCAGCAAACGTTGAACAAAACTACCGTGGTTTTTAGCAAATGTTCCTGGCTGTCACAGACTCGTTTGAGTTGAAACGGAACGACTTTTAAGAAAGCCTAAATTTTACATTTTCGGATTTTTAGATGGTTTCCCCAGATGCAGCCCTGAATTTTGACCGACCGTTTTGACTTTTCAAGTCACAAACTGATGATCCTACTTTGCGAATTACTTAGGTAGCACAAGTTGGCATGCGAGTGGTGTTGCGTATTTGTGAATGTTGGTGAAAACAACAAATTCTCTCTTGAGCCAAATTAAACTTTAAAATCATGTACAGCTGTTTGGTATACTGTAATGTCTCTAAAAATGTTTTTCCCTATGTGCAGAACATCTTAACCCGTTTTAACTAAAATAATACGTGTAGCGCACTCGGCGCTAAATAGAAAGTACCAAAAAATTCCATTGTTGGAGACAAAATTCCATTGTTGGAGACAAGTAATTGATAATATAGTGGCTAAGGTAAGCCTAGGTTAGCGCTTGAATTAGTTGTTTCTGCGCTCACCACATGCAAAAACATTAGATAAACAGGCTTCAGCGTATCGATAAACTAAAAACTTTAGTTTAAACCATAAAATGTTACGACGATGACAACAGTCGTTTTTGAAACCCCAAAACAACCAGACAATAAACATATAAAACTCATATGCAATATAAAAATAGAAAACATATTGTAAATCGGTTATAAGCATAGCGAAGAGAAAAATGGAAGGCAAGCAACGTATTAAGAGTTGAGAAATATAAAGTTGAAGAAGTAACTGTACATACGCGACAGAAATATGTGGCAATACATCATAGGAAATGGAAAGCCATGCAGCATCCCTGACAGTACAACGAGGATAAGCAGTGGAAGTGCATGAATTATGGCAAAAAGCAACAGTACATACAGTAACAACCATGAAGAATTTACGCAGATATTCATGGACCACAGACACTCACGGACCATGAAGAAATGCCATAGTTTCCCAGACATCCCGCAAGGACAGAGTACAATTTCCATGCAGTTATTTTTATATCTTATTTGTACAATTTCCCTGCATATATTTTTATATCTTATTTGTAATTCGATTGATATACATACCTGCTGAAATCAGGTTTAGAATTATTTGACACCCAAATGTGGTTTTGCGCGGCAACACGTTCACTAAACGTTAACGCAATCTAAGCACAAAGCATAAGTCTCATCATTCTCAGAACAAAACGTTGTTGCCAAAACGAAAATGGTTGAAATGCTTCCATACAGATAAAGATGGCGCTAGACCTTGCAATTTACATCACTGCAGCAATCGGCTCACAACTGATTTCACAGTCTTGACCAGTGACGGATCTGTGCGGGGTAACATTAGTTCCAGACCGACAGGCTCAAAAAATCCATACCACCCTCTAGAAGCGGCCCCTTTCAAAGATGGATAACGCCTTTCTGTTCCGCATTTTTTTCTATGATAATTACAGATAAACGTAATTTGGGGCCACTTTTTCGACTGCCCCCCCCAAAACTAGGTCTGGTTCTGCCACTTCCTTGAGCCTGAGGCACATATTTTTTTGATGCACTTTCCCCAATATTTTCCAATGATCGTAGAATCGTGAAAATATTGATATATTTATACACCCACCTAGACCGAGCGCTTGTTCCTTGTTGGATGGAGGAGTTTCTGGTTGTGGTATTGGGCACTGTTATTTCTTAAACTGCTAATTTCAGTTGAAAAAAGCAATTATTTTTCCAATGACTTACTATAATTAAGTTGATTGGCAGCGGCCAGCCTTTGGCGTTCTTGGTCTTTCCTGTACTTGATGTAAGTCATTGCGACGAAGCTTCCAACAAGTACCACTGTTATCGCATACCACACGTAGTTCCTCTGAAGAAAAAAAATTAATTGTAGGTTATTTTTGTGAGCATGCAAAAATGAAGAAGGCTGCTGGTAATGGCTTTTTTCTGCTAAAGGTTGGCAGCTTTGACATTCGTTTTGTGCTGTTTTTTGCATTATCTTTTTCGCTTTCTGCCTTTTCGAACTTAATTGTTTTTTTACAAAAGCAAAACAAGATTTCTATATAATTGGATAAAACTGAGCGAAGCCATTACACACTCATCCGCCACGATACAAGAAAACATACACGTAATCGACGCATTGCGGAACTATACCAAATCGATTGCATTCACACACAAACGAGAACCTCTCATCAATCTCTTACTCATGTGACTACGTTTTGTGAAAAAAAAACTTTGCAGTGTAATTGTGAAGCACCAGAGCATTACGCTTTTTTTCTTGGATGAAATGCGTTACTCAGAGACTTTAGCTAATTCTTCCTTGTGAGAACTCGCTTCCTCTCACCAAAAACTGTGCGAACTTTTGATAATGGTTTCGTTGAGAAAATGTTTCTCGAGTGGTACAATAGTACAGTAAAGCGAACCTCATTAGCAAAACATTAACTAATTACTACTTTTTCCTATGCATGTTGTTAGTGCTATGTTCGTTTACAAGACAGTAATACATTTTAGTTTTTCATTTATATCATTAGCGAAATACCAAATACACTTTTCTTCAGCAAATTTTCAAGTGATTTAATGACCTGTCCACTTTATACCTGAGACTAACTATATGTTTCCTTAAGAACGGCGTCCCACAGGGATCTATCCTGGCACCCCTCCTCTTCAACATCTACATCACTGACCTGCCAACCATCTTCACCAGAAAGTATGCATATGCTGACAATCTAGCAATCATGCATGCTGACGGAGATTGGCAGGCAGTGGAAGGGATGCTGAGCAGGGATATGCCAACGTTAGATGAATACCTTCAGACCTGGACGTTAAAGCTCAGAACTACAAAAACGGTGTCGGCAGCCTTCCGTCTTAATAACAAGGAAGTTAAACGTGAACTAAAAGTCAACTACAACAATGAAATCCTGCCCTTCTGCCCCGATACCAAATACCTCGGAGTAACGTTGAACAGATCGCTCACGTATTGCCGGCACCTTGTGTCACTTTGCAAGAAACTGACATCACGCGTCGCGCTGCTGAGGCGGCTTGCTGGCTCCAGTTGGGTGCTGGACCAACAACGTTGAGAATAGCAACCCTGTCCCCAGTCCATTCAACAGGATACTGTAGTACTGCGCTCCTTTCTGGTGTCACAGTGCTCACACCCTCCTTATCAACCCCCCCATCAACGATGCCTTGCGAATTGTGACTGGATGCCTGCGTCCCACACCAGCGGACAACTTTCCAATCCTCGCAGCCATCCAACCTGCTGAGCTTCGTATCAGTGGAGCCACACTGTCTCTAGCACACCTTACCATGGCGCCTGGACACCTGCTCCACTCAGCGCTCACCTGTTCATCGAGTGCAAATGTACGGCGCCTCAAATCGTGACACCCATTTGTGGTCGCCGCATAACAACTCATCCGTTCATCTGACAACAACAACATGCGTGTGGCGCTGTGGGTAGATCACCAATGGAATGCGGAGTGGGCGGATAACCCTGCAAGACCCCCCACTTTCATCCCCGGAACCAACACCCCTGAAATTACCATCCCAAGAACAGCCTAGGTCCGGAATAACCGCCTCCTCATCGGTGTTGGACGTTTCCGTTCCTGCTTATACAAAGGGATATGCCTCCTCTGCGGCTTGTGAGTGTGGCGCAGAAAAACAAATGGTCGAACATGTTGTCCTCCAATGTCCAATCCATCGACCTCCTCATGGACTGCATGGTCTGACGGCTCTGGACCATGAGACAATCGAGTTACTGCTCAACACCTGCCCCGAGATCTAGTGCGGCCTAGTAGTGGTTATGAAGAACTGACTCAAAAGAAGAACTTTTCCTTCGTCACTTTTTCAAAACTCCTGTGATTTTATGGGATGTTGTGACTCATTTAACGCCTTTCTGAATTTCTTAGGTTGTTCTTCTATCGGTTGCTTACATCAAACATTTGTGAGAAAGGATGGGATTCGTTCCAGTTACGGGTAATTGGATTAATGTCAAATTAATGTAAGTTTGCTAAAAATGCTCTGTTTTTTCTGAATAAACTGATATCAATACACCTTTGAAATTTTTCAGACCAGCTGTCATGAAAAATCAATTGTTTTTTAATTTAAATCCTGAGACTTGTTGCCATCAAAAAGTTTTGAACAAGATTTTCAGTGGAGGCGTGGTATTTTTAGTTCGGATTAATGGCATGTCACAACCGCGATTTGCATAGGAAAAGATCAATTGACCTTTATTTGGACATGGGCCTTGAAAGTTGTTTCCATGCAAATTAGCACAACTAGAGGTGTGATCGGCGATGTGGGAGGACTACATATGCTTACTCGCCCAGTTTATGCACGCGTCATAAGGGCAAATTTGTATCACCTTATTTAGACTATATCCACTTGGAACTCATTCGTTGCATCCGCATGAGATGCTGAGTTCTTCTCTCCGTAACAGCTATTCTCAGTTTTGGGTCCCGTAATTGCGTTTTTAGCATGGTACCGCATATCTGGTCGGCAGTTGGCAAACGTTTTTCAAATAAGAAGTTTCTCATTTGCTTTTCCTCCACGGACTATTACACCTTGATTTTGCAAAGTGTGACAGAGACTCAGTGCTTCAAGAACTTAAAACGACGTATTAAAAACGACGAATTGAAGAGCATTTATCGAAACCATTAAACACATACTCCTAGGTAAAATCACTCAATCTCAAAAGATATAGAGATATATGTTACAAAACCGTATGATGACCAACAGCTAGTGCCTCGTTAAAACTTTCACAATATATTATTTACACTATGTATAAAGTAGTTAGTATTTCCGCTTATATTCACCCAGTAAAACATGCCCATTCCACAATTCTCGCCACTGGTGGCATTGCATTTTGGCTCGTCGTGCATCTTGCAACAGAAAGCATGAGAAGAGCAGTCGGCGTTCTTCCCGCACTCAACCGTAGAATTGCCAGCTTAAATAAAAACAAGTAAAAGTGAATATATTTTGACATGATGTCACTTTCGGATAAAAGGCCCATGCCGTGAAAACCAGCAACCAAACATGCTTAGGCTGATTGTGCTCATCGTTTTCACGCATGCAATCCAGGTGTCGGAAGGCTTGCGTGGCTGATGATATCTTTTATCTGCGAGTGCACATGATTGACATACTATTTTAACGTCCAACTTTTCGTTTCACTTCGTAAAAGAAACAATTCTACTCAAAAATGTTTTCAAATCTCTACTAAAAAAACATTTTTGTGTTGAACAGCATTATTTTCTATTGTTGAGCGCTGGTGGCTTCATGTACCGAATACGAGACATTGGTCCTTTAGACGTGTTTGCATGCGGAGGATCACACATCACAAAAACACAATTAATTTTTAAACTCCCAAAACTATATTTTTGCAAACATTCAACAAAAAAGAAACAAATTACTAGAACAGCGCTGAGCACATTTAAACTAACGTCTTAAAACAACGAGCACCTTCGATATTTAGCTTTTCACGACATTTATCCACTCAAAACTAAAACATCTGTTTTTTTACCAAAGATAAACTTACCTATATTTGAAGGGTGCATAAGTGGAATTTGTCACATTCAAATGGTTACAAGAAATGCCGTCATTATTCTGCATTGCAGGACTTTGTAATTCAATGTTATTTTTCTTCTGTACTATGATTTTGTAGCTTATGCTCCTACACCGCACTAAACTTGCTGCCAATTCTTATCTGTGTTTGTTATTATTTTCATATTATTAAAATTAGCGACCACATTTACCAAATAACCATTATGTTACGATTGCCTGCAACGAAAAACAACTAAAAAAGGAATAAGTGATTTTTTTCATTTGTGGTGATACAATTAAAAAGTATTGCTTTTGTTGAGATAAATATGTAGGTTACTGTGCATTTTCTATAGAGCATAACCAATTGCCTTTCCAACCGCAACTGAAATTTCTACATATTTGACGCAATGCATCCATCTTTGGTCAATTTTATTCCTCCGGGTACCAGCCTTAACTGCTGATTCCCCGGACTGGAAATCTAAAAACAACCTGGTTTTGTTTTAGGGTCAAGTCTTTGCCGCTTTTGCTTAAAGATTTAGCAAAACTCCTTGCAAAATCGTGTACATCTTTTCTGGCAACAATTGAAAGTATTTGTGTACAAAAAATACGTCCTTTAACGGCTGCATCAAACCTGATTTAAAAAGATGCGAAGATGATATTTGTTCGATCTTTACCCAACCCTGTAGCAAAGACATGAGAACATCTGAGTGATGAGCCCTCAGCCCCATCCTCGTTTTATGTCTGTCAGTGTAATTGCTGTACTACAAACACTACTATTATTGTTTTTGAACTGCCTGGTCTATCAAGTTTAAGCTCTGGATAAACATTTGCGCAGACGTATTTTAAACTGCATCAACAATTTGTTTGATTTTTACCCAGGAAAAAAATGTGATGCATGTTTTCATGAAAGCTTTTATTTGTTACGTGATAAGTTCCATGAAACATCCATGATTTTTGACGCGAAACAAATGACAACCTTTTCTAGTAGAGATCATTTGTACGTAACAATCCCTGCTCAAGTCCATGAGGGAATGCTAACACCGTTGGAAACATAGGCAAAACTGCCAAAATTTTTGTCCCATCATCACCAAGGCTTGCTGAAACGCTTTAGGGGCACAGGAGGGTTTTTCAACAACTCAGCAATTATTCACAAGCTCATCGTATCTGAAAAAACAAACTTGTTGGATTTCGAAGAAAATGTTGTTTTTTTGCAAAAAAACAAAGATAATTTTTTAAAAAATGTGAAGTACTCATAGTGCAGGCACAAAAAAACAGGAAAAATACAGAAATCCCGCCAATAGCCTTTAATGGTGGTCAGGTAAAAATTAAAATCATGCTCTTCTCGAGTATGCGGTTCTACATGGAACAGAAGTAAATTAGGTTGAGGCACAAAAAGATCTTATTTTCAATGATATTTTTGCACTTTTTAGCCACATCAGGTCCTCGATGCCGAAATGACCGTGTGATTTAGCTCACAAACAAGTGAAA
>JGI24159J19872_10011175_pt1 | contig 11771 bp, 6 predicted proteins | sample Ectturendosymbi4_FD_19872 | JGI IMG/M metagenome (IMG submission 19872) | reverse complement strand
CTATACAGTGATACACAGTGCGTCAAAATAAACTCCAACACTTTGTTTTCCCTACTGCAGATTATATTTCACCAGTTTACCAGTGAAAGTCATCATAAAATTTGAATACTCTGATGAAGATAATCACAATAAAAATACCGTGTTCAAACAGACTTACTGGAACCGGCTGTTACCATATCTACAGGTTTTGTAATCGAAAGTGCTGAGCACAGAGAATTGTGCCTGAGGCTGTAGAATCACTGCAACAAATATTTTATTGTTCCGCTTTATCCGATAGCGCTCCAGGGTGGTTCCTCTTGAGACTGAATGAACAGCTGACAGCTTCTCATTTTTCATTCTATTTCTGTTCGTTCCTACAGACTCATCATGAGAGACGTGTTATGCTGCACATTTGTGTTGTATTGCTTTTTGAACTATTGCTACACCCAAGGTAAGCTTTTTCCAGATTTTATCCGCAAAACCTTGAGTATATTCAACCTAACCATTCCGATTAGGAGCGAAGCAAAGGTAAGCGTATCTAAGCCGGCTTTCACCGAAATGCCAAGAAACTATGTTTAGATAGCTGCAGGTAACTTGAGACCTTGAATTATGTAGGAAGTGCATCGGTAGTACTTACTCTTATACTGCTGCAATACACTATCATGGCAGCAGCTACAGCAATGATCCCAGGCCTGCTTTAATTGTCGTTTCGGTAGAGCATGACAAAAGTTGATACTAGTTACAAAACCAAATGTACTTCAAATCCTGCCTCAGGATCCACCAAAATATCGTTCATCAAACATATTAATAAATGCACATACAGAATATCAGTCCTTCTACAGGATTTGCATATGCCTAATCAGTAAAAGAGCTTTAAAATATTTTTATCCGGGAGACGTTATCGATGACTATGTTTGCAGTCAACAAAAAATTTCTGATTGCAAAACACGAAAAGAATGAAGACAAATTTTCTCTGTGATCAACATGCAAAGAAAATGAGTTACACGAAGTTACAAGCATAACGTCTTGGGAATGTGGTTTGTTTTGCAAATGATTTCGAGTTCAGAGAAATGAGTTGCATGTTGTGCAAACGGTTTCTAAGTTTTCGCTGGTCAGGGCAAAGTCGACATTTGTACTTTGCTACAGTTGTTAGGTACGTAATCTGCATCAAGCAGACCAGTGATTCAATCACACGAGAACCCGGTGTGTTTCGGTGTGTTGCAAGCAGACTTGTATCAAGTACCATTTGTAATTGATCTGAATGTAATTAATAACAAGTTTTCATATAACGCTAATTGTAATTCAATTTTTTTCTCTTTTGCAACTTTCTATAACTTTTAACGTCAGTGCAATAACGTTTCGCTTTCAAAAACTTCACAGAGATCGAACAAATGCATAAAAAATAGTAAAACGCTTGCCATGTAAGGCTTCCGCTGCAGGCTTCTGAGTCAGCGAAAAAATGTCCCCAAATTGAAATTTGTTTATTTGCTCATTAAAGTCACATGGTATCTCGTCTTCCAAACCTGCAAAACACATCGCAATAGGTACTCCAAAATTTATTTTAAGTTTAAGATATACATAATGAAGAAGATTTGTTTATATGTAAAATCAAAACCGCAATTGTTGTGCAGAGAGTTCTAAGTGTCGTCCACGAAACGTTGATGAAGCAAGAAGAGTTGGCCGGCCATGTCGCAAAACGTGTCAACCAGGAGAAAACAGGTGCAAAAATAACAAAGTCTGTCTCTGCGATCATGAATGTGGATACTCTTGTATAAACCTAAGTAAGTCCGAATGTGTTACTTTGTTTTAGTTCCTCATTATATGCAATTTCGTTCAAAAGTAGTTGAGTTCCTAGAGGCCAAGGCTGATATCTTAGGTATACACAGTGTCTCGAAGCGGCTGTAATTGAAACTACATTTTTCGAAAACCTGCCAGCATTCGAACCCACCTTTATTTTAAACAATCGACTTCATCTAAAAAATTAACAATGATTTTGCTTGAAGCTCTTGCTATTGCACGTTGACGTTGGAGCTTTCTACGAACAAGGCTAATAGGAATACAGCAATGCCATGCATAAAAAAACGCTTTGCAACTGATGTTGTTGTGTAGACTGATGTAAACACTAAACACAACAAATACGCAATTACGGGCAGTGGCAATTTGAAGGAGGGGCCTGAGTGGGCCATGGCCAACCCAGATTTTTGACTGCCCCCCTGCTTGGCTCCCCCAGTTTTCCGCTTGATTTTACGTTCGAGTTCGTTTGATTGACATGTAGGCTACAGCAGATAACTTTCAGCAAGCATAATTTTAATAGAAGTACTCTTGCCTGTATTCAATATTTCCCTAAAGCATGATAAGCTGAGTTGTTGGTTTTGACGGCTGGATGACGGGAGATGTTGATGACAACATATAGCAGTGATTGCTAGGATCCTGCGTAAAATATTGTCAGACCGCGATCATGGTGGTGAAAGGTTCAGTTCGAAGCTAATCAACGGTCGTAGAAATGGGAATTGAACTATCGTGCGTTTCGGTGTGAAGTAGAACTGGATGTTGTTACTGTCAGCAGATTGTTGCTTGTCCCAGTAGCAAAATATTTGCAACAGCATTGAGAATTGGGGTCAGTTAATTTATCCGAACTTATCCTGACTGTTGGCGTGCGTTTTTCTGACTTGTGCATATAACTTCGAAGCATCTAACGCAACCGGTTCGTGATCAATTTTAGGTCAACCCACACATGTCCTGCAACGTCATAAAACTTGGTAATGACTTTCTGTAACGGTTAAGGAACAGGCCTGTAACTAGGGGGGAGAAACACCACAAAAACGTCTTTCGCCTTCCTTGAAAATTGTGTTGGACATAGTTTAGCACTACTGGACATAATAAAAAAAATTGGGGCCCCTTCAGAGAAACCTTCGCCCCTCCTAGCGTTCCAAGCTGATTACGAGCCTGTTTGGGAGCAACTCCTTCCGTAATTTCAGCTCTTTGTTTGACCCGACACTCAAACATTTCTAACAGAAGAACACTTGAAAGAATTCGCAAATGCATGTTGAATTTGCTAAAATGATTTAAAACATGAAACGCTTCTGGCAAAGAATTTGCTACGGAAAGAGTCGCAGCTGCCCACATCGCTCGAACAATTTATTTCATTTATTGCTCCTTTCAAAGCTGCGTTTGATTGTTGATACATGTTGTTACCAATAGCTGTAAGTAACTCTTCCCATCACCAGCGCTTCATGCGAGAGAAGTTTTTCGAAAACGAAATTAGTGAAAACATTTCTCAGAAATTCCATGACCAGTGAAAGATTGACAGCAATGCCATATTTTCAATTGAAAGGGCACGAGCTGAAAAATAGATTTAGATGGCCTTTATGATGAATTTGACAATAGATATGATAGGATTATGTTACACTGAGTTGATGTTGATATAAAATTCTGGCGTAAATTGTGCAAGTATTTGTGTGAGAATCTTATTGCTTATTGTCTGTTTGTCTAAACGTTTCTTTTGGTTTATTTGATGTAGTGCATGCTTCGCTTATGACAAGCTGTCATAAATTAGTGGTTCTCAATCTTTTTTGGCCCATGTACCATCTTCAAAGTATCGAATGGGCCACTTTGCTATGCTGACACCTCATGAACAACTGGTCGAAACTGTATTGCACATACGTCGGTGAACGTTTTATCAAAGATTTATGGAACTCTCTCTCGATAGGTGGACCGCCTGGAACCCGGTGAGAATCACTATAATAAATTAACGCAGGGTTTAAAAGTCAGCTTTTGAGAATCAATCAGAGGAATATTTAGAGTGAAAATTAAAATGAACGACTTTGTTGGGAATATTCGGCTGAGCAAGTTTTATGCCTGCTGTTACATCTTGCTATCAGGTACACGCCTAAAACGCCGATGCACACGTACCTATCTGCGGGGTGCCGAAAGACTGGTGCCGAAACTTCGCTGTTGTTAACTGCATAGTGGATTGAAAAGTCCTTACCCTACCCATGGTGCACATGGTATTACGCTTGTGATAATAAGACAGAGCTTATAATAATAATTTTCACTCCGAAATTTACTCTAGGGCAGCTATGTCCAACCTGCGGCCCATTGGAAGGTTTTGTGCGGCCCACTTTAGGTTTTTGCTGCAGTATAAGTAGCCTGCGTACTGACAACCTGTCCTTATTTTGTTAATCTTGAATTTGACATTTTTGATGCAGTTAGTCCTCAGTGCCACTTTATCACGTCTGTTACCATTGCAGTAAGGATTCTAACACTTTCAGTATATTAGCTCAAGCTAAATGTAGTTTGCTAAGATCAAACTAAGCCACTCCATGTACGTCCCTCAATATAACATGTCATTCAATGTGCGGCCTTGGTCAAGATAATGACATACTTTTTGGCTCAGTAAGCCGTTTGGTTGGACATAGCTGTACGAGGGAAGCTGTGGTTCTCAACCTTTTTGATGTTGCGGCCCACTTTTCGCCGCGACTTCACGAAAAATTTGTTTCGGAGCTCATGACTAGGCGTAATTATTGCGTTATCTCGGAACATTTCGCCGCCCACCGTTTGAGAAGCGCTGTACTTGGGCTTATTTTCGCGAATGTCTTATTTTGATATATCCGAAAATGGAGTTACAAAATAAAAATTTGGAGATTTATAAATAAACAGAAATTACGAAAAACTATCTACGTTTACTTCTCATTAACATGTTTTTTATTCAGAAACTCGTTAACAACAATTTATTCAAAAACAATCATATCATCATCCTCTGGAATGTCTTGCAGGTGATCGGTTTCCAAAATTCCAGCGGAGTTTTCGCTTAACTCAATTTCTCACCAGTCAACTAAGGCTTATTTTAATGGTAGGACTTATATTAATGTCATCCTCAAAAATAAGGCTAGGTCTTATTATCGGGTAGGTTTTGTTATCGGGGAATCACGGTAGTAGTTGCATTTTTATTGTTACATCACAAAGTGTCCGTAAGCAACCACAAAAACGGATTAGTCAGTGTCACTAACCTGGTGACAGATGGTTGGTTTATTAACAAAAACACTTGCTTTGCAGTAACAAAATTTTCACGAAAATAGTTGGCTATCACCAGATTAATTGTCTCCGTGTCAGGATGGCATTCGTCGTTGGAAACACTTCGCTTTCATGTGAATTGTTGTCACTTTCGTGCAGCTGTTTTCGTTCTATGTGGGGCGGGCACAATTTTGTACAGCAGGCTTGCACAACATGCGGCTCACGAAAGCTTTTCATGCGGCCAACGACAGCTTTCATGCGGCACCGCGAGAGCTTTTCATGCGGCCCGCGAGAGCTTTCTCAATTGTAGAAATTGTTGCAAAAGCTCGAACTCGAATAAGTAATTGTCGTTCCAGGAATTCTTCCATACTACAACTGAATCTCCATATTCAAAATGAGATAGACTTTTGCGGCCTGCGACAAAAATTTATGTTGATAATTTGGCCCTTCGAGCTTTTTGAGTTGTGCAGGCCTGCTGTACAGGAAGTGGTGTTTCGTTTTACATGTGCAGAGTGTAGTGTTGTGGAAGTTGCATGTTTAGCACAGAACATTCGACATTGCAGTGCGATTGCATCTAGTGATGTTTAGGTGTCTCTAGTGAACAATAACGTTAGGTCATATTTAACGATATTCATACCCGTCGTCACGGTGGGGATTTTGTGAGCTTAGCTCCCCCAAACAAAGCTACAAGCTTCCTTAAATTGAAATATGAAGCCCTGTAAATCAGTGCAGTTTTTGTCAATATTTAGAATGTCAAGCACATCTGCACAAACGTAAAGCCTGCCTATTGAAAACTTTCTGGCAACGGTTCTGACGATAGTCACAAGCCTATGTAGGGTTTAATAGCTTTAATCATAGCCAACTAATATTCATTACAGCGGAAAGTCACCATGCGGGAGAGACATTTATGTTGGTCCCCCTACTATTTTCTTTGGCCCCGCAGTTTCCCCCCACTTTTTAAATTCTAGAATCGCCACTGATTACGGGATCAGAAATGCGTAATCACAGACTGCATGAACTTTCAATTTCATCACTCAGGTAAGAAAACCTCTATGTCTTCATTTTGTAAACGTCATTTTCAGTAATGGCACTGAAAGCGCACAAGTTTTAAAATTAGTGCTTTTAGAAAGACGTTAGATGCTCTTCAAAATTATTTCTAAGTTCAGAGAGTATTTACCAGCACTAGGATTAGTTTGGATAGGTAAATGCCACAAAATTGCTGCGGTATTACTATATATTGAACATCTTTGCAGAGTGCTGGCTGCTCCACATATCTTTCAGTGTAATATATAGACTTCACTTAGCACTGCCATAAACCAATATGTATTTTCAAACGATTCGTTTTTGTTAACTTATAACTTCAAAAATAATGAAATCTGCAATGGGTAGCATCTACGATTGTGCTATCGTCACGAGCATGCCGTAACTGATAAAACAAAATCCAAAAGCAGTATGAAGTGTAATAGCGTAGTTCCCACTTTAACATCTCAGTATGGTATTGTGTAGGAAGGTGGGAAGACGTAGATATTTTGAAATGACTTTGATAACCCAAACAACTATGAAATGCATCATGAGCTCTCAAAGTAGCATGTGACAGACATTTTCTGATATACTGTATGAAAGGTGCGTAAATACACATAACGGAAAATTGGCCCGGCGATAAGTTACGTCACACCCGGGATGGAGCTTTCGGTGTTTGTGACGTTTTGTGACAACAGGCGGAGTAAGACGAATATGTGGTTATGTCATAAAATCGTTTGTTTTTCAACTGCAATATCAACCGCTTTCAAATATGATTTCAGACATGTTTTCAACCTCTTAGTCATTCCCACATGCGAGGCTAAGTACCCCCGGGGCCAATCATAAAAGTGCCGCCTTTTCCACTCCTTAACAATAATTTAAAATGAAAGACCATGTTTCATGCAGAGACATAAGGATTAATAAAGCATCTTGAAGATCACAATATAACATTCATAAACTGAAATGGGTCTTGTTTTTCACTACCAATTAAAAGTCTTGCTTTCTCTGCTTGTCGCCACCATGCTTTTTCTATTTTTTGATTTCTTTACATATGCACATGCGAACTCAAAATGTTTAGTCAAATTTTCTTCTTTTTTGGCTTTTAGTCCCCGGTAAGCCCACTCTTGGCTTTTTATATTAGTTTACTCATTTCCAGGGTATCAAACGAAAACGTTAAGGAATGTGGTGGCGGCATACCTGCTTTGCAGATTAAACATTTACGTATATTAATATTTCGTGAGTTTACCCATCTAATATATATATATATCTTACTACATATAGCAGGCTATTATAATTAATTCGATAATATGATCTCAGTGATGTACATTACGTTTCAGTGTTCACTTCACGTTTAAATGGTGATTTAATTCTCTTAGAATACATGAAAGGCTTCAAACGTTAACTCTCTCGGCACTTGCGCAAAGCCATATATAAGTGCGGGACCAATTTTGATAAAATAGGTCAAACAGGATTAAAACTGGCTCTGGTTGAGACGTGCTAACTTGCAGCCTTCATCGTGACCTGCACACCTGGTCTGGCAGTTGGGTTGGGCTCTTCCAATTACACCTGCATAGTGTTATGTTCTTTGCCAACAGAACCATCGCCAGAAGGTCTTCAGTTGAGGGACTTTATGTTCATGTGCAGGGGGGGTTGACACTCCACAATTTGACAAATAACTACTGATCTATAGTTTCATACTTCAATTTGGTAGGCTTGGAGCTTTGTTTGGGGGGTTATGCGCACCAAAACCCCGTGGCGACGTGGTTACCAATAGACGTCTGCTTCGAAAACATTATTACCAATTCTACCAGGTCGGACAGCGGTGATTACAACGTCTTGAATGATACTGCCAACTTGACGCGCAAATTGATATTCAGAACATGAGCCTATAACCCGTGTAAAATAAACCTTGCTACATTTTCCGCTGTTCTGTGACGAGCTTTGACTTTTGACTCCACCCAGTGTGCCCTCAATATTGTTTACTCCCATCACAACTTCCAGCATTAATTTTAAAAATTCACTCCAGAGTGTCGTTGCCATCGTTACGAATGCTATCTTATTAACGCATTCTACCAACGTTCTAAGTCATAACGGCGTGTTGCTTCAGGCATTTCAGGTCTGTTGTATTGTTCGATTCTTGGAGTCAGTTATTTTTGGTGTTGCAAGAGAAAGCTATAATTATTCGGTAAAGACATGTTTTCAAGTTTTTTGTTTGTCGCATCTTGTTCTGATTTATTCAATTTCGTCTTGAGTTGTTGCTTTCTCTGTTCCTACTATAACCTTTCAACATTTCACACGTACGCACTGCTTACAGCTTTTAGGACTGAGGATGCGTGGTGTTGAGTGAAGTCGATGTCCTAGACAACAATAATTGCCGATTGATCCACTTGTTTGTCACCGTTGTGGAGACTGGTTGCATGAAATGAGGACAGTGAGAATTTATTGGTTATTTCTGCATTACGTTGCACTTTGCTTAAAACCCTGCTCAGGTATCCTTTGTCCAATTTGGGCAAATGGTTGTTCTACTTAAATTAAAAATTAGTTAACGTTCACGTAAAAAGCTGGTTCTTTCAGCAGTTACATTTTCAGACACTCTTTCGTGCAGTCCTATCGAAACCTGCACAAGTTTTGTAGTTTTCGATTGGGAAAAAAAATTTGCCCAAATTCACCCATGGTTACCTGAGGTGTAACAAAATTCCTGCACAAAGCTCCTTCCTACGGTAACCTTGACCAATATAGGAAAAAGGAGTTGATGTATGCAGGTGAGCTAGTAAGCCACGCCAGCAACCTTTGACAGAAGCCAGCACGGGAGTAGATCACACGAGTGCAAGCCCTGACGACTTAAATCAATTTGGCGCGAGTGGTTCCTGTTCAGCTCTGGTTTTCATTGAGAAACAGGCAAGAGAATGTATGACGCCTTCTCCGTCAGAGGAAAGAAATTGGAGCCAGAAAGAGTCTGCACCATGTGCACTTGTGAAAGGTCAAAGCATTTTATTGAGGACATGATGAACCTTGTGCTTCTCTTTACCTATTTGAACTTCCAGAACTCTGGCTTAGCCAAAAAAGCTTGCTCCTTGTTGTGCGTGCACTTGTGGTAAAAGACCAAAGCATTTTATTGAGGACATGAACTTTGAGACCAGACAACACTGTGTCCACCATCTAAACATAACAAAACGAGGTTCATGTGCCAACTGCCAACAGTGAGGAGCACTTGTCTGCATTGATCACTTTCAAGTTATCGCAAAGATTACTCACAACCCTGGAATACTAACTCTGGGTGATTTCAACCAGACTGGAGTGGTGACCAGGTGGACCCTAGGTGAAAATCACCCAACGTTATGGTTGATTGTGAGTTCTGGTGAAAATCACCCGAGGTTATGGTTAGTGTGAGTTCGGGTGAAAATCATCCCACGTTATGGTTAGTGTGAGTTTGTGGTATCCCTGTTAATGCCTTGACATTGCACAAATTGACAAAACTCCACTAATTTGTAGTTTTCATATTTCAATTTGGGGTCTTGGTGCATTGTTTGGGTGACCAAATCCTGCCTGTGGCGACGGGACTGGCCGTATGTGAGACATGAAACTCAGTAGCAGTGCCGCGATCAATCTGATTGCCCAACAATTGTCGTAAAGCATTTGCCCATTTTGGGCAAGTTTACCTTATGTGCCAGGTTTTCGGAAATTTTTTTTCCTTTTTGAGCAAGGTTGATCAATGTGGCTGAAAATTGCAATGAAAATAGAAAACTTTCATGTCTCAACCCAATTTAGTTTTATTGCAGATAGAACCACAAGCTTGAAATGAGGTTTTGTTTAAACCTTAAACCGACCACCAATGACGTCCACTGGCGGAAGTTTTTTATTTTTCTTTACTTTTGCGTTCATTTGTTAAGAGCACTTCCCACATTTTCGTTTGGAAAATTGCTTTTTTCCTTCACCATACAAAAAATTTTCCAAAATCAACACGTTGTCTTTTTCTGCTCGGATGAGCTTGAGAAGGCTTGCTAAGTTGTACAAAACCCGCGCGCGCGTCTAAACCAATCAGTTAGTGCATTGTAAGTGAATAAACACAATCTGCCCATTTTGGGCAACGACAAAAACGGTGTTTGCGTTTGAAGATTAGACTACCTGAGCAGGATTAAACCACGTGAGATTTCTGGTTACAAGCCAACATATTACCAACCTTTCCACTTTCATATGATGGTATACGTTCCACAGCATCCATATTGTTTCAGATAATTTTTGTCAAGAACCTGCTCTCCACCCTAATGTCGAAAGCGTGGAAATCCAGCGAACAGTGCAAAGTAATAATTTCTCCATACCCAATCCACCTTACCTCTATAACGACAGAGCAAGCTACAAATGCAAGCCTGGATACGAGGTCAATTCTTTGTTTCCTCGTATGTGTCATGGGAGAAAAGGATGGACTAATCCAAGCTTATTGTGTGTTCGTGAGTACAACTGATATCAGAGTATGCTTGCTAGTCCGTTATCTATCTTTATTGAAACTGACACTAGTTCAAACAAGAAAAGCTACACATGAACCATTAAGATATTTGTACATCTGCTTGCTAGCAAGCGCTGCGGAGTTTGAGGTAAAATTTGCGACTCCAACTCCCACTTTTAACTTCCAAAATTCCGACTCGACCTCCTCAAAATAACCTGAATGAAGTTTGGCTGTAAACAGTCGCAAAGAAGCGAGCTAAATTTATTTTAAAAATAAGCATTTCGTTACAGTCGCTAGATGCTGTAGGATTTAAGGCTTGGAAATAATCCATTTTTTTATCTATTTACAATTCTATCTATTTATAATATTTACAAATAACAAAAGTTCATTCTGTTTACGACGTGTAGCTAAAGTTATCGCATCAAAAGCTCGTTTCACTCCCACCACTTCTTTACATTTCTACTCCCTGGAACCACGCTTGGTGGTTTGCCATAGCACAATCGCAAGCGAATGCGACTGTGTGATGCATGTTCGCTTGGGTATGAATTGCTCTTCCACGGTTATCCATTATTATTCAGAGAACCATCTGGGCAATGTCGATTGAGCAATGACGCGTAAAGTAGTTGTGATTACAGGTAAATGTGTAATCACCAAGTGAAGCACCCTGTTGGTTATGAGAAAGCGTTCTTCCAGTGATGCTGAGTTTTTCAAGCTGAAGGTAGTTAATTTTGTTGCAGCTAGCAATCTATGGAAATCGTCGTCCCCAGCAAGAATTCTCTATTTCAATAAAAGTTTTAAAAAATATGCACTATTTCAATAGGCACGAGTTACGACTCCTATCTTAAGGGTGCAATGTCAAAATGATTGAATTGGACTTCCTGAGTCGGATACAAAAATCCTGGAATCCTGATGCTAGCAAAGATTAGCGATATATATTTCTGCAAATAACGTGTAGGGTCATAAAATAGGCTCTCAATTACAGTGTTTCGGTCGAACTGTCCCAGTAATGGCGTGACTCGAGTCAATGATACGACTCAACTCCAGTCACGTATTTTACCGAATGACTCCACTCGAGTCACGATCAACGACTCGAGAATCGAGTCATAGTCTTAATATTGGCGCAAATTTTATGTTCTGACTGTGCCACCTAGTGGTGTTATGCTACTTTTCAGTATCAGGGATTCCACGGTAGATCATGAAATGGATGCCGATTTGGGCATTTGACCTGAGGTAGCCTCGCGCCACGAAAACGCTGGACACGCTGCTCGTTTCTGCGACAAGGTAGGGTCGGAGGAAAGTTTCTGCTATACTTGAC
>JGI24159J19872_10011174_pt1 | contig 11772 bp, 6 predicted proteins | sample Ectturendosymbi4_FD_19872 | JGI IMG/M metagenome (IMG submission 19872) | reverse complement strand
AATGTTCGCTAACGATTGGCTTACTGCATGCGATGGCTTTTATGATGCTTCTGCTTGTTGGCTGAGTCATATGAAACAATAAACCATTGACCATTGACCATGCGTTGTTATTTTCGGCCCAGGATGCCCGACAAGACGGATATGCTTTCAGCGCTGAAAAAATGGTCTGTTCCTCTGCGCCACACTCAAATCGCAAGCCGCATAAGGGGCCATACCCCAGACTATCAGACTTACAAGTGGGAAGACATGCAACCAGAAGCTCTGCGTTCTGTTCATTTGTGTAGTAACGAATAGAATGGCACATGATGGCCTTCTTAGGCTTCCCGACCAGCGACGACAGGTACCAACACTTTCAACGTGGCGCTCACCCCGGGTTTATTTTTGCTGCGACGTTTAGTAAGGTCAAAACCAGAATTACTTGGTGATCCCGTCGAGCTGCTCTACGCCAATCCATTATACGCTCATGTTCGTCACTCTTACGAAAGAGAGACATGAGTGTTAACGTCACATTTATCTCCGTGTTCTGGATGTCCGAAAGATTTTCATGGAGCTTTTCCTGAGATATGTCGAATAATTAACGATGCGACAACAAATGACAAAGTCTCAACCGAACATCCATCTGATACGTCGGAAATTTTGAACTCAGGAAATTTTCTTAAGGCCTCAACGGAGCTGGAGGTGATCACGCCATCAGATTATGTACGAGACTCATCGCCAGAAGTCCGTCGATCCGCTCTACAGCGGAAATCTCCGGAATGGAATGGACAGCGTAGCGAAGTCGGTCTCTGTGTTCTGCGTATGTCATCACTAATCGCTAACGCTTATGCGCCTACGTTATCGGGCGAATGCTTTTTTTCGGCCTTTATACATGGGTTTTGTGGGGGGAATGGGATAAATGGGAGTCCCGGAAGCGCTGTTTGGTGTTATTTGCATTTTGTTAAGATTCAGTTGAGTAAAACCAGAAATATCAAAGCGGATCTGTTACGATTTGCCAAGCCAGCTCTCGTCAGTCTGCAACACTACAAGTCGGTTTGACTTCTTTGCAATTTTCTGAGATTGTTCACAGCTCTTGCGTGTGTCACCAACAAAATGAACGTGAATGAGCATGAAACTGCACTTGTACAACAACCGGTAAGCCTGCTTATGACAAATATCCACCAACCATTCTGCTGACAAATACTAAACACAATGTTGCGTTCTTGCAACCTCTTTTAACAACTATGCCTAAACTCCTCACCTGGCAGTATTTTGATTTCACTGATGCATCACTCAATAATACAATGAATGCCCGACATGTAACAATAGCTTCACCTATTTCTTTGAGATAAGCAGCTCCTGGCATTAAGGCACTTTCGTCAACCCATACAGAAATGCCTGCTTCTTCAAGAGCACCTTCAAAAAAGTTAATAAAATGCCAAGGTTTACCTTTTTTATCGAGCAATGATACACTAGATTCAAACAAATGATGAACTTTGATATTTGCACAAAACTGACATCAAATCATCAAGGAAATTGTAGCAGAGCTACATGATGCTCATAAAATGCAGGAAAACTAGCATTATGTTATCTAAAAGTCCCAAGACAAAAATCAGACAATGCAAAATTGAAAACAACGTTTAATCCAGTGTTCCACTGTTTCCAAACATGAGTACGCAGACTAAAATGAGTCCGCGGAACTCTGGATTAGTCCGCAAGCACATTGGCTATTGCAAACAATTTAATGCCCTCAAACACAACTTCATTGGATCTTAAACTGGGTTCGATCGAACCCCTAGGGTTCGACGAGGGTCATCTGATTTCAGTAACACATTTTTACTTTCTGTAGCGTTGGACAAAAATGGGGTTCGACAAAAGCTTGGAAAACTACGGAAGGGTTCAGCGTGTTTGCAAAGTTTAAGAACCACTGCACTAGTTTATCATGGCTAAACGAAACCAGGCGTTTGCATATAACAACTACTTGAAATTTGAATGTACTTTAGTCGAGGTAAAGTGCGAAGTCCAGTGTTGCGATCGGAAAGCCCGAGCAGCATGTGCGCAAATCTTCACACTGTGGCAGCAAGCAACAGTAGAGATCATGCGCCACAATCACTCTATTATTACTTGTTCGCGCCACATATATATGGGTACTGTTCTTCCCGCACATCCCTTTTCGTGGTGAATCACACATTCAACGCAACACCAACCGAGAGCTTGCAACATCGGCTACAGTGAGTATTGCGTAAGCCTTAGCTCACAGCTCTCTCAAGAAGCTAAACTACTGCACGTCGGCATCTTGTGCCAGAACATGTAAAATGCATTGACGAAAACCTTGAGAGTTTTTCAAAGAGCAATAGGATCAGGAAAGCGAAGACGTTTCGACCGTCCGGTTATATGGGGAGGAGTAGCTTACTCCCACAGTAACCTAGTGCGGTAGAAATTTATTTGCGGTGCATTCGCACATCTTCCTTGAGCACCTTACTACATTTCTATCCGAGTTGGATATATACATCCTTTTCAACTATTACACCATTATATTTCACTGGGTGCAAAGTCCTTTTGAGATGCCAGCGCTATATGTTTATTGTGAAATGAATTGCATTGCGGAACAGCTGGTTGAGCTGCAAAGTCGACAGCTGTGGATAGACAAGATAAAAATGCTTCTTTGACTCAATTTTTCGCGAATGTTTAGTCAATGGAACCAACTCTCTCCGATCTGTGCCGCAAGGTGAATAAATCTCCTTTCGCTTTTCCAACTGCATAGCTCGGTGAAGCTGGTTTGCCAACACTAGCTATGGCTAAGGCCAGGCACCGAAACCAACTTTAATCACGAGACGACATCAGATGCACGTTGATGACCGCAACTCTAATTTCTACAAACTTGTAAAATAAACTTACCGACAAAGTTCTCATTGAAATTTGTGAATGTGGACGCTGAATATAAACAAAGTTTGCTATAATTAGTGTTTCTATTACTACTGTAATCTACCTTGAGACCGCGAGGATTTATACTGGTCCGGAAAGAGTCGGTGAGTTGAAAAGGTTGGGAAACACTGATTCAAACCAACTGAAAACATTCTACATTGCACATAATGAAATCTAATTCTTGAAGTCCACATATTCGCATAAAAGTTGCTTGGTTTCTACAGACTTATATTCAATATGAAAATTGGAACATTTTTACCTTTCATTTTACGCATGTAATCCATGTCTTGATGGCTGTAACTGATCATGACATCTTTATTTGAAACAGACGTTGTTCTCTGAGAATGCATCATTGGTGCACCAGGTGGCAATGACACCGTCTTGTTTTGTATTCTAGATGTTGTTGAACCCATTTTGATAAAATTTAGTTGACAGCTCAACTCAGAATAATTCTTAAGCCAATGTTTCCAACAGTTGTGTAAGTGTAGGCTTCACTCGTGACAACTTTTACTGTGACAATATGTGCTTAACATGGATAAAACACAAATAAAGCCAACATTAACAAAAATGAAGACACACTGACATGCTTCTATTTAAAACAAAATGTACAAAAAGCAAATACAACCAGTAGTGTATCCAGAGACAAAAATGTTTAGTTTAATAAAGGCCATAATGATGACAAACAATTGTTTAAGGCAAAAAAATACATTGAGACAAATTATAGAGCCTCTGCACAAAAAAACTAATGCAGAGCTGAAAACAATGAGACAACATTTTAAGGTTATGATCAAATGTGGGACCATGATGTTGGCAATATGTAAACATAGATCAGAGACATAAGAATTTGTGTAAAATCCAAAGTACAACACCATTCCATAGGCTGATTTTAGCACTGAGGATGTGTAGAGTTTCAGGATGCAGGGAGTTATGTGAAATCGATTTCCTATTTAGAAAATTTACTGATTAATTCAACTTGGTCACCTTTGTGGAGACTAGGTACTTGAAAACAGATATGTGCAGGTCTGATTCATCACAAAGTTGTGAAAGCAGGCCCCAGGGAATATGATGCAGATGCATTTGCAAAAGTACATGTGGTACTAGAGATCGATCGATGTGGCTTTTTTGGGGCCAATACCAATAGCCAAAAGTTTTAATCAATATTTCCAAAATTTTTAAATCTTGTTTTTTGCTTCAGTATCAAAAATAGAATGTATTAAATGCCATAACTTTTTTTTTAACTTCAAAAATCAGGATTTATGAGCTAAAATTTTTCAAAACGCAGCAATTTCAATATTTTGATATGTTTTTTTATCTGATTAGCTTGTTAGCATAGTATACACTATCTGCAATGAGTAAACACAGTGCCATGAATAAAAACAGAATGTCAAAAGTAAGAAAGCAATAAGAGCAGAACACTGAATGGAAGAGAACTGCTCACAGTGCTTACAACAAAAAAAGTAAAAACAGTGCTTGAAAGTTGAAAGATGGTGAACAGTGAAAAGAAGAAATACCAAAAGCAGCATCAAGTTAAGGAGGTTGAAGTTAGTACAATACTGCATTCAATTGACCATTACCAAAAATGAAATTTTTTCCAAAACACTAGTAACTTTTTGCAAGATAACTACCTTGACTTGGTTCGTTGTGCTTTCTTGCGCAAGTTGTCTGGATGTGTGAGGAACATAACAGTGTTTTGTCAACACCCACTGAGGCCGTTAAATCAGTCATTTTGGCCAATACCGATATATTGGTAAAACCCAAATATCGGCCAGGCCGATATATCAGTCTATCTCTACCTGGTACAATCAGTGTTGGACAGTCATGTCCAAATGGGTAAAATCTTATTCATATGCAGATCACGACTACAAGTTTTGGGGTGCATTTTGGTGCACAAAAGTACTTTTTGCTGCAGAACCACCATGAAATGGTAAGTATCCAGAAGGTATGATAAAATATGGATCACCAACCTTTGTGAAACTGCGAAATATTTCTTGTGTACCGATTAATGCAAAGGGCAACTAGTTTGGCACACACTTCTGAATTAAAATTTTGCTCAATTTACCTTTAACTATTTTAGTATTGATATTTCTTAATGTGAAGACGTTGATCAGCTGATGTTATTTTAGAACATGCCCACGGGTGACCTACATGTTCCTTGAGGGCGACCTGGTGCCCACGGGCACCATGTTGGTGACCCCTGTGATAGAATGATGTGAGTGTAGCACTTAAGCAATGACGGGCAACTAATGTTATTTGCTAAAGTTGTGGTTGTGGAAAAGTGAATGAACTTTTTTGATTTCAACTTTTGGTAGGGAAAATTTTTGAAAATTCTTTCAGCATCGCGAGCAGATAGAAAAACATACTTCTTTTCTGTTAGATACATACAATATTCGATTCCAGTTACAAACCAGGAAGTATTTCTGGTTCCAGCTGAATTTAGCTAGTTTTAAAAGACCTTAAATTTGTTTTTACATTATCACTTTTTAAGTTTTTCCTGTAACAATCATACCATTTTTATTAATTGATACTAAATCAAAGTTGCTCTGCATCTAATTTTTCAAAGTTGCTCTACAAATGCCATTTTTGTTTCTTTTTCTATTCTGGCTTTGCAATGTACAGACATACTGATTCATAAAGAGGTGTACGCTGAAGCTAGACGGCATGACAAAGTCCACATTTCATTGATTACAGTCAGAAAACAGTGTAAAGTGATTCACGTTCTCATGGATTGAAAATCATTTTTATATTCTTCAATAAATGCACCACAGTTGAACACTTGGGAGAAACATGATAACTAGTTGTTTACATTTTTCTCATCAGAAAGGAAGCGTTTTTAACCTATTTGTGCCTTTTATTCAGCTAAAGCCACTTTATTATAAAAATATTTTCATTCTGAACATGCATAAATCTTAATTATATTTTGTATTTCAAAGCTGTTTAACTGGTTCATGTAGATTGCAGTAGACTACTACTAAAATGAACATGACTTCAACAAACAATTTGAGAATCACATGTGACAGATAATGCAGCCTGGCTATAGCTGAAGCTACCATTGGAGGTGGATCATAGCAAACAATTTTTTGTCTGTATAAATGGCCACTACAAGTTGTCTTGATTTTACAAACAAGTGGTTATTAAACAATCTAATCTTTTGCACAAAAGATACCGCATGTGCTTTTATATGCATGTGTTTTCAAGAATATATACAGAAATACATTTTGGGCAAAGTAAAATAAGTACTATTCTCACTTTCTTCAATGTTCATTAGTTTGTCTCTTATAATATTAAGACTTTTATTTCAAAACGCATGTAGGAATGCTGATAATTTCACACAGCAATACTAATTTTCAAATGACCTTTAGCACTGCTATATAAAATTATTGACATCCTAATAGTTCACAGACTAGTTTTATGGAACACAGTAAGATTTATATGAAGGAACTAGTTTAACTTCATGACAGAAAACATTTGCACACAAAAATTAAAATGACCCTTATGACTCTTCTCATCATTAGTTACAACGAGGTCAACAATTTTTTAACTGGTCAAATCCTAAGGAGGAATTTTCAAATCCCGTATTTAAGCATCATCCCATACTTTTTGGTCCACAACTATTTTTTGCAAGGAGTGTAGGGGATGATAAATTTTCTCAGGCCATACTTCACTATAACCTTTAACAGATTTTAAGAAAAACTAACAAATCTAAGATGCCTTGCACTCAAATAGTATTCTCGAAATAGATTTTTACATACTAAAATCCGTCAAGCTTTGCTTCAGTGCATTTGGAAACAATTGCAGCTACAAACTATTAAAATCATTATGGTTCTGGATAAATTATTTTTCAACAAATTCTGGTTTTAGCTAGAAATAAAAAGCTTGGTTCTGTTCTGACACATCCTTAGTTCTCAGCCTTTTACAAGGGTTTCTTATGCAACTATCTATAAAATACAATATTTTCATGCAAAAAGACTTTTGTGTACATAGCTATCTGCTCTTATCTAATGCACAGTAAAAAAGCTTATAGGTATCAAGTTTCTAGATTACTACATTTTTTTCAAAAATCCAGAAGTTGAGAGCTTGTTAGAAAAATATGATTACCCTTTAAAGGTTTAAACCACTGGGCTCAGCTTTACTTAAAAATTAACCTATCTCAACAGGCCAGAAGTATCAGTCTGATCTTTTCTTTGTAGTTTTCTTTGATAGGCCTAACAAGCATTTGCAAATTGAAAGATTAATCAATTTAAACTGACGTTCATCATGCCTCATACAACCTGAGATTAGTGTCTTATAGCACAATTTATTTCATTGCTGTTATTCTTTATGCTACTGCTGCATCACACACCACTACTTTAATTTTATTTAAACTGCAGCATCTTTGAACTCAAGGTTTAGTTTTGGTGACTCCTGCTTGCATGCAGTGCTTTTTTGCTTTGGTGACTCCCGCTTGCATACAGTGCTCCAATTGTTTTTACACAAAATATGATACACATATTTAATCCTTAATATAAAGTACCAAAACCTCACAAAAATTCAACCCAAGCAGTAAAATTTCAACAAAAATAACAGCAGGATACTTTAATTGAATTAACCACATTACAGCACAAACAATAACTTTTTCCACAAAAAAACACAAGTTTTAAGCAAAGTGGAAAATATCACAAGGCTGTATATTCATCAAAGGCTATGCAGTAGTCAAAATGGTTAACAACTGAGCAAAGTAACACTGCACAAAAGCACAACAAAACTTACAAAAACCATGAGCATTCAAAAAGCAATAACTGTGCACTGAAACAAGGGCAAGTGGCGAGTAGTAATAAAGGTCAATAAACTGGAATTAGCTAAAATCAGATCAAGCTTGCACACAGTATGCTGGTAGCATTTCCCTTGACCACTGATACCTAATATGCTGGCAGCATTCCCCCTGACCACTGCCAAGGACAGGAGCTGGTATCAACACTGTCACTCCTTGGTGTCACAAGACAAAAAACGTTTCTTTGCAAGGCCACTCAAAAAAAAGGTGGTGAACTTGCCATACACACCAGTGTTTTGGATTGCAGCTGGTTGAAAGCAAAAATTGTTGAGGTAGTCATTGTGTTTTCACCATTTTGCAGCCTTCCAAAGATATAAAATAGGAAGTGACTACAGATACACCTGGCCTGATGCAATTCAAACAAAAGGGTCAGTTTATCATTCAAACGGTGTGGATCTTGTAGCCTAGGGGTTATGCATTGGCTGCTATGTCAATGGTTTTCGGTTGCACTCTCACCTTGCCGACTTTCTTTTTTTTTCTTTACTTTTTTTTAGGCTTACATGTTACCTCTAAGGGTTAGTGCTAGGGTAGGGTTAGGTAAGCATCAGCTTAGGGTTAGCGTTAGATTAGGATTAGGTTAGCGTTAGGCCAGGGTCAAGTTAGGGTTAGGATTAGCGTTAGGGCTACTGTTAGGTTAGGTTTAAGGTTTATCTTTGACATTTAGTTCGTTTCTACCAAGCCTACTGCACTCTCGTCATGCATTACTATTACGTCACAGGTGGCGTATGAATAATTTTTTTAATTTCAAGATCCACAGGTGTATAGCCACTTCCATGAAATAAATATAAAGCCAAGATAAAAGGTTCATAAAGTGCAAAACATCTGATGCAAAAAAAAATTATAAAAGCATGCAATATACCCCAAAAACAAAAACAGCAAATGAAAGGGGACCATGGCAAACATCAACAAAGGAATCATGACAATTCAATTCAACAGAGGTATCCACAACTGTCGCATCCCATAGTCTGACTAGTCATATTAGTAGACTAGACCTCTGTACCAGCAGGGGCCCAATTCACTGCAACAACGCCCTTGCTTTGCTTGCCAAACCCTTGATTCTGGACCTGCTAAGGGTAGGCCGAAAAGTTGTTCGGCTGTTGTTCAACAAAACAACAGCTTGAGCTTAGAGCTAAACTACCTTAGATTTTTGCTAAGAAATTTTAAAGGAATTTTGACTGTTAATCCCTTTAGGTTAATCAATTCAACTAGGTTTCATAAAAGGTTTTTCGGCGTGTTCTTATCCAAAATCAACCCTCGAATCGTGAGATTTCCACTTTGAAACCGAATGGTATGCACCACTGCCAGCCTACTGTGGACAGTGGACACTACAGAAAGAATGGTTTAGCTTCATCTCCCTCGCTACCTGGCTGCATTTGCCTGCCGACAGTAGCGGCAGCATAAAAATCACGAATATCCGTCACCACCGGGACTCGAGTCAAAGTCATTTTCAAAAATCTCCAAACATCTGATCGACAAATCGAGTTGTTTTCACCAAAGTTGCGGAGTTGGAGGTAAGACATCCGACTCAGGCCTTTCCAGAATTTCCGACACCCGACTCCGACTCCACCTTTCCAAAATTTCCGACTCCGACCATTCCAAAATTTCCGACGCCTCAACATAAAGAGAATGAAGTTTGGCTGTCAAGATCAATTGAAATGGTGGAGTACAGCAAGAAATCTCTGTTTCAACAAAAGTTTCGAAAGAAATTGCACCATTTCAACAGGAATTATCAGCTTAGGAATGTGATGCGAAAAATTTATCTGGAAAGCCGTGTTGCAACCTCTCCGTTGGCGTTGCGTTGAATGTACGATTCATCACGAACGGGATGTGCACGAAGAATAACACCCATATGCACGTGTCGCAAACAAGCCAAAATAGAGTGATCGTGGCGTGTAATCTCAGCTGATACTAACATGTCAACGATTTAACGTAACAACAATCGGCGTCGGAAGGGTGGGGGCAAGCCCCTCCTGGATTTTGAAAATTTCAGCAAAAAAAGGTTGTTTTCTTAATTTCGAGTGGGATAAAACAAATTTCACCAGTTTCGGCCCCCCCTGGGGGAAATTTGGAAAAATACCCTAGTGGCCCTTCCCTGGAAAAAATCCTTCTGAGGCCATGGGAAAAAACTAGCGTACACGAAGAGTGATCATGGCATGTGATCTCTATTGTTCCTTGCTGCCACAGTGTGAAGCTTTGCACACTTGCCGCTCGAGCTTTCCGATCGCAACAGCCGGATTTGGAGTCGGCCAAAAAAATCTGACTCCGACTCCTGTGTTGTTAGGACTCTGACTCCACACAAAAAAGATTCTGACTCCTTTCCTTACGACTCCAACTGCGCAACCTTGGTTTACACACAAAGAAATGAACTATATTTGCTTAAGTGGTGATCAATATTGATACAATTTTTCTGTTTTACCTGTGTCCCCTAGTGGTGTTATGCTAAATTTTTGGGATCAGGTATGCCACCTTACACGGAGGTACAGCTGGGTCTTTGCTTTTCACAGAGGGGTCAGCAGCGCACAAAAAATCAAGCACATTATTCTGGTTTAATTTAGCATTTGCATATCGTCATCATGGCAGTTAACCTCATACTTTTATTTTGGGTCTTTTGCAGATGCAGAGATGAACGGATTTATGTTTTTCCCATCCAAATGAACCACAGAAGTTATACAATAGAATCGCGTATAATGTATAGGGTACAGCGACAGATTTCCCGTAACGACGTTTTTTCGTCGATCCCGACAGGATTCCTATATTCACATTCATTCGTGTTTAGCTATGATGCCTTGTTAGAGGTAAACGCATTTAGGTTTTTTGAAATCCAAGTCCAATCCGACAATTCCATTTCCAAATCCGATAAACTGACAATTTCAAAATCCAAAACCTGTTTAAATCCAAAATCATATAAATCCCCTTCTGCTAACGGCAAAATAGATCTACTAAGGGCAAAAAATTCTTCAATTATTTTGCCATTGTGCTTTATTTACTATAATGTCCATTTACTATTGGTTTCCTTTATTGTGGAACGGATCGAAGATTTTTGCTATCCTAAACCATTCCAAAATTTTCATTGTGTAACCCAGTCCAATCCTTATCCGGTAGTACTATCGAAATATATGATCCAATCCGGTTTATATTCGGTAAAAACTCTGATTAAGCATTTGAATGCAGTGATCAACGAAGGTTGGATATCTATCACAGATGAGCAAACTGTGAAATTTTTCAGTCCGAGTCCAATCCTGATCTGAAAAAACTTAATCCGTTCCAGTCCTGATCCGCATAATTTTTGAAAATCATCAATCTGATGCAGTCCTGATCCGTGTAAAATCATGCATTGTTATTTTGCCTCATGATGCAAAAACACTGCTGGAGTTATTTTGCGTACAGCTAAACATGATTGGTTAAAGGCAAAATAGTTCTAGCAGTGATTTTCCTCATCATTGAAAATAGACACAGCCTTTTGGCATTACCAAAATTTACCAAGGCATTGTCTATTTTGCCTCATGAAGCAAAAGAATTGCTGGGGCTATTTTGTCATTGGACAAACTGATTGGTTGATCACGTGAGAAGGACGATACATTTGGATTAGCATATGGTCCTTGTCACGTGACCTATAACTCTAAACCTAAACCCAAAACCTGTAGGCCTACCCAAAACCTAAACCCAAAACCTAAACCCAAAACTTAAACCCACAGCCTAAANCCNAAACCTAAACCCAAAACCTAAACCCAAAACCTAAACCCAAAACCTAAACCCAAAACCTAAACCCAAAACCTAAACCCAAAACCTNAACCCAAAACCTGAACCCAAAACCTAAACCCAAAACCTAAACCCAAAACCTAAACCCAAAACCTAAATCCAAAACCTAAACCCAAAACCTAAACCAAAACATAAACCAAAACCCGAACCGAAACCGAAATCCTAAATCCAGAAAACGTAACCTAAAATCTAAACCTAAACCCAAAACCTAAACCCAAAACCTAAACCCAACACCTAAACCCAAAACCTAAACCCAAAACCTAAACCCAAAACCTAAATCCAAAACCTAAACCCAAAACCTAAAC
>JGI24159J19872_10011173_pt1 | contig 11772 bp, 7 predicted proteins | sample Ectturendosymbi4_FD_19872 | JGI IMG/M metagenome (IMG submission 19872) | reverse complement strand
CATTTTGTGACGTCACAAACAGCGCACACCAAATACAAATGACTACCCTATGCCGCTGAATGAACCCCCCCCCATGAAAAGTTTCTGCGTACGCCACTGCTGGAGAGTATTCCAGATGACTATGCATAAAAAGTGCACTTCTACAGTCATGTTATAGCACAGTTTTTTAAATACTCAAAACAATTGGTTGATAAGTTCTTTATAGTACTTTGGTGATTATGTATTACCAAAAAATTTGCTTACCACCTGGATAAAACCATCCAGCCTTCTTTTCATCTTGATTCATTGTTTCAATTAATTCTTCATCTTAAATCAGCTATCTTATGTTTGGCTCATCAAATATTCCGGTTTTTAACTTTTTATTGACCAAAGAAAGAAACTGACAAAAATACTTAAAACATGCTCGATCCACATCCAAACTTTCGATGTATTGTTATGAGAGGTAGTAGAATTACATTGCTAATAAGAGGTGGTAGAATTACGTTGATGTTTTTTCTCCAGGTGCAAATTCATTTCTCTCAGACTATCGTTCTTGTTTCCAAGTGTTTTGTTTTGATGGCAGTTTTGGAATCAGGGCCGAGGAATTATTTATCTATAGACACCTGTTACTTCTAAATCAGTAAAATGGATGTGGAATGGTGAATTAATTTAAGGTGTTTAACGCGAGAGGAGCTTTAGAGATTTCCTATCCATGATATCAATCCGCTACTGCAAGACTAAAAGCAATCTGTTTGCTCGACTGAATAGAGATCACATACAACTGCGAAGTCATTTCTTACAAAACGCAATGATTTCAGTTGTAGAATTTATGAGTTTTTCTCTTTTCCGTGTTTTGCTTCATAAAAAAGCAAGACTTGTTTACTTTCTTACTGGTAGGTTCTACAATATACGGTAACAAGGAAATATACTGTAGAGGGGCACCAACCTTAATGAAAAATTTCTTCCGAAAAATTGCAAGACAATAGAGCCACGACGCAGATTTTTAAAAGTGGTATAAAATTTTTACTTCTTCCGAAACTGCTGCCGTTGGGTGTTTTCAAAGTTTAACTCATTGCTCGCAAGAAACTCTGTACTTAGAAAGTGTCTTTTGCGTCAGTAAGTACTCACGGCTCTGGTGTGTGTTCCGGCGTCGAGTGGTGGCGGACGTACTGCGTGCACTGAAACACTTTGAAAGCAAGGCTGGCGAGAAAATCTCTTGCTGAAAGTAGCCCGCTTATGGGTCGAAGCTGAAATCCTGTCCTCTCTGTTGGCAGAAGTTATTTTCGGGCTTAGTTTTATCGAATACCTTCGAGCACAACAAACTATGTCCATTGCATCATTCGCTATAACTTATGCTTGCGGTTTTTACATTTACCCAAAAGTATTATATTTGAGAACATCTGATATGCCTGCTGATGAACTTAAAGCATTTGACGGTGCAACCATTTTTCTAAATTTTTCACGCAATCACCAAGGACGGGGACCTCAATGTTTCATGGGAAAACAATGCCAGACAAGGTAATAGTGGCGGAGCTCCAGGCTGTTATCAACAACTCACGTGTATGCTGCACCTGCAGCGGCGATTTAACCAATGCACGAGCGCCTGAATTTTGAAATTTGATATTTTTACTGTTAACTTTTTTGCAGAAAAATGTTTTTCTCTTAGTTTCGGATTTGGTAAAATAAAGTTTCACCGAAAAATACTTCTGAACGCACTGGAAAAATCCATTATTCCCCCCCGGGAAATAATCTTTCCAACGCCCATGTTGATGTGCCTTTAAGCATTGTAAGCAAAGTGTGAGCTCACAGAAGATGACAGAACCAATCAAACCTTCGATAGCGACCCGGTTAATAATAACCCTTTCCATGAATCAGACTCTAAGAAGAGAACACCAAGAAGAAAGCAGACAAATAAAACTATTACAGAAAGTCTGATAGTTATTCGAGCAAATTTGTTTTATTCCGTTTGTACTTCTCAATAATTACACTTAGTTTGAAGTTCTTTGAGGCCGTTTATTTAATTGTATTTTGTCACAAAGCTCGGGTTATTTCCCTTCAACTTCTAGAGCATTATCTCATTGGACGCACTTACATTGTGACACAACAATTTCTCCACCAATGTTTTGTTTTGGAAACACAATTGTTAATGAAAACAGTTTTTCAATTAGCCCTGTGGCTCATGCACCTGCCCGCAAATTGCACCGAAGCACGACAGTGCCAATGCCGAAATAACCATTAGGCTACTAAGGTCATAGCCTTAGGACCTAGAAGAGTTCAACCCCCCTTTTTTTAATTTATTGTTTTTGTTACAAGTAACTACCGAATTATCTTCTACAATTTTTTCAAGTTTGACGGAATATCTGATCACACTAACTAAAGCAATTCCATTCTTTTGCAAGACTCTTTCATTTAACATTTCGTGTATGTATTTCTATTACTTGATGTAGCTTAGTCTGCAAAATTGTAGACCTTCTCCATTAAACAGCCTTAGGCCTGCAGTACCCATAATCTGGCCTTGGACAGCTCACCAAATTTACAAGCACTGGTCTGACAGCGAAATTTCAAGCTATACAGCGGAATGTTTTACCTCTTAGATATACAGAAATTCCCTGCAGCTGAGGAATGCGATGAGGGGAATAACCACAGTTCCTCTCCAGCGCTTGGAACCCCCTCAAGTATTCCTTGCAAGCGTTTTTCTTCTGCGCATCTTTCACAGCCTCGTAAATCTTGCGCCAGGTTTCTGTTTCCTGCTGAGTGTAGGCAACTAGTGGTAGGGGTTTCCCGCTGAAAAAACGAATAAATTCGTGAACAATATGCATATACTAAACGCACTGAATTAAATAGCAGGAGAAACATTGAGTTAAACCTGAATTTTTTGACAAAACCCAAATCAAAACAACACGTTTAAAAAGATGGACCACTAAAATCAATTAGGCTATATCAAAAGCCGGGGTCGGCTAGCGACAGCGCAATGGTACAGTACACGCCTTTTGTTTTCTCGGGTTCGACTTACAGATGAGACAGATTCTCCAGCCTTGTGTAAATCTCGTTATTTGGTAAATAATGAAAGAGCGTTAACTTCAAACGTTTCTGTATAAAACCCCACTGACGCGCAGGAGCCGTCAATTAAAACTGCACTCAAAAATAAAATATGAAAAATTGTCTTGCGATTGTGATTTTGGCAAAAACGAACCTGTTCAGTGAAAACCGCAGCTGTTAAAAAATATGTATTAACCGATCGCACATCCGTTTAAATGCCGTATCTGCACCAGTATCTCTGTTTGCGTAATAAGTGGACCGATAGCTAGCTAATTCATAAAGTTTGCAGTTCTGAAAATCAAACATCGAATTCCGTAAACAAGCATTCGCATTTCACGCTGGGCAGTTTTTTAATTTTGCACAATTACGTTAACTGCATGACTGGCAAAGAGCGAAAATATTCGGTTCCGCTACGTTACTTAAACAAACTGAGACCACCTTCAAATCGATTCTTCTTGAATGATAAAATGTTATGGTGCCAACATAAAATTTTCTACGAAGCAGACGATGCACCCTATTTGTGTAACGCAAGCTCTCACTGCTTGTAATTCATAGCGACTTCGGTGATCTGGTGCCGTCTCCGGAGATATTCCTGGTCAGAAAAACCCGGATGTGATGCATCCCTTTGCGGATCGTAGTCGCTCGCAACGAGCCGACATTTGTCCAAATCCGTGATGTGTCGCGGGAACCAAGCGCCTGTTAGCATAAAGCTGTTGTAAAGTCTGGCTGCAAAGGTTGAAATTATGTCTCAGAGAAAACTGCTCACACGCGTTGCGCTGCTGAGCGAGTACAGTCGTTTCCATTCCCAGCTTCCTGGCACTCTGAAGCGCACATTCAAAATTTTCGCGAAACCCCAAGCAGCTGAGAAGCAGTCCTGCGGTCTGATGCTTTTTGGAACCTGAAGAAATTAATGTTATCCTACTGGCTAAAGTTAGTGCCATACGATGGTTCCTAAGAAAAACAAATGGGTTACTGAGAGGTTTTGAATTTGAACTGTATTCAAAACGCTGATTATACTTATCAGTTTCTCAATTTAAGAGAAACAAATCCTGCTTGTACTAAATTCGAAAGCGGCTGGTAGAACCACAACAGATAACTCTAGAAAAAATTTGTAATCACATGAAGTTAGCAATTTCCACTCCAAACAAGCACCTTTGCGTCATGGAAATGTTTCCACTTGCTAAAATTAAATTCAAATGCTAATGTGTTCTTAATATCCTTTTAGTTAAGATGTGCACGAAGGTATTGGGTGGCGACTGATCAGTGTCTACTTCTCAATGGAAATGTAACAACGCACGACCGCATGGCAATTCAACTTAGCGCTCCTCAGGCAAGATCGTTTCCCACAACCGACCCTGGATGGAGCAATCTCAGGCTTCGGCTGCCACAAATCGACGTCACCCACTTAACATATTTAAGGAAACAAAAACAATTAAACTGTGATGATCAGTTAAGCGCTGATGCTGTAACGACGCTGCCACTGTATGAGGTGTTTGCCACTGTTTTTTCACTGGATACCGGGTAAGCAACGAAACTCCAAATTATTTTTCGGGATCCACTGCCTGATGCCATATCTCTTAAGTTTCGTTGAAACCAGGCTTTACGGTCAACGATCTTATTCTTCCGAGACGTTGATATACTTAAAAATGCAAAAAGCAAAGCTACCCAAGAACATTTTCAGGAGTACCACAAACTAAGAAAGTGCGTACAGTTGGCACAAAATCACGAATACCTTTGATCTTACTCCAAAGCAATTGTCACGTATAAAATTTACCTTGAAATTTACTGCAAAAACTGTTGGGGCAGCGCAAAGCGTTTAATTTCTTTTTTAACAGCTCAGAACTTTTCTGGACGCAAACATCGTAGCCCTCCATTCGAAAAATACCTGCAGAATTGGAGAAATGCGATGTAAACGGAGTATTTACATGCATATGCGTTGTAGCTGACCAGGGGCGAATTTTCATTTTCGGGGCACTAGGCTATTTTGAATTGGGGGCCCCTCTTGAAAGTTTGCAACGACTGATGTCATAAAAATCAGCACCACACGTGCTCGCTACATTCACTGAAGAAGTTGTTCCAATTCATAAACATATTACATTATTCTGAATTATCTCGATATCAGGAACCAGAGCCACGTCAGCCGCCCTCCATATTCCAATTGGGGGCCGGCCACGCTGTCACAGGGGACCCAAAATTCAGAGCTTAAACCCCCAAACAAAATTTCAACCTCCCAGATTTAAATATGAAACACTAGAAATCAGTGAAGTTTTTGTCAATCCGTATCCTTTTCTGTCCTGTAATTTATAGACGGAGCAGTTCCTGCCGCTGTTACTTGGAATAACAACCCCTGATGAGTGCCGGTGCTGCATTTTGGCTGCCTAAGGCGCTAGGCCAAAGGGGGCGCCAAAAAAGAGCAAAGAAATATACAATTATGTGGTTCTGAAGGTGACGAATGTCCACTAAGTAAAAGTGAATGAACATGACGAAAGTGAATGGAACACACGTTCACGCGGGTTTGTCAGGTCTGTTGCATATGGTCAATACTTTTGATATTAATTTCAATTTCATATATTATTCATATAATAATCTTTTCTAATGTACAAAAACTTTCTTCTTGTTTCTGTAATGTACAGTGTGATGATATGTAGAGTAAGGACCTTTGTATAGGACGGGTGGACAATTGAATGGATCTTGCCTAGGGCAGGGTTGCCAAGTCTGAAAAAGATTTTTCAAGCTAAAAAAAATTGTAAAATACCACTAGAATGCCCTTGAATATGACCAATTGCATAGACCGCTAGACCAATTATCCGTTAGAATCTAGCGGATGTAGGCCGCCAGACCAGTTACTTAGCAGTTAGACAGGATTAAAATCTGCTGGATTTAGCGGATAATCCGCTAAATTTGGCGACAATGGCTTAGGGTGCTTACACATCTATCAATAACGTGCTGTTGTCAGGATCAGCAAGACTTGTCCTCTTTACTTTATCAACTTCACTTTAATAATTTAAAGTTACCATTTCTGTTAATTTCATTTCTTGATTTTCCTGGCTCTGCCGCTTTATCAGGGTACCTTCATGTCGAAGCCTTCACTAAATCATGTTTCGGCCATCCAATGTAGTTAATTTAGGAACGCTGTCGAAACTCCAGCATTATTGGCGTTAATAGACTATTTGACCACTTAAATTTTGATTTTAGGACGCATTACTTTTTTTAATCAAACAGATTCTAGATGGCACTGAAGACTTTCTGGAGAAGGTTCTGTCGAAATTGTGTCCGCAAATGGAACTAAAAAAATAGTGAAATAAAAAAACAAAAAATTAGGATATTTTGTTGTGAAGGCCATTTGGCCTCGGGATGTGCGGTAATGTCGAAATATTTTTAGAAATCACCATTGGGGGGCCCCTGTAAGCATTTTTTGGGGGGGCAGAGCTGGGCTGCTACGTCAATGTTAGAAACAAAGACAGTCACAATAAAATTAACGAAAAAGGCAGCAGTGAAGTTATCTGACCACACTCCTATTACATACTGTATTTATGGAGTACATCACTGGCAAATCCGCGCCTGTAGCTGACACAGAGCTAGGTAGGTACACACACATTTTATGGCGTCATGGGTCATGATTATATATTTGCTGAACCAACGCTGGTACTTGAAAGCGGGAGTGCTAAACAGCCTTATAATAAAATAACAGCTAATGTCGGCCAAACATAAAGAAATTTTCCAATAAATGTTCAAAGCACCAAGTTACTTCAAAAAACACAAATAATGAGAATGAGAGCGACCAAATGACCTTATTGCGACCCCATTCAGTGTCCCAGGAACCATTAATAAACCACCTATCGATGAATCTTGCACTGTTACTTTTGTAGAAATGCCCAGTTTTGACCCTGTGAATGCTTGTGAAGATGAACAGCTTAAAGATTTTAACCCACAAACTAATATTCAAAGCACGATCCTCCCTTGTTTGAAATAATTCTTGTACCCATTTGCATTGTTCATTGTTTTTCCATGCTACTTTGCCCACTTGTTTAACCTTTCTTTTGCCAGACATGTAGGCTATTTTCTGATTTTCGTACATTCCTTCACGACGTTTAGCTTATAATATTAAAGGCCCTCTCAAGAGTGCATCTATCAGCCTTACGATTGCCATTCTGCTTACGCATTCTAACAACGCTCCGTGTTTCGTTATCGTGGCGTGATTCCTATGGCTTTGTTACTCCAAAATTGGCGTCAGACAGTTTTTCAGTGTTAATGAAAGCGACATTTGAAAACGGCGTATTTTCAAGATTTTTTTACTTTCCGCAGAATGTGTTTTGATTTATTCACTTCAGCCTTGAGTTTGTTTGCTTTCTTTGCTCTTACTCCAGCCTTTCAACATTTCAACCGTAAGCATTCTTTGAAGATTTCAGGACTGAGGATTCGTAGTGTTACGTAAAATCGATATTCTATTTAAAAATGTGTTGATAGATTCCACTGCGTTGCCTTTGTGGAGAATAGTTACTCCAAAGCAATAGATGTTTTAAAAACATGATCCAGATATTTCGGTAACAATTATTGTTATCATTAGAGCCATTTGTAGTCATAAAAGTCATATATTTTTCTGTGCATCAGGAAGCTATGAAACGAATTTCAAAACAAAAATCGCACCCCTACGAAATGTATAACAAAAGTTATAAAGCCATAAAAAGTTATATTTTCCATGTTAGGTCATAGAGTTCTATGTTGCATATTTTCAACCTAATTCAATAAGGAAACCATTAAAACAAACTCAAAATATCAGGTGAAACTACTATATCGCTAGGTCTAAGCTGCATCTTGCAAACTGAACCCACTTGGGCACCCTGCAAATGTTGGCAAAGACGTAGGTGAACAAAGGTATTTGGATGAAATGCAATGCACTAAAATGCATGTTGTTGCTGCCCCAAAGAAATAAACCAATATCCATGCATGTTTTCAATTTGCTTCAAACGAAACTGTATGTTTTGCTCATGTTTTCAGCAGTTTGTTTTAATGGGATGTCAAAAAATCACGAGCTGCCTCTCCTACACCTGTTTTTGCTGGTAATGCTTCTTTGTACGGTAGATGAATCTTCTAGCGCAGTTATTTTTGTTTGGTCATATAAAGTCATACTTTCTGAAAAACAACGTCATATTATCAAGTTTGTTTAGTTCATAAAAATAGCCCTAGTTATCATCACGGTTGTGGGGAGTAAGCGGACGCAATCGTGCCGCACTCTTCAGAAGCAGTAAGGAGAAGTGTGCGCTAAAACTGAAACAAAAATGTCTTTTAAGGATTGTTCAATAATGAGTGCCAACGTTTTTTGAAGAAATCGGCTGTGATGCAATTTAACTTGCCCTTTGTCGAACCACATGATACAGATAAAGGCTACTTTTTTTGTTTGTCGAACCGCAACTAGTTTCAAGAAAAGTGATCCCTTGAAAATGCGTTTTGAATTATGTCATCACAAGTCCCAAGTCAAGACCGAAACATTGCACAGGGCTGCTTTAAAATGCACATGACACACCATGCCGCGGCCTCACCAGGTTTACCGACCTTGTTCACGAGACTCGCTGAATAGTACGGTCACTTCCAGGGCCTGCGAACAAAGCCATAATGGAATTAGAAAATACTGTTGTTCCGATCTCGCGGTAATTTTTGCTGAATGCAAACAGAAAAATATATCGCGACGAGCATCGAATGGTTGGTTTATGGGATAAGGAAGTTAAGTCACGGCCAAGGTGACCAGCACCCGGCTTTTTATTTGCTGAGCAGTACGCTTTAAGGTTCTATCCAACGTTTGCTTGCTGTCTGCAACTGAATCGAGTCTTAGATGGCCCTTCAGGAAAAAGAATGAGATCTTCTAAGTGCCAAACTAAATTATAATGTAGATTAACAACCGCTTTTATACCTACAGAAGAACAGCGCGTAATTTACCTGAAGAGTGCGATTAATGTGTGGTTATATGTGACTGACTTTTTGAATTTTGCGCAGATAATGCTTGGATCCTAGCATTTCCAAAACTGCGTGGCAACTTGCTTTTACCAGAAAAAGCAAACGAATAAAAAAGAAAGAAAAGTAAGCTGCATTCACTTTTTACAATGCGAGTATGACCATAAGTGTAAACCAGGCGGAAATATAACACTTTGCTACAAAAAAATAACTTGGCAAGTAAAATTTACTCTCCGTATTTGGTATCACAACTCGATGCAACTAAAGTTTAAGTTCATGGTATTAGTTACCTCGAAAATGTCGACGACTGATTGAATGTCACTGAAATTTCCTGTCACACTGATCTGGAAGTTATCCAATAAAGCGGTGGACGACAAAATATCTTCAAAGAAAGGAGTTTTTGTGTATTAAATGAAAAAAACTACATCGTATGTTCTTTTTTAATAAATGTCCTAGCATCAAGGGGGTTTGTATAAATCGCCGCTGATATTTAATTCAAAAATCACCAAGAGTGATGGATGTTTCAGAAACTTGAATCGACACTCGTTTGCTCTGTAGCAAGTTTGAACAGATTATGATGCTCCCACTGGTTTAGGCACTTGCCTGTTTACGTCAAGCACGATGCACAACATTAAACGTTACAGTATAACCTTGTCAGAGACACAAATCGTAGCGTGCGACAGTGGTAGACCAACAGATTACAGATGATTTCAACAAACGAAAAAATGTAACGGAGGTAATTTCTCGTGATAGCAGGGAACATTCAGTGCATGATTTAATGGCCAAGCGTCACCTTGTTGGTGACGAAGGCATCATTCACTGTGCAAGCATAAAAGCATATTCTTCCTTTTTCAACAAACTCCCTCTCAAATATTCACACAAGCATTAAGACGAGGAACCAGAAAGCTCATTTGTTAAAGCCGCTGGAGAACCAATTATTATGTTATTAAAATGAAACAAAGTAAAGATTTTCTTGAGGCAAACCAAAAATTATTTTTTGGATGGAAATGCATACCCAGCTGATATTTGTGGGGCTATCGTTAGGGGCATAGCGAGGTTACGTGACACCTGGGCAAGAAACAAGTTTGGCGACCTCATGTTCGAATCTAAGGTCTTCTGAGAGCAGTGGTGTAGGAGGCGGGGGTGCAGGGGGTGCAAGCGCACCCCCAACAAGTTTTGATATGCTAAAAATTTTGACAAAATCCCTGAAAATCCAAAAAATACCCAAAGATCTAGGCAAAATCTCTGAAAATCTGGGCAAAAATGGCACCCAACGTTGTTTGGCTTCAAACATGGCGCCCAACGTTTGCAGAAAAACAAGTAAAAGACCATTTTTTGGAGGTCACACCAATAAACGGTCGGTAAAATTTACACAACAACTTTTTGGGGAAGTTTGGGAATATTTGGGCAAAAATCCTTTGCACCCCCAAAAAATCGCTTGCTCCTAAACCTATGTCTGAGAGTAAATTTACAGTGCAAAGAAAGTACTTGCGACGTTGCTGGGACTTTGCGGCTCCCTCACGTGAATCGGTGCCCGGGGCATTTTGCCCCTCTTGCCCCCCTTGCTACGCTCCTGGGTATAGTTACTCGTTAACTCCACCCATGCATCCACAGAATAAGTTACTCACGCACTTGCACTTTGCATAACTATGGGAAGACTTCGAATCATTACCTCGCTCGGTAGACGCGGACCGGGCGTCGTCGATGAGACTTCGACGTCTTACAACCTGGCCATCCATGGTGCTCTGTTAAAGTTCCAGCGAACGAAACAGCAATCTCGCTACAGCAAGTTTTGACATGTAGTAGTGAAATTCCGGATTTATATGGGCAGATTTCGTTGGTCGATACTAACGAAGTTTACAGGACAGAATGCGATTGTAAACCAACCTGACAGCCGTTGCTAGCACGAACATAATGATCTTCTTCCTTTACAGATGAAGACAACCTCAGAAGAACTAAATTAAATTACAGGTCGGTGCCTTTTGATTGACGTACAAAATGTGGATCCTGCGCCAGGGATTGGCGCCGCTCATGACGGAAAGCAGCGCATTCTTAAACGAAGGAGAGATGTATGTGTACTGATCTGTTTCTACTCAGGCAATATTTTTAGAAAACGAAATGTTTATTTGAAAAACCATAGCGAAAGCATATCCAGATTTTTCGAAGGAAAATCTATGCTTCACGTTGTACGGTGACGCAAATGAGTTTGTTGACGATTCTGGGAGCATTGCGCATTTCAAATGCAATTTGCAGGGAACACTTACTGAGCAAGCTCTTTGCGTCAGCAAATGTTAATAGCTCGTAGTTACGCTGAATACCACTCAGTCGACAAGCACTTGTCTGCCATGATAAAATCACATTATAAAACATTTCATTTCCACATGCCTATTACCTCAGTGTCTATGACGAATTCCTGTGAGCCAAGATCAAAGTTTGATTTAGGTAGTAGGTTGTGCAGACCAGGGCCGGATTAAGGGGGGGCGCCAGGGGGGCAACTGCCCCGGGCTCCCCGATGCAAGGGGGCCCCCCATCATGAAATTTATATCTTTCAAATAAAATACTTGTTTGAAAAATTGTTGTGATTCACAAGCGACACAGGAATTCAGCTCGATATTATATTCCTCTACTGCGTTAAGTAACAAGGGCCCCCAACAGCAACTGACTTCTCTACAAGTTTGACTGTCTGCCAGTTTTAGCAATCGCTACTCAAAAACCTGTAAGTATTTTCGGTTTTGTTCAATACAAATATATTTGATTTCGCTGGTAACGTTTTCCTAATAATCGTTTCTTTTGGCATGGGTATGA
>JGI24159J19872_10011172_pt1 | contig 11773 bp, 7 predicted proteins | sample Ectturendosymbi4_FD_19872 | JGI IMG/M metagenome (IMG submission 19872) | reverse complement strand
TATTTTAAAAATGTGGCCCCCCTTCTGGTTTTTGGCCCCTCCTTCTGGTTTTTACCCCCCCTGCTGCTACATCCTGGCGACGGGCCCGGCCAAAGCATAGGCGTAGCCAGGGGAGGGTCAAAGGGGCCATGCCTCCCCCTAAATTTGTAGAAAATATAGTCATTTTGTGCGTTGAGAGGGTTTTTTCTACACAAAATAGTGTTATTCGCCTAAAATTAAACATTTTGGTATACACTGCCGAATATTGACAGTATACACTGCCGAAAACTGTTTATACATTTTTTGTTTTTAGGGTCTGAGGGGAGGACCATGGCGCAGTGGCCACCCCCCTCCGTACGCTAGTGCCTGTAGCACGCCAGCAAAATGTTGCACAACGCGTTTCCTCCAAGAAGCAACTCAGCACCAAAACCGCTGATCGCCACGCTCATGCAAAGGTACATTTTAAGAAACTTTTCGTGCATGGTGCAGTTATCACCATGCACGAAAAGTTTCTTAAAATGTACCTGGCCTGCCGGGGTGGTCACATATGGGAAAAGCAAATTTGCCTTAAAATACAGCAACGGCAAAGGAATGCCAAGTGGTTTCAGTCACTTTTATTGCCACTTACTGGTTCTTTCAACTCAAAAAAATTTTAAAGTTTTTTTCAACATCAGCGGGCGGCTCGGTGAAGTCCAACAGTTAAAAATATTGTTAGCGGCCCTCTCGTTCAACCTCAGCGGCCCGCCCAAAATCCTGACCATTAGCGGCCCGTGCCATGTCTAATGCACACCTCTGCTTCTTACCGAGTAACAGTGGTATAATCCGGTTTAGCGTTTTTTTTTTCTGTTGATTTGACATATCCGTACCTAAATTTCCGTGTCGGAGTCGGACAGCGAGGTTTTCGGATTAGAGGGGTGAAATGCATTGGGAGAAATCCGTTGCTAGCAGTTTTGTGTCGGATAGCCGCGATTCCGGTTAATCGGAGTTGGACAAGCCCAGGTATGTTAGTGGGTATGACTGTATAGGAATAGTTCAACTTAATATCAGCAGATAGCAGAGTGATCTCATCGGGCAATGTCTATTGTTGCTGGTTGCTTTCATGTCAGTTTAATGTCCCGAATTAACATCCTTCGCTTGTTCTCGCCTCAGTTGTTCAAGGCGATACAAATAATTGTAACAAAGTAGATGACTTGAAGTAATCAGAAAAGGTTAATTTGCAAAATGGGAAATAAAACTTTACGACATAAATTCCAGGCTCTTTCTGACCTATAAGCAGATGGTTGAGCTTTAACCACCCTTAGAGTTGTTGATTCTGTTGGACCAGATATAGGGTACCCTTGTCATTAGATGAACTCCACAAAATTCTCTCGATCCAATGTCTAAAAGTAGAACGATTTGTTACCATCAGAGAAGGCATTGCATTTTACTCTGTGAATGAGTGATCGAGCTTTGCAGCGTCTATTTGATTGATGGCGTGTCATGTCACAACGCATTCGCATTTCACCTAGACTCGATCAGTTTAGGAATTGGCGCCCTACTCTGCAGTAGTGTTGTGTGTTACGTGTTAGCTAACATTAATGTTAACAATGTGTCTGTAACCTTATGTTTCAGTCTTCAACGCAGTTGCAAAGTGCGTAACCTTTTTTATCCCTACACCCCTAAAATGTTTTGTTCTGACCTTGACACAGTTAACATTTGAATATACTCTACAAATAATGATCGCTTTTTTGAAATACAGTATGTACAAAATAATAAAATCAAAAAGCTGACTTCCAAAAGTTTGCTTACATATTTCAGGTTAATGGCTCTTTTGTTCCTGTTTCTTGTTCATGAGTTTTTCAAAACGTGGAACTATATTGCTGATAGCAAAACGCATGTCTGCCTGTGCATTCAAGCGATTTCTAGATTTCGTCTTAACTGACAAGAGTGCTAAATGCTGACTCGCATAGGTATATTGTCGCAAATGTAATGAGCACAGGTAGTTTAACAAAATTAACAAAACACTTTAATACAGGGGTAGGCAAACCTCTTCGCGGGACAAAAATAAACTCTGCAGGGTATGGCCGGTCGTACTAATTTTCTACCAACAATCCCGTTCCTTTGCTGTTTATGATGATGTTATTAAAACTTGGAAATTTATGAAATTTTAATCAGATTAAACTCCTGATTTTCACAGTTCATACCGAAAACCCAAAATACGAAATACAGTACAGATGTAGCACAGTGCGGTTTCTCAAAAGAATTTACCATTGGTATGCAATACAAGAAGCTGCAAGGAGGGCAGATTAATAATATAGAGCCTAATACCACTAGGCGGGCCAAACGGTTGCTGTACTAGAATTTACAAAGGGCCTGCGAGCCGGAGGATTTTGCTTGGCGGGCCGGATGTTGCCAATCCCTGCTTTAACATGAACAACAATTAACTACAATGTGAAAGGCAGTGCACATCATTCCTTGATGAGCAATTGTCTCTCCGGGTAAACTAACTACTTTTTGAGGTTTATAAACCAGGATGTTGTAATTGCTCTTGTTGGTAGCTTTTTTGGGCACTAACTGAAATGAGACTTGCCTAGTTGCTTCCATTAACTCAAATGTATTGATCGCAAGATGTGGTGCGTTATTAACGGACTACAACAATCCGGCATTGTGAATGTGATGTGTTTAATGATAAAATGAGTCCGCTTTAAAAATGTCCACAGAACGGCAAGGCTGGCAATTTTTCAATCGGTAGAAAAATGTCTTTGTTACAGTTACTTAAAGCGGCCTATGAGTGGATAAACGTTTAGAGATTTGAACCAGAAAAACGCAATTTGACTGGCATTAGATCGACAAATATTGGACGTCGCTACCGCCTGAGGTCAGGCTTGTATTAGACAGTCTCACGTTCGCATGCTTTGAACTCTTCCGGTGCCATGCGTTTCTACACAAGCGGCATTTCTAAATTTTGCTGACCAACTTCAATTACTACACCGGTTACTTAACGCAAGACCACACAATCATAAAGATACTGACTGACAGCTCTCTAGACGCCGTTGTTTTGAGCGTCAACGCTTCTGTTGGCAGTAAATGGTAGTGGCAGCAGTAAATGGTAGTCGGCTTCAGCTGTCCAAGGCTTTATTCGTTATACACAGAAAACGTTCGTTTGAAAACACAAATTCAACTTCTAGGTAGGCGCTTTGCTGAACCTGTCTAAAATTTTTCAAAAGTGCAAAATGGCAAAAGTTGTCCATTGCTTCAGAACTTATTCTTCCAATAGCAGCGTTGTTTAAAATAATTGCTTTCCTACTTGTGAGATTGGAAATCTATGGTATTTTCATTTTTTCTTTTTTGCTGGTGGTTACTCAACAGGCTTCGACAAGAAGTTGTTACTACTTCCATTTCAAAATGTCAATTTATCGCATAGTTGCAGCCGGCGGGAACTACTGAACGTGGTAAAATGAATTTGGCGAAGCGAAGATTTTTGGCGAAAACCTAGGAAAAATAAAAAATTGACGTAACTTTCAAAGTTCTTGCAAATTTTAGCAAAGAGCTGGATGCTCCAGCTGGCCTCACCACAAAGATGCAGCTCTGATTAGTCATCATAAACACAAAAGTAATGCGAAAAGAAAAAGTGGAAATAGGTAATGCACCCAATGCAATATCAACTGTTGGTGTGACGTACGTAGGTACCGACAAAGTGTAATTACACATTCTGCTCGACGACGGAGCATCCTCTGTCTTGAGCGTGGTCTGTGAAAGTTACTTACGGCATAGCAAACTTAACATCACCAGAGTCTATACTTTGTTTCTGCCCACGCAATGTTTGCATCTCTACTTCGCGAATGGGAAGCTTCGCATACTGTACAGATTTTAAGTACGCAAACGTCGGCTGACTACTCCAAGGTTAGGCAAACGACCTTGTTAGTTCATTCTTTCCAGCGGCGCTTTCGTTTCAGCGTAGAAACAATTTCAACTTCACTCCCACGATAGTTTAGCTTCTGCATTAAATGGAGTGGAAATAGAAATATGATTACGCGAAACCACGTCACCGCTGGGTAGAACGATCGGACTGCCACGCTTCAGTGATCTGGTAGACAACGATCGCTTGCAGCCTACTGTGAAACGAGAAGTATTTCGACAACTGTTCGATTTTCCAGAGTTCCGTAGAGCGTCGTAGTTCCTTGGTACGACTCCGGAAACATTGTTTTTCGCTGACATTGATCTACGTAAGCCAGGAACGCTTCTCGCTGCGGCACTTACGAAAGGATCGCTCTCGTTCGACGAGTCGCTTGCTGGGTGATGATGACGATGTTGCTTCAGTTGGCTGAGCACCGATATTTGTGTGGTGACCGACACACGCGACATCCTATCACTCATTTCGTCGCTCTTCTCAAAACGGAAACTGCGTTGTGATGAAGGTGCTGGCGTCGCCGCGTGACTCCGCGTGGAGCAAGTACGTGACAGGTGCATTGAACTTGCTCTATGGTGGACCAACGGCTTACCGGTTGTCCTTCTCCACAGGGCGTAAGCGAGATGCCTACAAACCAAGACAATGCTTTAGTTAATTTGCAGCTAGCGCGTTTTTTGTTTCACTGATCAATTAATATTTAAATTAACTTTTCATCAGTCCTGAGCATCAATCTTTTAATAGGATAAACACAAGTGTTTGCCAAGTTTTCGCGTACAAGCAGGTGGGCCAGCAAAATTATTTTGACTGGATCGAAACCTCTGAAGTGTTTCACAACCTCCAAAGATCTAAATGCTTGTCTAGAGCTTTTGCAAGTTTCATGGAAAGATTTAATTGTTTATTCTCCGTTCCTCTTGAGTGAGGTCTTACATGTACCATCTCGCATTTGCTTAACCAGTACGTCAAAGTTGTAATGAAACCAGCACTTTGCTTCATTGCAGTGCATCATTTCCATTTTTTACAAAGTGCTGACAGGTGCAGGTAAATTAAATATTTAAGCCTTTATAGTTGTGCGTAACTTCTCAAAAGCTTATATTTTCACTCCTATGTATCAGGTCGGTAAGTGATGTTATGTCTGCGTCACTCCTATATATAAGTATGATGTCATCTCTGCGATTCGTGGGCGTCTCATATGAGTGCACTGAAGCGCCAACACATCTGCATATTTAAAAAGGATTCGCAATAAAGCGTTTTTTAAAACTTTTTTGGAGGTAAAATTGTCTTTTGCCCAACATTTTTGTCTTCTGCCCGCATAATTGTATGCTGAGAGCCTTTTACCGCATCATACAGTACAACGAAGTTTGGTGACTTGATGGAAGTTAGGACCAGGGTATTTTTCTGCATTACTCTCGCCAGACTTCCCGTTTGCTGTTAGCCGAGCTCCGACATCTCTCGCGTGCAGTAAGCTCATGTATCGTTATTGGGCTGGACTATTACTCATGCCTTCATTTCCGAAAAGAAACCACAGCTGCAAATAAGTCTTCAGCACAGTAACCAAAATGTATAGCATATGAAACCACTGCTTAAACGTGTTTTTTGTTTGTTGCTTCGAAGTGAGCTTTCCCACGGTCGCATTTCTAGTTGTACGCCTTTTTTTTTCACTGCTTCGGCATCACTAAACTTCAAAAGTGTTGTCAACATTCATATCTAGTCAAAATACACCGGACACGTTTTTGTAGTGTTTTCCAGTCCAGGGCATGATCCCCGTAACTATTTGGTTGCTCGTAGTGGCCATTTTATGTTTTTCAAAATCAGGAACAGTTTGACACTGCTTGTTTACCACTCTTTTCGGTAAGTTCCAAAAAAACTGTGTAATACCAAACTGACGTCAAAACATTTTATAACTTGTAGCACTCAAGCTGCTGCCACCTTGATGTTGATTGAAGTTGGAATTGAACGATCAACCCACTCTGTTGCTGTGATGAGCGAATCTGTGAGCTTTGTAGCGTGACTCCAACTCACTCTCCCAAAGAGACTATTTAGTAGCTGTAGCTCAATCCTGGTACTTACCCCAAGTAGCTTTGGACTCATTCTCGATGGTGATTCCTGCAACGGTGATTCTCACGGGACATCTATGTTCGGTCAGCCATGACTGTAACACACTCCTCCGAGGGTCACATAATTTGTGAACGAATCTTAACATGCAGCCAGGTGTTATTCATTTTTTTCATGGCCAGTTCTGTGTTTGAATAGCAGTTTGTTGATTTGTGAAGAATGTAGTTTTTGCTTTCTCCTTCCTGACTTATTGCCTTGTCGTAGCGAAGTAGCTTGCGTATGCAGCGGGTTAACGACGAGGGGACAAGGGGGGTACAATGCCCCGGACACCGAATCACTATGGGGGCGCCGAATGAATGCGGGTCGCGCCGAAAAGTCCCAACAGTGTCACAAGTACTTTCTTCAATACAGTACATCCGCTTCCGAAAGATCTTAGGTTCCAACATAGGGGCGCCAAACTTGCTCCTTGCCCCGGGCGCCATCTAACCTCGTTACGCCCCTATGCGCATGCACCTCGTGTGAGTGTCCTGCTATACAGTAGCGAGACGTGGTACACATACCGCCGCCGTGTAAACCGCCTCCAAGTATCTTTGAGGGATCATCTCACTAACTCCACTGTCCTGCATGTCACTGGGTCCCATGACCTCATCATCATTATGAGGTAGCTACGTCAACACTCGCTTGTTTGGACAAGCGAAAGCAAGCATTGGCGCCTTCTCACAATTTAAGTTGCAAATAAAGGTTAACATTCATTTGAAGTTTTGAATGTAAGGAGTTTCCATCCTTTTAATAAAACTTGGGGGAGTTGGGAGTACACTGACCGACAAGATTCACTCAAATGCCTTTGTCACAAGTTTCGGTACCAATTTAGATTAGAAACTGGAAAAAGATCTTGAAACAGAGATTGAAATAAAATTCTGCCGCACGTCTTGAAAGCTAAGTACTGTTATTCAGTTAGATAACCTTTTTAGCACTGAACTTGAGGCAGTTGAATTTACTTTAGGGTTTGGCAACGCCCTTGTCGCCCACAAGCTGCGAGTATAATAACTGTATAAAACTTATAGAAACAAGCGTTAAAACCCATTTCGATACATTTTTGAACACAGACACTTACTTGAATGTTATCCACATTCGTGGTAATCGCATCGAGTATATAACAGGATTGACCAGTGGGTGTACAACAGCGGAGGCTAAGCAGTAATCGAACCATTCGATAACTCGCTGGTCGTCTGTCGCTACGTCATACAAGAACAAGGAGGTGACAGGCAACCAACAAACGAAGAACACGCCCATGACTATCATCAAAGTCTTTGCCAGACGGATTTCTCGACGTCTGTGGATCATCACGAACGGGCCTCGACGAGACACCCGGCCAACGACGCTGCCATTGTGCATCCGTTTTGTTCCTGCCCGGCGTCGCACCATCAGAAAGATCGACGAATACAAGCAAAGCATGATGAGTAGGCTCACGTAGAAGTAGCCCACGCCGAACAAGACATAGCTTTTGGTGAAAGGCGGCAAGCTCTGCGCACACGTCGGGCTTTCGCACTGACACATCCCGTCTGGTGCGCATGCGCATTTTCCGTCCGCGCACGACCATCCCAGTAGAGGGGTGACAAGAAACACGCCTATGGCACAGGTCCAAGTGAAGGCAATCAGTACGACAGAGGAGCAGTTTGTGAATACTTTGCTGTATTTGTTCTCGTTACGGATCTTCACATACCTATAAGGAAACAAGATTATGTTATAGAAACAGGAAGGAGCGGGACGAGGCATTTTGTAGTGGGGTGCACAAAAGGGATCTTACAGATGAAGAGGAACACTTATTTATGTGTGGTTTTGAAAATGAAACCACATTTTGCTTGGTCTGTGTAAAAACGGCACCACCAGCATCGCGCAATCATGGTTAACTTCACTGATAAGAGTTGACCTTCCTAGAACCCCTCGACCGGATCTGCTACTGCAGTGTGATCTCCGACATCGATCACTATTTTAGCACTTCTGATCGACAAGAAATCATCCGCGCTAACGACATCTCGTCTCAGGCAAATGATTTGGCTTAATAAATTTACTCTGGCGAATTGTTCTCAGCAACAGCACGCAGTTTTTCTAATTTTTTTTCAATGTCAACATTCGCTAGTAACTTGTTTACTGGCTGCGCAGGACTAAAGATGTGTTAGACCGAAACTAGTTTTCTTGTGCAAATAAATTGCGATATGATTCGCTTGTGTGGGTCACTGCTGTGACTTAACTATTATTGCTGAATGATGAGAACAAGCTTTAATCATCGTAAGAAGACGAAAGCAGTACCAAGCAGGATATTACCCAAAAAGCTTGCTGCAAAGCTAGAGCTCGTCGTGTTGTTGCTTACTTAAAGTCAAAAGATTTGCCCCCCCCAAAATTTTGGTCTGGTTACGCTACTGCGGACCTGGGGTTCGAAACAAGATTTTCGTGGTTCCAAAATGCGATTTTCGAGGGTGAGAGTTTGTTTGTTCTTGGATGTATTTTTTTTCAACAGAACCAAGATTTATAAAAACTTGCAAGTGCTATTACTCAAAAGAACATTATTCAGCCCTGATTATTCCAGCTAACGTTACTAAGTTAACAATTTAAATTGCTAAATGCGTGCATTGGTATTTCTTTTTCATGCTGCGATTACCACGACGCGATGAAAAGCGCATTGTGCCGTTTACATGTTTATGACGCAAATTATGTCGAGATCGTTGTTTGATGCAATGGAACTCGAAAGTTTCTGGTGTTCAACCATGCAAATTGCGAAGTTACCAGAAACTGTGTACAAAAGCCCTTCCTATTCCAGTGCCCTTTGCAACAACATATTTGTGTGGATCTGGATCTTCCTCTCTGCTTCATTTAAAAACAAGTGCCAGAATCGTTGGAAACGCTCAAATGATTTGCGCATGGCTCTTAGTAATTGTGTGCCAAGGTATGAGCGAAGAATATCAGAGAAGCAGCAACAAAAACGTCACTAAGTTTGTTCCTAATAATCAGTAAGGTTTGAAAGTTAAACAGTACAAATGAGTGTTTTCTATTGTGCTGTCAGTAGGCCTATATATTACGAGTAGTAATTTAAAAAATGAATACACTGCAAAATTGGACTGTTTTTGTGATTTCTGCGCTCTATTTTAAAACGAGGGGGTAGGAACGTCATTTTAGTTTTATGAAAGGGGTGTAACTGCCAGCTTCAAGAAAGGTTGGGAACTTATGTTCTAGATCAGGGTCTCCAAACATTTTTTTCAGAGGGCCACATAAGCTATTACACAACAGTCCTAAAGCCGCACATCTTACGTAATGTGATTGTTTCGGGATATTACATTACGTCTATCAAATCAACAGTTGTTGCGTATGTATATATATCATTTTTTCATTATTGACAAAATGTCTTCGCGGGCCGTAGTTTGGAAGCCGTAGTACATTTCTACCAGCATTGGAAATGTGACTATTCAGTTCTTCACAACGGTTCTTTTTGTTGGAATCAGAATTGTAGGATTCTGTATCTACTTTGTTGTTTTTGTTTTTTGGGGAAACAATTTCATTTGTTACTTTCGAGGTTTTACATCATTTCCGACGTTTTAAAATTTTGAACTACAGTAATTTTACTTTAATGATTCCTTGAGGTGAACAATTTTATTTCCGAAAAATTTTTCCGAAACTGTTCACATTTTCGTTGCTACCATTTTTATTATACAACACAGTGTCCACAAGCATGTTGGTTTAAAGCTCGTTTGTCAGCTTGTATTTTATATATTCCGTTTATGTACACCCCTGAGTGTTTCGAAACTTTGTTTGGGTTCATCAGCGCAATGTTTGTTTCAGTTCAGACAAAGCCTAGAGCGTTTAGTGCCCTGTTGCATTTTTAGGTCCAATTTTTTAGTAAACTTTCGCGCATACGAATGGATCGTGACATAAATCAAAAACAAGAACCAACAAATTTGACGGATTAAGTTACAGTTTTAAGACTGGCTTCAGCATCAAAGTGCTGCTCTCTCTTCTAAATTTCTGGTCTGCTCTGGTTCAAAAACCACTGAATCGTAATGCTGCTTTAGAAAATTTTTAAACTTGGTTGCTACCATTTTATTTCTTCTTATTTTCTGATCTCTGAACCAAAAACTCACTCCCTTGGGTTTGCACTTTTAATGAGCTTCAGGTTAAAATACTTAACGGAGTACTTCTCTCGCAGTCGGCCATATTTGCAAACTACGTGCAATTATTGTTGAGAGGATATCGCGTTGTGTTAACTGGGTTCGTGGAGGGTTGCCAATTTGGCTTTTTAGAAGCCAGATTTTAAAATTCTGGCTTTTTTGAACAGCTTTAAGCCAGACAAAGCCTGGCTTTTTTCAGTCGTAAAGGCTTGGCTCTGGCAAAACATTGTCTGAGTTGCATATTCATTACAATTCCCTTCTGAAAAAAGTCTATAACCATGCAGGGTGCACAGAATATTGAAAAAAAAATTACTGTTGCCCTAAAAATTATCGACGTTGTTGATAAGAAACAAATGTACGACAGTGTAATTACGGGGAAAGAAAATGCTTCTAAAGAGTGAAATTGTATCATATCGTATTATATCGATGAATCCTGACAAGTTGCAATGTCTGTTTTGTGCTTGATTAGGCATATTTTATGTGTTAATGCCCTAAAACTGCTGTCTAGCTTTTTTGGGACAAAGTCTGACTTTTTTGGTGAAGACAGGTTGGCAACCCTGGTTCGTGGGCAGTTTTGATACTGAAGTGGTAGCTTGATAATTATGAACTGAAGAAGGTTTAAAGCCTTCGTGTTCTAGGGCTTTTTAGGTCCAATTGTGCTGCTCTGATGGGCAGGTTCGACTGGTGTGCCTAGCACCTAGACATTTCATTTCAAATTGGTGTGCCTAGGACCTAGGCATTTCATTTCTGGTGTGCTATAATTTTTTACGTAGAAGCTTTGTGACGAACTTGAAATATTTGGGAAGACACATGGAAGGACCTCGAAAATGTTGGGAGGCTACAGTCCCCTGCTCCCCTAGCTCCGGCCATTTGTTCAGGTCATGCATTTAATGACTCAAGATTGAAGGTACGTCTCAGACCAAATAATTCCATATCACAAGTATTTAGATCAGGGGTTCCCAACCTTTTTACGACCTCGTACCACTTGGACAACCCGTGTTGTCAATGTGTGCCACTTCTTCCAGAACAACTAATTTGATCGAATCTTAGTTTATTCAGAAGAATAATATGCATTAAAATAACAATGAAAGATCATAACTAAATTTAATGAGATTTTTGTTTTTGTTTACCTTCCACCAATTGGTAGATGCATGGCGTAAATTTGCTAACAGCGCATCGAAAGTCATGATGTTGCGATACAATAGGAATAGCAGGCTACAGGAACATTTATTTAATTAGAAACAAAACCCAATACGTAAACTAGAAAGCTGTGAATCCAGGTTTTTGTGAAAAAATGGAAGTTACTCACATACCACCTGGAAGACCTTCGCGTACCATTGGTGGTACGCGTACCACAGGTTGAGAAACCCTGATTTAGGGTCTTAGTGATCATATATCATTACTAAGAACTTACAATTCTCATGGTTTTTAAACTTATCTCCTCGTGAAGAAAACGAGTATCATGATAGAAAAATGCTTGTTTCAAATAACTTAGGCTCAACAGATTTGTGATAAAGTTCTGTGGCACAGGAAATGTCCATTGATATTTCATTGAGTTTTTGGTGGCCAATTCGGAAAATCGACTTCTGTTTCTCGAAAGATGCAGAAAATCTAACAACGTATGGTTACGTGCTTTGATGCAGTCAGATTGCTTGTACTCGTCACTATTCTTTGAACACTATAATCGCATTTT
>JGI24159J19872_10011171_pt1 | contig 11773 bp, 11 predicted proteins | sample Ectturendosymbi4_FD_19872 | JGI IMG/M metagenome (IMG submission 19872) | reverse complement strand
AAAGGGGACACTTTCTTCGGAATTGGGCCGATGGCTTCCCGTATTCCACTGTAAAGTCCGTGAAGGTCACCGCAGTCTGCGCATTGTTGTATGCGTGTGCTGAGGTTTTCCCAGTAGCGCGAGACTGCAAAGCGAGTGAGACGTTGAACGGTGCGCTCTGCAGCCTGTAACTCCCTGTGAGCGGAGCGGCTGTTTCTCACTGTTACCTTCGATCTGGCTGATCGTTTGGCTGCAACGGCGGGTAGAAGTTCGGCGTTGTCGCGCAACCAGTCAGGCTGCGCCTTTGATCGGTGACCATAGGCCTCGAGTGCACTGGACATAATAACATCGCGAGTTGTACACCAGGCAACATTTGGATCAGTGGATAAGCTTGCACTGTCCAGTTTAGAAGATAGCACCTGTTGAAAGCGCTGATTTCAGAGAGAGTCGCGTGTAGAGGAGAAGTGTACAAGGGGCAAGGGCTTCGGTCGGGTTTGATAGAACTTTTTTGGTGTGGTTTGAAGCTTGTAGCGAACAAGGGTATGATCAGTTCCGCAGTCTGCGGAGTGCACGCTGCGGCATTGCTTGAGTGCACGCTGCGGCATTGCGATATCGTGGCCGGCAGGAATACTTGAAAGGAGATCACTGAGTTTCTGGTAGAAGTCGTCCTTATCTTCGTCAGACGCCAGCAACGTTGGCGCATATGCAGAATTAACTGTGATGTATCCGACTCTAGTGCGCATTATGATCGACATAAGACGGGGGGAGACAAATAATGGCTGTTCCACGCAAGACAGAAGTGTGCTGCGAACAGCTATTCCGACTCCCTGCTTGGGCTTTTCACCGTTCTCAAAACCGTTCCAAAATATGGTGTAATGTTCTTCTCTGATTGATCCAGATGAATACCACCAGGTTTCGCTAAGGGAAACTAATTGAATGCCGAGGCGGTCCAGTTCCAGATTAATTAAAGCTGTCTTCCGGGGGGAGGATGGCATGGCCTCTGTCTGAGGTCCAAGGGAACGGACGTTCCAACAACCAAGTGTTAGTGAGGCAGTAGCAGGCTGACGACCCGGCCGCGCCTGCTTCACACGCGAACCGAGCCGGGTAGCAGCGGCCACATTGAGTGGTCCCCGATCTGCCAGTGGCTTAAACAGGTTTCTTTTGTTATTCATATTTGTAGTGGATGACGCCGAGTGCCGGGGCAAATTGCGGTGAGGACAGATGCTTGCCCAGGACAAATGCCCTCCTCTGGGCCTACTAACGTCATATCCAGCGGAATGCCAGAGCATGACAGCTGGGATGAGGGCAGGCTGCCCCGCAGTGGCACATTCGTGTCCCTAGTGATTTCAACACAGAAGCAACTGAAATCTGCCTCAGCCGGCCGGAAGTTAAGGAACAGTTTGGCGGGCGCCCGGGCTGAGACTGCCAACCCCTGCTGCCGAGCTAGCATAGAAGACAGGTTGCGAACCTGCCTACCTGCGACTACTTTAGTCAGACCTCTATCCTTTGACCTGTCTGGCATGGGTGACCCTGCTGGGAGCTTCATCTCCCGCCAATATAGCTCTAGGGGTCACAGAGGTACGCAAGCCCCTCCGCCGCGACAAGGCAATAGTCAGGAGGAGTCTACTTGTTGCCATAGGTCATAACTACTTCTGCTTTAAGTTCAGCGAAACTCTTTTTAATTCTTTGCTATATGGCAGTGAGGGCTGCTGCCGCTTTGCTGCATCTCTGTCATTCGCGGTTTGTAGTTCTTATCATAAGCGTGCGGCACGGGATGCGAATGCACACCGAACGCTGGAATATGGGCAATTATTTGGGCAAAAATTTCAATATTCGGGCAAATAAGACAGCTCCATTCACAATAGAGTAAACTGGAATTAAGTAGATAATTTCCAACCGCATTGGCATCGGAATGGGGGCCAACCCCCTGGATTTTGAAAATTGCAGTAGAAAAGGTTGTTTTCTTACGTTAGAGTGGGAAAAAACAAAATTTACCCTTTTGTCCTCCCCCAGAAAATTTTTGGAAAAATCTCCTTGCGCCCCCCCTGAAAAAAATCCTTCCGACGCCCCTGTCCAAGAGTCTAAATCAAATTTGAACAAATTAGAGAGCTTGAATCAAATTGGTAGTGTCCATTTGACCGTCAACAGCAAAACGTCTGCTGGGACTATTTTGCCGTTCAAATCCTTTCCAGCTTTCTCCAGATATAAGGCTGAGTTTGTGCTGGCACTAGTAGCATGGTGAATGTAGTCTAGTGGAAGCATCTATGTCTAACCATTGTTACTTTGGCTTTGCTAGTATAGATGACACTTAGTTTTTTAAGGGAGCGCTTTTTATGTGCTTATTTAAAAAGTTTAGGGTTTAGGTTTAGAGTTAGGGTTTAGCTTTATGGATGAGGTTTAAGGCTTAAGGTGTTAGGCTTTGTGACAAGGACCATACAAGGCTAATCCAAGCCTATCACGCTTGTCACATGACCAATTCAACCAATCAAGTTCGCCTAATGGCAAAATAGCTCCATGGGTACTTTCGCTTCTGATGGTAAAATAGACACCGCCACTCAATTTTGGCCAAAAATTTTTGCATCCCCAAAAATAGGCACTCCCGTTACACCTATGGTTCTTATTGTGAGTTTCTCTGCATCTGCGTGTGAGCGACAGCGATGTTGTTGTGTATTACGTAGTTACGAGTTTTTGTTTACTTTGATTCATAACAAACTTGTTGCATGGTGTTTGAACCGTACCTCCAAGTTTTTAGTACCACTGTTACGCGTCATGCAGATGGAATTGATACCGAGAAGTTACGAAACGTGCGTAAGCCAAACTGGGAGAAAAACGATACATATTTGATGAATTAACGTATATTGGATTTTTGAAGATTTCCTGCAAACAATATAAAAATACAGAAAATCGCCCCAATAGAAGGGTTAAACTTATATGACCATAACTCCTTTCCATATTATCATAGTACTTCGAGCATTTTTGAGGAGCGATTTTCTGTATTTTTGACAATCACCATTGACTGAAGTTGAAAACAGTGATGAATATGTGCTACAGCCAAGCCCGTAGATAGATTTTAAGGTTTGCGGGCAAAATCCATTTCTTGGGGGCAAGATTTTTATTTAGTATATGTTTAAAACAAAATTTTCTGGGCACAATAAAATTTGGGGGAAACTGACCCCGAGTGTCCCCATAGCTACGGGCTTGGCTATAGCTGTACCAGCTTTTCCTGGAGATTGTGGATGCTGGCATTGGAATCGATAAGTAGTACAGTAATGATATGCTTTTAAATGTAGAAATATCTTGCTTTCAGCTAGCATATATAAGCAACGTAACCGCATTCTTCCATAATTTTTTTTACAAGTGTAATAAGTAACTTGTGTTACATCCTTTGACAGTGATGTAATGCGAACATTTGTCGGATGTTGTCAAAACATTGCAGAGCAGTACGGCTCGACCGAATGGTTACTCGTACTAGACTTGCATAAGCAGTACAATTTTTCCAGAGTTCACTAATACAAGCAATATTATGAATGAGCTTGATATTTTTCGTGCAGCCTTGCATTGCGGAAGACTTCCCAAAAGCTATATCCCTGGCACTGTTGACGTGCGTTCAAGGTTTACATCTGCGTCATCTGAACCATCACGATCACGCAACGGTTCAAGGATTCGAATTAGAGGCCGCATTGTGGGCGCGCAACCAGCCAACATTATGCAGTATCCGTGGCAGGTATGGCGAAGAAGTGTGGAACTGATAGGTGCTTGGCATCATGTTGGTATTACATGTTTTTTCAACATTTTTTCAGCTTCCTAACAGTTAACTAGCTAATCAGCTATATGATGTCATTTTTGGGCGTTTTGTTCAGGCGTGCGGCCATGTTTTGGTTGTTGGAGTGGCGTATAGACTATATAAGCAAAGCACTACAATCAAGTCATGTACTACGACCGCACCAACTTCAAGTGGGACATGCTCGGAAAGACACTCATACAGGCGACGACTGTGGTTTCGTCTTAATTGCCTAAGCCCTTGGGTTCATAGGCCAATTTTAGACCCAGCTTAGCTTACATCGAAATGAAATGCGACCTCAATACAATCGGCTACGTTAACGCCTAAGGCGAAATCTAGAACTTACAGTACCTTTGGTCAATGCTGCTCCGCTAAGTGCCTACTGAAATGGAGTAAATTGACCACAGTATAGGCAAGTTTAGTTTATTCTCTCTCTTAATAATAATGAACTGGAGGAAAAATGTACGTTTACTACAATTCAGTAAATTCGTAAACTTTACTTGGCTCACAGTTTTGGTCTAACGAGTGTACTGTGGATTTTTCGAAAATTTCGATTTTTTTTGAAGCAGAGCATGACCGAAATATTCAGTAAGCTTATGAGCCAAGTAAAATTCTATATAAATATGCTTTGATCGTACAAGTTTTTTAATCATGAAATTGAATAGTAAAATAAGGAGGTATGTTTTCTTTGACTAACTGGCTAAGTTGGCATTCAAGGCAAAGATTCCGATTTGACTTTATCTAATGGTGTCACTTGGCATGAATAGCTTAATTCTTCTATGTGGCTACATTTTCTGCATTAATTTTTGCACCAACAAAATGCTACGAAAAGGTTCATAGACAGCCTGTAAAATGTTATCTTATTATCAAGCGCTGATAGGCATTTTTTTCAGACAGAAGTCAGTTGCTTGCTTCCGGTACATTAGCGTCTAATGGATATTAAACTGACGTAGGCCACCTCATCCCGACGACAAAACGGTTTTGAGCGTGTTTACCGCTAGCCTGCATGACAATGGTGATACAGATTGAGCTGGTCGTTACCGAACCGCGCAGTTGGTCTTGAAGCATATATTTCAGACTGCTCTTCTGAACGTGATCATATTGAGTAATACAGTTCCGCTTGTTGCGTATTTCGTGCAACATAAATATTTGGTAAAGTGTTTGCGGCTTGTCACCCAGTGATGCTTCGGTTTTCTTCTGCTAACGCCAACAAAAATGCTAGAAGCTCAAGCCTGCGGCGTTTCGTCTGCAGTTACAACAGCGCGTGGGATGAGTAAAAGAATCGTTTTAATTGCTCCTCGTGTATAGTGCCCCGACTGTTGATGATTGCCTGTCGTGCGCTAAAGCGTGCTCTGTGTGTGTTCATTGACGAACTAAGTTTGGATCATACAAGAATATCCAGCGGTTTGCCACAAATTTTTTCGAATACCACCTCTCGAGGAAAACAGCAACAACGCTGTGATTGTCAATAGCTCTTTTGGTCTTTTTTGTCAGTTGTAAGATTATGATGTGGTAACATGTCAACAGATGGCAAATCAAATGGTACCAAGTTTTCTGGAACAGTAGGGGCGCCAATGAAATATCTGAGTTGGGGAAAAAATGTTTACTTCAGTTAGTATAAAGTTTGTAACAATTGCTGTTTGACGAAGTTCAAAACAAGGTTATCGTCTATAGTGCGCAGCAAAGTCGTGTGACAAACTACAGGCAGAAGCAGCTTGTTTTTTCGATTTAATACTGCCATAAGGACCAATGATAAAAATCATGCAAAGCGTTTTAGCTGGTGTTAACCTCAGTTACGACACCTAACCCAACTGTGCGGGTTTATTTATCCCTTGACAGCTAAGTTGACTGGCCAGCTCTGCTACCTCTGTTCGAGCAATATGCTAGCAGGGATGCCCAACCTTTTTTGACCCAAGATCTACTTTGCAAGCACCCACTATAAGTCAGAAACAATTCTACCTCACGAAAATACGGCTGACCATGAGTTAACGACATGACTTAAACTTGCAAAAACAGGCAAAAATCATTATAAGGCAAATATACGAACAATCAGAAACCACCGTAGGAAAACAACTATAGTTTTTCATTTTTTTCTGCACTCCTGGCAATGGACATGGGATCATTCGGCGGTTCACTGGCGGACGTGATTGACTGGTTGAGCACCCCATCTGTCGCTGAGGAATTTACGTGACAGTCGTATGGCAAGTCAGGTTAAACCTTGCCACAGCAAAAATTAGTTGCTTGCGTTTTTCCTCTGTTATTTGCTGTGGCGCAATTGCTAGTATAGGCTACATGATTTTATCAAGCTCAAAATATTTTGATATCTATTCTGAACAGTGGTGTAGAGGGGCGGGAACGCGTGCGAACAGCGTTCCCACACCTTTTCGATGTTTGCTTCAAAATGAGTTTGAAGCTGTTTTAAAATGGCTAGTTTTTTGGGTACGTTACCACATCTTTTTGTTAGCAGTATATCCCTGATTCTGAATGAGCAGCAAATAGAAGTGTGTTGAACACGTTACGATAAAACACAATGCATGTTTTTGTGATTGGTAACTTCACGTAAGTCGCATTGGTTTCTGTTATGATTGTGTTGTTCATATTTTAATTTGGCATGTTTTCTTTTATATTTCTACTTTCTATTCATGCATGAAATGTATTTCTCACAGTCAAACCAAAGACACTAGCGAGCCTCTTAAACCACTTTGCTTTTTGGTTTGCATGCAGAACTTTAATCATACCAGCAGTGACGTTAATGTGCCCGCAACAACTGTTGACGCAGGAAATGCGTCACCTCTCCACGTTGTAAGCCCAAGGGTCATGGGAGGTAATGTTGCCAAAGTTTCTTGGCAGGTAGGAGAAGTTGCATTGCATGTGTTGTGATTTTATATGCACGGTTTGGTTTTGTTTTGTTCTTGAACAGTCGAGCATAAGGTTGGCTATATATTAAACTAGTCGCTGAGGCTGCTTGGCTAAACTGCTATAATCAATTTATTCCCAACATGATTGTGCTACTCATAACAAATATACGATTTCAAACATTTTATGCGCTAGTAAGTAATGATGTATGATTCCAAACTTTTTAAATCCAGCTTACCCGTTATTCCTATATCTGAAAGCAGTGTCTGAATTGGAATTCAAGCGTCATGTGGTTTCACTATTCCGTTAAAGACTATTTGTGATCCACTTCTGCCAAAATACGTCTGAGGCTCACGATTTTTCTTTTTGTGCCTTCTGGTCAGGCTCAATTAACTTTCCGAATTTCACCAATTTCATGACCATGGTATGGACACTAGTGGTTAGCAGAGAGGTTTTTACAATTACAGTAGGTCTAAAATGCTTCGGGAACTCAGCAGTCCGCTCGACAATTCGGGTTGGCTAGATGGGCCTACTATTATATTGTATGGTGGTTACATGCTTGCGTTTATTCATGCCTTCTTCGCAGTTGATGTTTTTTTATAAGCAGCAATTAGGAGCACTACCACATTTTTAGCTTTTCGGTGATAATATTCTTCCTTGTAGAATGTTAAGAAATTCACTGCATTTCACAAATATATATACCGATAAATAAGTGTTTACTTCATGCCTGCTAATAGGAAAAACTACTTTTCCAGGTGATTTATACTGCAGGCCTACCCGTTGGGTAAGATTAGTAACCGCTTTAGAAATTATTATTTTTCGTACGACCCATTCAGCAAAATTGCAAGGTTGCATGTCACCGTAACAATTGCGCTTGCATTTATAATAAAGTAAGTTTTAGCTGACACAAGTAAAATCTGAATCAAGGGTCATGCTTTGAAAGTATATGTAAAACAGTTGACATGGTTTCTTCTTTCACGATGTCATTTCACGAACCGTACATCATTTTTCCCTAATTTATACCACTTCAAGAAAAGTATGCTCACAGCAAGTAGGCAATCAGAGTACTGGAAAAATCAAAAGATCATGTAAAACTTACATAAATCGCATGATATGCGTATCCTACACTTTGAAACTACTCTTAATTATGGAAATAATAACATATATTAGCAAGGATTGCTAACTGCGGAATTTATATTTTAAATAGACCTGCTTTCAGCATGGTCGATTTTTTCTGCCCAGCGTGTCACGATGTCATTAACGTTCGCACTTCGGATTCCTTTTCATGCTTGCTCCTATATAATATATCTGTTCGTGTTACCTCCATTTTTACATCGGTTTTCCTCGACTCTTCTTTCTTTCTTTGTTTTTGTGCTCCACTGAGATATTTTTTGTTTAAATGAGGCACAATTGCAAAAAGACCGCATCTGCAATACTACTTGCAAACCTGTTGCGACGTTGCACCTGGTAAAACGTAATACATTGGTGAAACACTGCACCTTCAAAATTGAGTGAACTTGAAGCATTGCTATGAAGCAGAATTGGAAAGAAAAACTACATGTGTCAAGAAACTCAAAACGTAATCAACATTTTAAGGAGAGGGGACTCGTGGCAAGTGCCTCATTTGCTTCACCCTAAATCCACCACTGAATTACACTGAACTTCGGAATCAAAAATTGAAACAGAAAAACCCTCACGCAAGCTTCATAAAATGTTGGTACACGACTATTATGTGCCTGTGGCTCATACTGAAGTTTAGTAAACAATAGTTCAAGCTACAATGTGATAGAGCTAATTTCAAATCTACAGTATATTATTAAGTTTATTGTAGTAGTAAAAAGGGCTGGACTTAAGTTGCTAACACCCAAAGTAAAACAAAGGCGTAGTCTAATTCGAGGTACTCGAAGCATGAAGGTGAAGAGCTAAAACAGAGCAGTTTTCTATGCGGTATCCTTCATTTTGCTATGCGGTATCCAGATTTTATTAGTAAAATTAAATAAACATTTTGATTCCTTCATGCCAGAAAAAGGTAAAATTTCTCGGCGCAAAGCCAAATTGACAAATATGTACAGAATTTTGATATTTATGAGGCAAACACAAGCTGATAAAAAGGCTTCGACCTTTGCGTGAGGGAGAAAAAACATATTTATGCTTACAAACTTTTAAATACATTTCCTGACTGAGTTGTGGTCTATTTTAAATGTCATATCGTCGGTTAACAGTTACAAATGGAAATGCATTTGGCAAAAATCGATTCATAATAAGGTTGATTTGCAGGTGAGCCTGTTCATTGAAGGCAAAGGAATGCGGTGCGGAGGAAGCATTATACTCAACAACTGGGTTGTCACAGCAGCGCACTGCACTCAAGAGTGAGAACATTTTGTGGTTCTGCGTTTCTGACTGTTGCGTTTAATTCAGAGTATTTGGTGTTTCGCGCTTCATTGTACAACGACATTGTACAACGAAACGTAGTATAAAATCAAATTTAGCTATGCGAAATTTATCTGTGCCCTTGAGAGATTTCAGTTCCTGAACCATTAGACTTTTCAGCTTGCCATGAGAAAAATTATATTGTCGCCTCAACGCAAAGCAATTCAAAGTCCAGGCTTTCGAGTGCAAATCTGAATTATTGACAATTACCTCCCCACATAATAAAGTGTTCTAACGATGCGCATGTTTGGCTACCAACAAAGTTGATGAAAGAACATAATTGTATACCCACAAATGTTGTATAGTTTTTAGTTTTGCAAAGCTAGGTCTCATGCATTTAAGAAATATACTATAAAAATATAACGATTCGTGGCAGCATCTGACGTTTTGATGTAACTCCTTGCAAAGAGCTCAAAAAGCTTGCGAGAACATTGAGTTTTGGAAAAATCTGTTGACTTAAGTTGACGGGTTGACCAACCCGAGCAATTTGTTTGACAGTGTAGACGTTATGCTGGTGAAAATATTTTATTAAAAGGTACGAAAGGGTTAAACAGTGAAACCCTAACTGTTTTAACAAGAAGTATAACAACGAGAGTGTGAAAATAGCAAGCAATATGTAGATGATTCCAAACATCTAGGATATACTGCTGGAGCTGGTTTAGAAACATGGCGGAACTAGTTTGTTATAAAATTTGCTGATGCGCATTTGGCTTAGCATGTTCAGGACCAATACGGGAAGAGACAGATGAAGCCCTATAAATTTATAGAGGTTACTTTTTTTAATTATTTTGCGAAGAAGTAAATCGCTAAACAAAAATGTTCAACACGAATGGGTTCTGATAATCCGGACCAGTGATAAGATGAAATCTTTATGAGAGAGATTACATATTGATACGGGGATGTACCCTCCATCTTCAGTTAAACGAGGAAATGTTACTGGGTGCTCATGCTCACGACTCAGCAAAAGAAAATGCTTGTTCAGAGTAGTCAATCTTATACCTGACAACATGGCTGAAAACAAACATTCTTGACTCATCGATATGGACGTTGCTTTACGTCATCCGGAAGACAATGTTCAACCTTGCCGTCACGATATTTTTGCGAAGTTTTCCTTTTAACTGAACCTTCGCAATGAGTCTAGGTTCTTCTCATTGAGGCCAGCAAAAATTTTCCAGGTCATGCCTTATTACTCCCTGCAGAAGATGAGACTTTTTGTTAGTGTCTGTTTAGTAGGCGGTGTGGTGAGCGCTGTGCAAAGCAGGAGAATGCCAAACATATGTGGTAAGTAAACAAAAGTTACATCGATTCAGGGAACCGGAAACATCGGGTTGGATTGTTTATGCTGGCATCTCAGCGTTGTCAAAGCGAAACGAATTTCCTGCTCAAATGAGGAAAATCTCACGTATAGTTCAGCATCCCAACTACGTAAACGATATGTCCTATGACTATGACATCAGCTTGATGAAGGTGAGTTAATCGCTTTCTAATGCTACCCTCAGTGTCTCGAATACAGACAAAAATCACACTGATAGTTAACAATTTCAGACTAGGTTTGGAGCAGATTGGCTGGAAGCAGGCGCGTAGCCAGGGAATGGGCAATGGGGGCAATGCCCCCCAATTCCAAAAGTTATACCAACAATTTTCAGTTTATTAAGTTTTCGTGTGTAAGCCAAAAAAATATTTCAGTGCAAATCAACGAAACTCCTTAAAACCTATCCGACTTTAGCTTTATTCGAACCAGATCAAAGCAGTATGCTTTACCAATAATATTTTCCTTGATTATTCAAACATTGTGTATAGTGTAAATGCTGGAGAATTCGTGCCACGGTTGACTTTACCTGAGGTTTAAGCTACGTGTGGAAGTTGGTGATCATGAAATACAAACTTGTACCTAAGTGCTTGTAATCACTAAGCGGAAGCAAAAACAAGGACTAACGCTTTTTGCAGCCGCATCTGATGCACGAGCTTGCTCTATCCCACTGATTGATGATGTAAAATTCATTTCAAGACCACCGCAGAAATTCCTCTCTGATATCTCTGGCTTGCTGCAATTACTGTATAACTTACGCTTGTCAGCAGCATCAGTAGTAGCCTTTAAAATGAACATCATCGAAGCTTGTTTTTGTGCAATTTTAAAACAACAGTAAATGCGTGAAATAGCGGTGATATATGTTTTGTATGTCTTGAAGCTCAAACTCTGGCTAAAAAACAATCCTGTTTCAAAGTCTTTTTTATTACGCAATGTAGTCGTAGATATTCTTTATCAACAATAGCATTTATTCTAGATATTTAGCTGTGATGATTAAACATCTAGGGCTATTGTGACGATTCAATCACAATTATGTGCAGCCTTAACGTTTTCATTTATGATTTCGCTTTGCATTGCCGGCGAGTTAAAAAACAGTTGTGTCAAGTTATCAGAGTCCAACTTGTACATATAGTCTGAAAGTATTTTAACTTTCATCTGATTTTGATTGCCACACTATCCTACAGTAAATTTGAAATCATTCAACTGCCACGGGAAGAGTCAGCACCAAAATCTACCGTAATTAGGAACATGGGCGTCGGAAAGATTTTTACCGGGGGGAGGCCATTAGCGGATTTTTTCATAAGTAGCCATAAAGATCTTTTCAAGGGGGGAGCCTAAAGTGGTGAAATTTCATTTTTCCTTCTCAAAACTAAGAAAACGACCATTTTTGCTAAAAATGTAATACAATNAATCAAATT
>JGI24159J19872_10011170_pt1 | contig 11774 bp, 8 predicted proteins | sample Ectturendosymbi4_FD_19872 | JGI IMG/M metagenome (IMG submission 19872) | reverse complement strand
TTTTGGTAGTTCAACGGTTATCTGGTTTCGCGCTTTAAACACGGAGAACAACATTTTAAATCAGCTTGGCACGTTCTAAGGCGAAGTTTACAGCATGCTATGTTTGCTTTGCCTTCAGTGCGATGCTTTTGTTGGGAAGCTGCCATAGTTGCCTCTACAAGTCATGGGATAGTTGCTGCTGTTTCCAAAACGATGGTTTTGGAAAAAAAAGCAGATAAACCTTTGAAAAATCTTTTAGTGTTGGAGATTTAACTGTTATTTTAAGAGACTCATTTACGCCACAATTATAATTGAACTTGATATTTTCACCGTCAATCGTACTCCATAGCACATCTTTTTCAATCAGAGATGATCAATGCTTGAAATAAGCGCTTTGTTTTCAGAAACGGCGGTCGTTAAATTGCGCTTTCAACCATTTGCAGCTCGTACTGCTCAAGTGCGATGTTGGCAGCAAGACCACGTGACTGGTGATTTCGCTACAGCCAAGTTTTAGACGAGCTTTTGGTTTTCAGCATTAAACTTCGCATGTGGGGCAGCATAGCAAGAAATACAATCACCACCACGTAGCTGGCATTAAAGTTTAGAAATATTATTGGTGTCGCAATTTACAGTCCAGCGCACCGGAAGTTAAGTACACATCTGAACCTTGCAAAAAATGTTCTGTGAAAACGTGCATGTGCCGCTAGGAGCTTTTTATTACCAACCACGTCACAAATCGAAGCGTGAATTGTTGCGAACAAGTCTTGACCCTGCGTGAGCTTCGTGTACGAAACATAAAGCATACTTGTCGATTCGGATCGTGAACTGCTCAGAGGTTGCCTCAGCAAAAACCGTAAACAAACAAAGCAGAAGACACACGGCACTCAACACTCAGGACTTCAGAAACTAATGACTTGGAGTTGGTTCGGTGAAGCAATTTACAAAAATAGGCTATTTGATTTGTTCAAAAAATGATTTCAAGTCCAAAAATCTTCTACAGTAATTTTGTAACAGACACCCCATATTGTTTTACTCCTGGTGCACTGACAATCTTTAAAGAAAAACAAAAGCTTTCGTTCTTTGTTTACTGCTAATTTCACTACAAGCCAACAACAATAGACAAAGAGTTAAAATTTGTTCTCAAACAAACAAATTGCTTTAATAATACAGAGATATGTTTGTTACGGCCGCTACTTGTGTCTAATGTCAAAATTGCATATCACAACAAGTCTTACCTGTTTAACTGCAGTGGTCACTTCCACAGCTTCTTCACTTGTTCGGTCCAAAGTTGGCGACGGGCGAATGACCGATGACCGCAAACAAAACTCCTTNTACAGAGNTCGCAGAATGCTACTTATCACAGAACGGCAATCCAGGTGCTCTGTTATCAGCGGGAGCAGCTGAGCTTCCGATTCTTACGTCATAACCTTTTGATTGTCACACATCCGCCTAATACAGAAATCACTATTTTAAGATTGTTCTGCAAATACATGAAAATATGTCGATTGTCGCCAAAAAAGCATTTTTGCACAGGATTTACGTAGCGAAGGCATTCTGCACCAATATTGCATTCTTTTCTTGGCCACTTTGAAATTGATTTCTTGTCTATGGCTTGGTTAGCCATTAGTAAACATTACGTAACAATTTAATTTAGTTTGCTTATTTTTCAGAGAAGCTTCCAAATCGCTGGCCTAGCGACACTCGAAGGCAGTTTGTCAACACCAACGCCTGACCAGCCTACTTTACTCAAACGCAACAGCATAATTATGTCTTTTATTGTGAATTTTCTGACCATTTTCGAAACAGCTGACTTGTTATTGGATTTTTTACTACTACACTGAGCTTCCCTCTCGGCTTTCTCTCCTGAAAAAGTTGAGCTGAAGAAAGCATGGATGCCTGACAGAAATAGCTGCATAAACAACCTACCTACAGTTTCATGAGACTGACAAGTCGGAAAAATGAAGACGCTGAAAAGCAATGCTCTTTTTCACGTCTCGACACAACAGACGAAAGTGCAGACGGCAAGACGCCGCTTCGCGCAATTTCAGTCTGTTTTTCACGTTTCGTTTTCAGTCTGTCATGTTGCTTGTCTTGTCAGGTTGCTCAGGCAAGAGACTGTTTTGATTTTTAGGAAGGTCGCTTCTTCAAAAGCGTGGAGGCCTACTTCGATAACAGACTTGCGAACCTCTGGAAAGTGAGCGGCATTCAGGACTTCCAAATTTTGCTTTTATCCACTGCGTGAGTCATGCGTTCCCTGCAAGGTCTCATAGCAGTTTCATTGCAAAACAGTGAGTAGCACAAGAGCGAGCACGAATTCATTTTTCCTCTGAATTCAACAGCCAGCAAGCGAATGAAAACTGAGAAAATCGAATGCGGTATATGTCAGAAGTGTTTCGCAGAAATAAAGCTTCGAATTTATTTCAAGTCGTATCCTCACAAAGAGGTCATCATCAATCTCTGTCAACATCTTTAACCATTGTCGTTCACCTTGTTGTTCACAAANAGATAAATTTCAAAAGCAGCCGCCGCATGGAAACCATGGAAACCGCATTGCGTTTTAAAGAAATCCTNGCAAACAGAGTAATGAAGCATGCCATGCTTCACGTCTGCAACAAGGCCCGGAGTTGTATGCGTGCAGCAGGTCCAAGCTTGGTCTTTCTCTCATCGTGACTTAACGCTCGCTCCGCTAAGTCTGCGTTGATCCGCTCACAAAGTTTATCCACGCGAACTTTCAGCAGATGCTTAAAACCAGGTTTCTGTTGTACGAAGAAGTTTAACTGTTTTGACAGCGCACCAGCTTGTTCGACGGATTAAACGCCGATCCTCGTTAATCCTGTGCACGTCCTGCACAGCAATGTCGCCCGCCACGCCCTGTCTTGCCAAATGAGACAATCGCTTTATGACTTCACAACCTACACTGGTCATTGCAAATCTGACAGGCTCAATGCCGCGTGCAAACTTTGCCACAGCGAAACATCGGAAAAAAAGTTGAAAGAACACTGCTAAAAACAACTGCAAAATATGGTCAGTGATATTTTGTAGAAAAGTTTTCAAAATTTACGTTGGTACTCAACAAGCCCGCATTCCAAACGTGCTGCTGAACTTATGGCCTTTGCCCGGTAAACTGAAAAGGCAATGCTCCTCTTCTCCGAGTCCGAATCTATCGAAATTCGAAATTCGAAAGGAATCCTTTCACAGCCAAGAATCAGACACTACAACCTTATTAAAGTACATATTCCGCCTGCTGAGTAAGTATCATCAGCTTTTCTTCAAAAAGATTTAATGAACGATATCTATTGAAAGCTTTTATTTAAATAGAATACTTTGAATAAGAGCTCAAATTGCCTTCTGAGAAGGCAAAATACAGACTCTTGGAACTGCACAGTGTTTGTTTCTTGGCTGGGTAAGGATTGCTTTCGATAGATGTTGTTCACTAAACTTTTCGACAATTTCGACTTCTAGGAAAGATGTCAGTTACCTGAAAATTACTGGTGTGTGCACAGTGAATATCATGTCAATGCGACCTATGCAATCCAAGCTGAGTACTTTCGATGCCTCAGAAAAATTAGAGCTTGTTTGACTCACATTTCACGTCGCGATGGTATTTTGCTTTCTCCTCCCACCCGCCCACAGTTTTGATGGTCTCTACAGGGGTGTTCTTTTTATTCTTTTTCAGACCCTCTACAGCAGGGTGCAGAACTTGCGGCCGCATGGCGGTGGCCGTTCGATAAAAGTTTATGCGGCTATGCACATGGAATTTAACTTAATATAAGTTATGACACCCGTGCATTAACATAAACTCTTTGTCTAGTGTATGCGGGTACTTAGTAGAAAGACGGTCAAACAGACGTGTGGAAGTAGGCTGGGCTCACTGTGTGGAAGCAGAAAAGAAGCAACGTAAAAAATAAAAATATCATACACACACTGGCGGTCGTAATTCTGAAAAAACAAATGCAGTGCGGACGGAAAATAGCGTAAAGGTTGTGCACCTTGCTCAAAAGGCTTGTAAGAGCCTGCGTCCGAGCATGGAGTTTCACGTTTTATCAGTTCTCGTTTGTTTGTTTCTCTTCGACGGCATAACAGGCGCGCGGAATATTTTACAAGATTGCCAGACTCTTGGCAAAGAGAAACAAGATGTTGAAGAACAAGCAGAAAATTTCAGGCAAAATCTACCAGGAAAAAATGTTAATAAAAGTGACGTAATTAATCAACGCGCTGCTTAATTCAACCAGCGGCGCAGCGGACGTCACAATCATTGCCGTAACGCATGACTAGGAACAGCTGAGGGCGATACTTCTGTCTCGTGCGCGAGCTTATCCGTGCCAGAGCATCAACCTGTTGGACCTGCTCTCTCTCGCGTGCGGTTCATCTCATGAGATCTCAATTTACACTCACGGCGATCTCCGCGCATGACGAGACATTCCAGAGAGGAAAGAAATCACCGGTTTTCAAGGATGAATGAACCTGCAAACAAGAATGTGGTGCAACCTCGTGATAATGTGCAACTGGCAACCGGACTGCTCTCGCTTCCGCAGAAGCAGCAATGTCCTGTACTTTGACTTCTGCTGCTTGTTGTGAAATGACGGTTGTTTGATGTGGACATCATCAGTTTGATAAAAACACCGTGTTACCAACAACAGGACGTATGTTTTTGGGGGGCAGATGCCTCCAGGCCGATTTGCAAAGAAGCACTTGTGTCAGATCAATCGGTGGCTTCAGCCAAGATTTTTTCAAATAAGCAATGCCTCAAAAATACCTGTAAATAAATGAGGTCATGACNATACNGCGCTCCACCNGATCCCGTTTTCGTTGGGTACCNCAATTCTTCAGCATATGCCACACATTTTAAAATCCTTTATTCCGTTTGGCTGAAAAAAGTTTNGTCTGTACTGCAAAATATTGGGAGAGTAGTAGTGAGTGGGTTTATTCGTACATTTTCGTGACTCAAACCACGAAGTAACTAAAATGCATCAAAAAGAACAAAACATTAAAGGGCAGAAAAATTAATTGCAGCTTAATAAAAAATAATCCGAGAAAAACGAATTCTTCAACTTGATGTGAACTAAAAATTTCGGTCACAAAGAATTGGCAAAAAATCTTATGAGTCAACTATTGTTGAATCAACTATGCTTATGAGTCAACGATTCATCCAGCCGTATTGTTGGTATAAATCAATTCTAGGTTGAAGATGTTTCACGTGAAGGGGAAAAGTGACGACAGCAATAATTTGAATGTTAGACAGAAGGTAGTCACACAACTGAGCATCAAATAAAAAACACAGAGGGTGAGAAACATGCCTATGTACAGGGAGGGTGCGGTGGGTACTTGGAAGGGTTAAGGGTACTATAGAAAGAAGAGGCACTGTATAAAAAATTAAAGAAAAATCCAAGAAACGTAAGAATGAAGAATCAACTGACATCTTGGCAAGAGACCAAGACATTTTTGTTTTGTTTTCCACTTGAAAATAAGGCAAGAGACAAAATTATCAGGTATTTCAGACCAAAGATTGGGATCAATGTACGCGCAATAAATAAAGTTGACCTGGGCATGTTTTCATTCTGGGTAATGGCGATTTTGGAAAAAAGTAAGCTTTGTTTGACAATTATGAACTGACACAATGTTACAAAAGTAGTTGTCAATGTGTTCAGGCAGTCCACAATTATGAAAAGACTACATAAGTTTAGCAACCGGCTCTGTCAATAATGTTGCGCAACTATGAATTTAGTTTTGCAAATCAATTTCAAGTCATCTCTTACGAAAGGTCTGGTGTAATGCGAATGCTGAACCGGAGATATTGGAGTCAATTGCATTACTGCAACGTTGGAAAGTATTTCACATGATCGCTGGAACCAGAGAACATCGATATAAGCAAACTTTGATGAAAGCGTAGTCAGATGACAGCTGCTGACATATTTGTATATTGGCCTTTCGATTGGAAACCTTGTCGCTGGCTCGAGCTTGGTAGCAGATGAAACTTGTGGCTGGAAACTGGGAACGTGACGGAGAAACCTCGTTTCACTTACTTGAAATTTTATTTTGTAAATTATTGGTAATTTTTGTCATAGTTTTTTTCTTTGTGTAGTTATTTTTATGCGTGTAGCAGCAAAATGGTCAAAAAGAATTTTTCTCTGAATGAACATTTTCAAGAACCCGTGAAATTGCCTAAAAATCTGACGATACGCTCCAGTTCCAAGCATGCCATGTAAGGTTTTCAGTTGAATACGGTGCTGTTGCCTGAAATAGAACGATCGCAACTTCACGATAACTACATGAAAGACTCCGATGTTTACCCATCCCTTAGAACTTGCTGATGCACATTTGGCAGATATCCGAGCTGGCCGGCTGTATCCTGTCTTCCAAGCCTGTCTGCTTTGCATCAAAACAATGAGGCTGGATTAGACCCGCGCCCGAGTGGCGCTCCTGAAACTTGTACAGCACAGGCGTGATTCCATGTTAAACGGCAAACACTACCTTTCACCGCAACATTGGTGGTCGGCGAAGCCTCATCCTCTTCCAGGGTTTAACCGCCCTGGCGCAACTGCTGAGCGACATTTTCATAAAACCTTCGGGAATCATTCCTCTGCACGTGAGTGGCTGCCGTCGGAGTTTTCAACGGTCTTGCAGCAAACGCAAGCTCTGCTGCATGATGTCTCCAAAAACATAGGCTTCATTTCTTTGAGAAATTGTTTGGTGTCAAGTTATTCAAATAACTATCCGCTTGCAACAGACAAATCCCAGCCAGCGCACTGTAATCTGATGCAGCGTACTAAGCACCGCGAACAAAATTTTCAGCTGAATGAATTAGAATACTGCATTTGTCGACATTAACAACTAATCTTAGTTCAGCAGCTGTTGTCTTCTAGCACAGTACACGCTAGAGAACTTCTTAAACTTTTGTGCTATCTGTGTTATTTACATAAACACTCTATCCCCTATNTGAGGCCTTTGCCCTTCCCCCTGTAACGGGGGTGAGGTGCGCTGGAGTGGGTAGGCGGACAAAACAAGCTAGAGAACNTATTAAACTTTTTCATATAAANATAGACAGGAACTACTTGCAAAGTTTTTGAAGCGGTTAGGAGGGCGGTCTTTTCAACCTTTTCTATTTACCATCAGCCGATTATAAATATATGCAGTGGGAAATACAGGTGCAAGCAGCACTCACCAGGACACAAGCACACATAAACATAAAATCACGCAACACTTGAATTTATGCGTGCGCTGGTTCCAAACAAGTTATAGCGCACAAAACACCGGCCTACATCTCATACGCATAACACAATGTAAAATCGTTCGTGACCTGCAATCTTCACTTGCCTGTCGAGCCAATAAGCACCTTGCATGTGATCGTGCGCTCTGCAACTTGCTAGACGATAATTCTGTAAATGATGTAATGACGCCATGGAATTTAAAGGTGTAGTGTGGTTCTTCGCTTTAGCCACTTACCGAGAAAGAGCGAAAGATAAATATACCCCGAGGTGNTGNACGCAACGAATGAGAACCATCGACAACGCTCGATGTNAACGGAAATTACATTGCATGCGATATGTAATTGTTAGCTGCGCTGTAGTTGCANTCTTGCCATGCTGCTTGATGTGAGGCCTAAANGTTAGTCACGTGAAACAAATTGCATAATTACCTCAGCCTCAAACTTTTATGCTACCGCTGCTGGCGACGTGCTGAGAATTGTTGCAATAATTCTGTGTCGAATTCAACTGAAACGCTTCGGATGAGCTTTTTTAACCGACTTGTGGAGATCCATTTGCTTTCAACCAAAGCGTTTTAAATATTGCTGTTTTTTGCAACCTAGAAGGGAAGCTATTAACGTACCTGTAAAACGACCGCGCCGCGAAAATATAGCTGCAAAATGTCTTTGCGCAGTGAAGTGAACTTTCGCACAAAAAGCAGAGGCGGTAAACGCTTTAGTTCTGGCAAAGCTGGGTGGCGCCAGTTCCGCCAGCCTCCAATTTAAATGTTTATGTACTAGATCAGTGCTTCCCGACCTGGGGACCACGAGGGTGAAACAATGAGTTAAAAGGCCTCCCGTTGTTCGATAACAGTGGTCAACCGCATTTTGGCAGGGGGTAGCATTTGCATTACAAATATTATTTCAGTCGGATGATGCCAGGTTTGGAACCAGACTTCCCCATCATATGAGGTTTTTGACGGGTTTGCGTAAGAAAGCAACGCGTTCAAGTGTCCGCAAGCAGAAAAATATAGGGAAGCACACAACTTCGCAAAACGACCAAACAGTCACAACCGCTGATAGAAATCTGCAAATCCCTTAACCCTGCAACTTCAAAATTGCTTTGTGTGTGCAGTTTTGTCTCGAAACGTTTTAACTTGTTTTGTTATGGATCAATGCGTCACTCGCCATTACATCGGCTGTTGAAAAACAGAACATTCATCAGCGTTGGAAACCAAAGGCGAGCAAATTCTTTCTTTGGGGCCTCCTATTTTGATTCTGCTTAGCGATGCTTTCCATCTGTCAAACTGCGGCGTCATAAGCTGTCAACTGATATCTAGCAAGGTCAGAAAACTCACGAGTCTCCCACCACATGCCTCGCATCAGTCGCTGATAGTCACCATGTCAAGAATTCTTAGGTGAGCAGAGAATTTTCCAAAATTACTGCCGAACATTCCGGAGCTTAAGATAATAAAGAAACAAGAGCTCCCTCTGCGCCAAACTTTCCGGAGCAGGTTTTGACTAAAGTGTTTGCCTCGTTTCACTGTTGTCACAGAAATTTGCTCTGTCGATTGTTTGGAATGTAAGGTGGTATGCAGCTCAACAACAAAAAAACGTCATACGGTTGTGATATGCTTAGCGCTATCAGTGACGACGTCTGGTTATTTGAAGCCAATAGCGTTGAAAATGAGAACCTTAAAAACGATTTTTTCAGCTTTGGTTGAAGGTTCTATGTCAGGGGTTCCCAACCTATCTCTGAACATGCACCCCTTCAATTTCTCGACAGATGAGCATGCACCCCTAAAAGTTAAACAAGACGAGGCGAGTGTAAGTCCGCACCAAACGGAACATGTTTGATACTCGTTTGATCGACTTTTTCCCAATTATTTTATCATGATTGATAAATATTCAGCAATAAGCATATAATGATTTTAAAAAATAATAGTCACTGATATATGCATAAATATGTTGAAAAAAATTATTATACGAATATTTTCAAACAATTGCACTGCAAAACATTTGTTTTATATACTTTTTATGTGTCTATTCTCCGCGCTTTGTGTATTGTGTCTGTAAATATTTTTTGTCACTATGTTTCTCCTACATACTCTGTTTTTGCGTGAACGTTGTGTTTGTTTTTTTATATGTTCGAATCATTGTTTATTGTAATACGATCAATACAGGCAAAGTGTCGGGAGTCTCGGGACACCAACACTAGCTACATTGTTTATTAATATATTTTCCCTTCTATTGCTAACCTTAAATGTACCCCTTCAGATAGGTTGGGACCGCCTGTGCTATGTAATTTTTCCTCATCAATAAATTTACCCCTTGCTTCTAATCAAGGGTGCAGTGAAAGCATCAGCCTGTGGAGAGTTAACACGCAGGTGATATCACCACAGCTGTGGAGCTTCACGAGTTGATACAAAAAGCACACTTGACTGGAGTTGAACGTCGACTGCGCGAACCACAAGCACTTGCATTTCTGCAATGATTATCTCATGTGATGAAAAAGAGCGATACTTTGATGAAATGGATCCAGTGACTTGTGACACCGATTTATTTTGAATACTTGCAATGCAAGCAACACTAAAATGATGCAGCAGCAGCCGAAATCTCCGTGCAAGGCCAGTACGTCGCAACGTATTATCTATGTCGCAACGTATTATCACGTAACAAAGTACTATTTTTACGCAGGCACTCAGTTGGACACACCAAGACTCCAGTAAATTTTACCACCTCATCAAAATTGCACAGAGAGCAAGTTGGATTGGAAATGAAGATCCAAAAACCAACGATTTTAGCGAAACAACGTGTAAACGAAACTACACCGGACATTTCCAAAACCATCAACAACAACGACAACAAGGTTTCAATTAATGCAGTGGGGAAAATAAAGGTTACTAAATATCTACTTGTCCTCTATACATCATTGATTGCAACTTTTCTGACGATGTAAATACCTGCTTTTTGAACGTCCAACATTGAAAATCATTGGTTCTTGTTTTCCAAAATTTTTCTATTGTAACTTATGAAACAATCCAAGTTTCACTTCTGTTCCAACCTGTTTTTTCGTTCGTTGACCGAATTTTTTTTTAAATAACCAAAAAAAGTTAAATCAATTCGGTGAAAAAATGTCTAAAAATGAAAGACGGCAGAAAGTTTTTGAGCTATTTTGGACCGAAATATGTCAGGGAAAATACAGGTTCTAACTTTGCTCTGCAGCTTTCACAAACCATTGCATATTGCCGCTTGAAAAAACAAATACCAGACCTTAATCAAAAACTCAGCGTGCCTTTATCCTGTGCTTATGACATCGTCGTGTATCAGGTGCTGTTCTTTGCTGCTGCTGATCCTTCGCCTTAGTGTGAAACATAAACGCAAACGTTGTAACTCTTACATCATCATGAACGTTTCCGCGTCCATCACAATCTCGCTGTCCGGTGCTTCACTGCTGCGATTGCTCTAATGCCAAGCAACTGTTCTCTAATGTCATCTCCAGCCTGCCGAACCAACGTTTGACCAAAAATGCTAAATTTTTAACAGTCACTGCTTTTTCTAGAATGGATAATAACGTTGGTTCACTTTCACTTATATCCTTATGTCTTTTTTCTTACAACTAAGGGCCCGTCAAGGTTTCAACCCAGGTTATGTGGGGCTGAGTGTTTGCAACGAGATGATTTGGTGCGAAACAGTAACGGCATCAATCATCTACCTGCGGTAAATTAGACGAAGAGAAAAACTACATAGCTTAACACTTTCACACATTTGAAAAAATTGAAATGAGTCGTTGCACGTGAAAGTCGTTTCGCTGGTCTTTCAAAGTCACCTTGACGATTCATTCATAAAAAATCTTAAGTCAGGTGTCATCAACCTTTTTGAAACTGCGAGCTACTTTGTGCAGCCATTAATGCGAAGGGCTACTAGTTTGATACACACTTCTGAAATAAAAATTTTGCCCACTTTGCCTTAATTACTTTGGTATTGATATTCGTTAATGTGAAGACATTGATCATGCTAATGTTATTTTTAGAACAAGCCCGCGGGCGGCCTACTTGGTCCTTGCGGGCGACCTGGTGCCCGCGGGAACCACGTTGGTGACCCCTGATCTAAGTTATGGACCTAACAAGCCATATTTAAAACCTTGTTCAAATCTTCTTTAGCTTTGGGCATTTGTTTTTCGTGATTGCAATAAACAGAGTTAGAAATGTAGCAGCACTGGTTTTGAAAGCAATTCACGGATTTGCTGTAGATTCTAATTGTGAACAATATAGCTACAAATTTCGAAAATATTATGTTGTTCAACGTTTCAGCTGAGTCATAAGCCACCATCAGAAGCATTAATGAAATATAACAGTGAACTGTTGTCTCACTGTTGTGCCAAATAGAACTCGGACCAGGATCCATACTATAAAACGCTGTTGCTTATTTTGGCAAGAAAGCATGTTCGTAATTTTCCATCACTTCAAGACAGCATATTTGATGAGGTATTGACCGACCCATCCACAAGTAGGCGGAAAAATACTGAAGAGTTCGTCAAAACGTTGGACATGTTATTTAATAATTTATGATTTTCGCAGCATGTTAGCGAAGTTTGTCAGCCAATGCTGTA
>JGI24159J19872_10011169_pt1 | contig 11777 bp, 10 predicted proteins | sample Ectturendosymbi4_FD_19872 | JGI IMG/M metagenome (IMG submission 19872) | reverse complement strand
AAATAAATACATTTTCCGCTTGCATGAGTTGTAATGCTTGCATGCAATGCTTGCATGAGTTGTGCTTGCATGAGTTGTCACATGTAATGCTTGCATGCTGGCATGAGTAATGCTTGCATGAGTTGTCACAAAAAAGATCGCACCAAGAAAAAAGAATTTCAAGACTCGCATGGCGAAATGTAGGAAAGATTCCACGTGCACATAGTTTGCTACCGTAAGAACAGCAATATCACGTGGTTCATTTTCTATATTTAAGGCGATTTTTTGATTGACAGTCTACATAAAACCAATTTGATAAATGATGTTCAAATCTCCGTGTCTGATATCACAGACATAGCAATACCAACACAAAATAATTTTGGAATAAAAAGTACTTAGGCAAAATGTTTTTATTGTATATTTTTACTGTTTTTTTATATGGCAAACATTCTTCCCAACATTTGGCATTTGAATTTTGCAGTGAAAATGTACAAATTACTAAAAAATAGTCATTTTCACCTTATCAATAAGTCTCTGGCATTTCTAACAAAACGTCAACATTCTTTGAGAGAGATTTTTCAGTATCTTTTGTTGCACAATTGTTGATAATTCGTATGGAGGTGTCTATGTCACATACGACAGTTACCGAGTATGTCAATAACTTTGTCATTAGCACGCGCTACAGTAAGTCATGTGTAAAATTTGCATAATACCAACGCAAGAATGTTCCATGAAGAGTAGAAGAACTTCCATCTCATTTTGGCAACGTCAATCAAGGCGAATACTGTACATGCCAGAGCAATCGCACCAGCCAAAACAGTGCAGATGAACACATCATGAGCGTAAATGGCTTTGTACAACCTGATGAATTATAACCAATAATTATTTCATTTATCTAGGCCTGCGTTTAACCTAAATCAACCGAAACTTAGCTTTCATCGAGCCCTAATCACAGCTTACTCTGACAACATCTCATGAAACCGTGTTCCAGAAATCCATAATCCAACTAAAAATCTTCAAACTGCAACAATCGTGAATGATAACGTTCGGTGAAACGTTTACACTTCAAAATCAGTTTCATTGCAATGAAAACATCAATCTACTTTTTTGTCAAAGATGCAGTGTCATAGTACAGTATCAGCTGCTCGTCTGGACTGTTTGCAGCTGAGCACGACGAAATGCGATCATTGCAAATATAAAACCAATTTACCTCATCCGTACAAGCAAGGCTCATTCCCACTGTTGCAAATTGCATGTCATTTTCTTTGAAAGGAAGAAACGTACTTGCACAGAAAATGATTAAGATCAGTCAATGTGACTTAAATCGTCACTTCGTTTCAATCACATTGAATAGACATCGAAACACGACACAAACATCAGGTAAGTGGAATCATTTTGATGAAAAACATTTGAAACCGTGAGTTTATTTCCCACTGTAGTTACACCTTTTCAGTGACATTAGCGTACATTGCCATGAAAGTGTGCAGCATAAGTGAGGAAGAGAAACTGATCAACTCCATCAACAGCAGACCTGTATGCTGGGCAGACCGAATGTGGCACAGTGATGGAAAACAACACCAGACTCCGTGTTTTTCATACTTAAGGTAACAACCATAAAACCGTTGGCCAATTAGGCCTAATTCAAATTTCAACTAAAGTTCAAAATCACCTCAAACACACTTATTGACCTGATTCCCTCAGCAGCTGATTTTTAAGAAAGCATTCTGTTGAGCAGTCCCACCGAAACGTGTAAATGTTTTGTAGTAATTGACAAAAGTGAGGAGTTACTGCCAAGATGGCAGTGGGTTCCTAACGTGTGATAGGAAAAGCTGTGCTGTTGTGCAACAGCTGATCTTCAATGCCATTTTTACACAAACACGTCTGGCATTTTGATGGAGGTGATAAGACAAGCGGAGTCGACGCGGGTGACTCATAGTTAACCTCGGTTACACTGCAAAAGGAATTTTGCAATTTTGGCCAGTGCCTCCCACAGAAAATATTTTTGTTTTTAAAAAAATATATGCAGGTATTTCGAAAAACACACAAGTTTGTTTTTTCGGGTCAGATGAGCTTGAGAATAATTGCTGAATTGTTGAACAATGCGCATGTGCTCCTAATGCTCCTAAAAAGTTATTTGCTGATTTGACAATTGTTACCCATACAGCCAGGGTTTAGGGTTGCCTGAGCGGGTTTAAGGTTAGTACTATTGTCCGGTGGTTCAACATGTACAAATAGGATCTGGATAGATCCACCAGTAGGTTGGCGCTGAAGAACAAACTGCAGATTATTGACTGATTCCTCGAAAGCATACAGAAACATTAGTGCTTTTAAGTATTGTCCAAGAGTGTCTCAAACAACTGAATGGTCTTAGCAAACAAACGCCAACCTTAAACAAGGCTATCGTCAAGACAAAACGTTTTCAACATTAAAGTTTTACAGAGTGTCAGCAATTTAGTAAAGATTTCAAACCAGGCCACTGCTATAGATACTGCAAATAGACGCAATGTTTTCTGTGCAACTGGTGCAAGATCTGAAGCTACCAAAAATGATTTGCCAGTACTGCAGCCAAAACAGAGACATTGTCACGAAAGCAAAACTTGAAGAAAGGGAGCTTATTGTTTTAGCCATACGGTTTATCGCAATACCACGGAAAGCGGATATGTGGTCCACGTACTTGAAAGGTATAATGAAAGCTGTGGGTGAAATCACACCCACGATGGAGAACTCGCTGAGCAACTGGACAGAAGCCATTAGCTCAGTGTTCATGTTGTAGAAACTCATTTCCACGACCATAAGCCGAGTCGAACGATCAATCCACCGATTCCTTTTTAGATTTTTCAATTTCTCCAAGGCAGGTGGGATAGAGGTTCCTGTCGAAAACGCGAGTACATGCATTTCTAATCAACTGCATTTTTTACGTAAAGCAGACATGTCAATATTGACATCAGTACTCTAGTCATCTGAAACGATAAGCAATTGAAACAAGGTGTTGTTAAAAGTAAACGCCTTGTATTGATAAATTGACGTGATAACAGCATCACTGCGAACTAGTTGGAATCTTTAGGCAACTGAATTTTTGTTACGATACCGTAGCAATTCTGTCAGGTGCAAAAACAATCTTCCAACCTAAAACATTCACAACCTCGAAACAGTTCGGACAGTTTCGACCATAACTCGCCAACCATTCGCTGCAGAAAGATAATCAAAACATCAAACGAAGCTGGTTTTCGTGTCCTTTTGATTAAGAAAAGTTGAGTACCTTTAGATTTAGAATTTTTGGGAAAAGGGTGATGTCACTTTAGGAGGTCCCAGACCAGTTACAGCAGCCTGTGTCATAAATATCCAAGTGCCAAATTTATCCGTGTTTCTTTGAAGAAAGGACTCAAACAGACGAATTTCATGATGTCACAATTGACTTTTAGTGCGTCTGGTCGCCGAGTTATGGCTGAAAATGACCCCAAAAACCACTGAAGTGACTCGTGCAATCTTTTGATGGTTTTAAGCATAAATTTACCCAAATCAATCATAAATCCACCGCCTCCATACAATGCAAAAGTTCCCACAATAGGGACAGCTTTTGTCACTGCGTCAGAAAAATACGTCCAGCGGTCATCGTGCGGGAGTTTCTCTAACGGTAGGTCTTGCCATTCTGTTGTGTGATTAGCTGTGTCCTCATCAAATATTGAGTAGCTTGTATGACAAGGTCGGACGGAACTTGAATTGTGCAAGATTACAAAGCAACCAACTGCAAAACAATAAAAAACAATACAAACTTTTTTGGTTTTCAGTGAAATTGTGAATTTGTTTTGTTTTCAGTTTATGATCAAATGTCGCTTTTGTCAATACATGGCATAACAAACCTTATTGATTAACAAAATTTCCATTAATCAGAACCAGGGGTGACTTCACGTTCACAATGTCATTCGGGTCCATCACGCATTTCGTATTCAGCCCATGCAATAAAATACTTAGCAAAAGAAAACTGAACTGCAAATCGCGATTAATATACTGACTGAATGCTACAGTTTGAGGCTTGTGTCACTGCATTTTCCATTTGCTTTCATTCTGACCGGCACTATTATTGCACTATGAGGTTAGGCACGTAACAGTGAAAGAGAATTTCTCAAGACAACTTGAAAAAACACATTCAATCTGTTATGAGTTTCATTTAAAAAAAAACGTAATTGCATTCAGCAGCTTGGGCTGTAACGGATGAGCCCGAGTAAAGCGCAAGAAAACGAAGTCGGGACAACGTCTACTACCAACGATGTTTTTCGATTCAGGTCACTTGCAACATGAAAGCAGAAGGCGATATATGGAATGAAAATCTATGAACAGTGACAAGGGTCAGTTAAATGAGTGAAGTGGGTGGTGACACAAATATACAAAGGGAGCAAGCTGCGTGTTCAATAATGTACTGTATGTGACTCGGGCTAAATCCCAGGAGCACAAGTACCGGAGTCGGTACCGTTCAAAATGGTTTTGCAGTCACCTTCTTTACACTGCACATTTGTCCAGTTCGCGTTTGACTGACAAGTGAGCGATTCGTCGCCGTTGAGTGACCATCGTGAACCCACTTGCCAAATGCCAGCGCGATGTTGGTGCGTATTTACACTGCGAAGAACTCAAGATTTGTCGCGCTTATGGTATTATGAAACCTGCAGGATAGTTGAAAATGAAAGGGTGGAAGCTAATTCCTCTGCAGAAACGTGGCTTTCGTAGGTGTGGTTGGATTTACCGAGATGTGATTTTATTTAGTATAATTGATAAAATAGCAGTAAGGCGAGAAAATCGTGGAGAGTTGCTGGACGATGAAATCAAGAAAAGAGCGTCGCAGACAGCGTATTTTAAAAATATCCTAAATGTGTATCGATTGATGTACTTTACTACGGCCAGTGTGNACCACATTGATATGCTTAGCATCAAACAAGTAAACGCTTATCATGACTCCACACAAATCATNCCACCTCTTTCCTGATCGAATCGCCTACTGTCAGATTCCCAACCTACGCTTGCTAAATGAATTCGCTGAATCGAACATGGNTCAAAAACGCGCGCTCAAGCAGCTCGGTGAGACACTCACGGTCGTGCNTGGCTAATTTGTCAGATTCCCAATCCAACGCGAATCAAAAAACANGGCAGTTTAAAGAGGGAGATTGTTACAATAATATGATTGCAATTTTAGGAACATNGAGATGGTTAGAAGAGTTTTATGCAGTGATTGGTTATTTGCAATACACAATTCGCATTGCGGCATTGCAAATGTAATCCTGTCTGTTACGTTCATCTTATCATAGGGCTGTACTATAATCAGCAGTTCAGTGTTTTTCAGCTTTTTTTGCTGAAGCGGAATTTTCGCAAACATTTACTTTGCGCAAGGACCCTGTGTGATGACGGAAATGTCTGCATTCTTTGTCCACTAAAGCAGATGGTCAAACTATCGCATCTATGTGTGATCATGAAGAGAACAANCTTTATTTTGTNCAGGATTCATTAATAATTATTAGCATCACGTAAAACTTAGAAAAACATAAAACCTATGCCAAATCANNAATAAAAATCCCAAAACAGAACAAAGGACAGTGGCTAATACCCGCACAGAACTAGCTTCATAGCGGAAAGGTCACTACTTGGCAAACCAGTTAAAAGGTACAAGTTATTACCAAGTCAAGAAACGTTTAAGAATTTCCGGACAACTTTCCGATTCTGGTGCTGCTAATTTTTTCTCTGCAATTACACTGAACATGCCAAACAAACCACTTTTTAAAGTTAGCCAACTTTTATATATTTCCACATTCTCACAATACAACACGGCACCAGGGCCCCGACAAGGGTGGGCGGGTGGGGGCAATGCCCGGGGACGTCGCCATTTTTCGGGGGGTCGGCACTTTTGGTGAAAAGGAATAGCAAATGGTCTTCCACAAATGAACCTAAAGTTAGATAGATTTTGGCTAAGGTTGGACATACCACACGTCCCGGTTTAAACGTCAGTCCCGGTGTCCCATTCCGGTTAGCAAAATGTCCCGGAATTTCACTTCAGTGACATTTTCAAAACTAACTCCAGCCTGATGATGCATTTAGGAAATGATTTAGGAAATGATTAGAAAATGATTTAGGAAAATGATTCCGTCCTGAAAGGCTTGACTTTGCTTTAACCCGTGGCTTGGGGGGCTGCACTTTTCGTCTCGCAGAGCCGGAGTAAGGGCCCCCGTACCCCCCCGGCCAGGGGGAGGGCGAGCAAAAAGGGGGACTACATTTGTTACGGCATGTAGAGACACCAAAACTGAACTCACCATGAACTGATTTCAAACATGTCATCTTTCAATATTGATAATATTCATATTTATGTAAAACGTCAAGGAAATTGATCTTCACACAACCCGCAACTTCCTAAAGCCAATCATTTCGAAATGCATTATGAATANCTTCGTTGTCAGCATTTGCCTTGTTAAGCTGGCTGTTGTTCAGTTAACGNTTGCTGAATCCACGTTGATTGTAAGCATTTTTAGCATAGCCTAGTAAAAAATTAGTCAAGAAAATTAAGTTGTGGACCAGTTGCGTGGCTAGAGGTTTTAGCCATAGGGTGGGAAACGTAGCTGAAAGAGGCCCACTGGCCACGGTAGGCGCCCCTCGCCAACATTCAGAAAAAAGTTTATAAATAAAAGTGTATCCGGATGTGGATTTCTATATACTGTACTAAAACCCGAAAAGAACAGTCCAAAAACTTCCGAAGAACGCATAACACTACAACTAACTGAAACCAAAACAGTATATTGGATACTGAAATATAAATAAAATGGGGTTCAATTTTTTTATTTAGCTTGTTAGGGAGGAGGTTTGCACCATTGCACCCCCGTCAGTCACACCACTGTTGTAGATCCTTTCACTATACAAGCACAGAATAACCGGCATACAATCATATAAAATCGTATTCGTATCCCGCGTCTGTAATAGCCAGTGTATCTTGCATCAGAGTTGTCCAATGAAAACTCGAAACTTTACACCAATGAGAAATCGAATTATTTAACGAACACTGCGCCCAGTGGTGGGCATTGGCCCAATTGTGGGCTGTTCAGCACTTTTTACTGGGCCGCGCAACACTTATTGTGGGCCGTGTTTGCTGCGCTGGTTGCGTGGGATCAAACATGGGGTACTGCAACAACTATATCGATAGAACATTGATTGTTTGATGTTAACACGGCGTTAAAGCTGGCATTATCGGATTTATTACACAACATAAGTTTGAAACTGGGCTTTCAAAAAAAGCACGGGCTTTTAATTACGACTGAAAGGGCATGGACGTCCGCAGGGGAGTAAAAACGGTCATTCGCCCCTCCTTTTGCAAATTGGGACTAAGAACCAAAAATTACTAGTAAACCTGAAGCTTCAAGATCAGCAACAGCGGCAAGTGTTTCATTCAGCATCGAGGCAAGGGACAAACATTACTGAAGCAGCGTACAAAATAGCGTACATTCTCGGTAAGAAAGGCAAGCCATATAGTGATGCTGAACTTGTAAAAGCTTGCATAAGTGAAGCGGTATCGTGTTTAGATTCCGAAAAAGTTTACAAGTACAAAACACTTCCGCTCTCCAGAAGAGCCATAACTGATCGGCAACATGAGTTAGCGCTCAGTGTATCTGAGAAACTTTACACATTATGCCAAAACGAAGGTGTGTACTATTTGATTGCTTTGGATGAGTCGACTGATATAAATGATTCGGAACAAGTGCTATTTTTCATTCGTCTTTTAACTTCGGATTTTCAGTGCTATGAGGAGCTGCTAGGTTTGGGTACTCTTACAGAGAGAACACGAGGAATCGACGTTTTAAATTTGTTTAAAGAAAAACTATGTGAAATAAACCTAAATTTAAGTAATTGGTAAGCGTGTGCACAGATGGTGCACCTTCTATGATAGGGTAGCATGAAGGATTGTGGCATTATTATGAAGAGAACTGCCAAATCCAGACAACTTGATGTCCTTTCATTTTATTTTGCATCAGAAAAACTTGTGTGCTAAATCTGCTTTCCTGAGTGATACCGTGAATGGAGTGATAGGTATCGTGAATTACATCTGAGCGAATGCATTGAGGCATCGGCAATTTCGTCAAATGGTTCAGAGTGATGACGAGACATTCAGCGTATATCTACTGTACCATTCAAAAGTGCACTGGTTGTCACAGGGACAAGTGCTTGAAAAAGTTTTGTCTTTGCAAAAACAAATTGTCAATTTTTTCGAAGATAGGAATATATCTTGCAAATTGTCAGAAAAAATTTTTGCAGAAATATTCTTTTGTGCGATGTAATGTCGAAGCAAAATCAGCTCAATGTTTCTCTGCAGGGTGAAAAGAAATCTATATATGACATGTGGCAAAAAATCCAGGCATTTCGGAAGAAACTGACTTTATTAAAATCTTTCCTCAGCCGACCGCATATTTCAGCTGAGCACTTTCCTCAACTGACAAAAGTAGCAGGAAGATCGTGCAACGTTAAAGAAGAAACATTGGTTCTAGACTTGCTGATCGAAGAATACAATGACAGATTCAAAGATTTTGAAAAGCACAATCTCAACTTGTAACTGGCGTATTAACCACACCTGGTGGATGTCAATCAAGTGCCTGATCGTTTCCAAATGGAGTTAATAAAGCTATCAGAAGATAGCATTCTGAAATCTTTATTCAACGCCAAGAAGGATCCGATTGAAGTATGGAAAAGTGCTGTAGAATATCCACACCTGCGTCAGCACGCTCGACAAATGATATCATGCTTTGCTACAACCTACTGCTGTGAATCAGCATTCTCACACATGACACAAATCAAGAATCGCTTGATATATCATATAACAGATGTTCACTTGGAAGACCAACTAATCTTAAAATCAACGATGCTGGAACCAAAGATCGCATCATTAGCTTCTGACAAACAGCCTCACTGTAGTCATTAAATACTGTAAAATTGCTTTTGTGCATTTTCAAGTTGTTTTTATTATTTTGTATGCATGAGAAGTTGTCTATGTGCACTGTTGTTTTAAGTTGCGGCCTAACTGATTCCCAGTGATTTGAAAAGCGGCCTTCAACTTACAAAAGTTTCCCCACCCCTGCTGTAGAAAATGCTTTTATAAGCATTTGTTAAAATAAATCGATGTTTTTGTTTACGTAAACACTGTGTGTTAAATGCAATGTATTGTATATTGGGGGCCACAACTTTCAGGTTCGGGGAGCCACAACCACCTAGCACCGTCCCTGCCCCGGGGCGGCATTTTTTGACTGTGGGGGGGCGGCACTTCCCCATGCCGGGGCCCCGTTCGGCACTAACAACGCAGCCATGTCCTGTCACTTTCAGAGTTGACGCTTCTATTTCCAGTCAGCACGTGACAGCTGGCTTTACCAGTTTCAACTTTGCCCTGGAAGTTTTCATCACTCTGCGATGTGTACAGGCAAGTTTTAACAAATGGAGCATCGATATGCTTGAATCAGTATGTACGGCACAACAGAGACGGGAATTCATCAACGCACGATGATAAGGTTCAATTTCTTTATGTGTTCGCCCGACTGTCCCGCTGGAGACATCAGCCGCAATGTTGGAACTGGGTGCGATTTCGGACTCTTTCGGAGGATTTCCTTCTATTTAGGAGGAAAATGTTAATTTAGCCTGTTTCAGAGTAACCCCCGTCTGGCACTCGCAGTGCCCTGAAGTTTCGCGGAACCCCGATTGAAAATTATTGGTAATGATGCCACCCAGACACTACAGAATGGAAGACGGTTGCTTTTTAACAATACATTTGAAAGCAGGCGCAATTTCGTCAGTAGTTGGCGATCAGGGTCGGCCCTTCCACTAAGCCAGCTAGCCGGCCGCCTAGAGTGCACCCTTCATGGGGAGTAGAATCCGCTTTTGCAAGGCTTCCATGTCATGAAAATGTGCAAAATTGAAAAAATCATGCATTAATTTGTAAGTATCAAAGCTTCTCTGGGACGCAGAACTGTCTTGGGCCGGCCCTCTTGGCAATAGCATGCAATGCAACTGAAACACTGAGATCTTTGTGAAGGAAAGCTTTGTTCTTTCGACGTTACCCCACCCACCTGCAAAAGGGCAATATTCCTATCCGCAAACAATGGTATGTATCTGCGAAATTGTAATTTTGGTTCCAAACAACTTTACTGTTACCCAAGCAGTTGACCGCTTTCAAGCGCCCACCGCGAGACTTCTCCATTTGCATTCTCGACAAATTCGGACTTCTACATTTCTTTGTTTATTAGCAAACGCACTAAAATTTAGCTTTAAAACGTCAAAGTTTATATTACTGCGGTGGCATAAATAAGGCAATGGCATCTCGTGACCACGTGCAAATTCTACATTTGCCTGGAATTTGGTTTGACAAACCNAATCTTTCAATTGTAATACTACGTTTTCAAACGTAACACAATTTCCTTCAAATTCAAAAACTGCAAATTACCTGGTTTAGATCGCAGTTGCCGCAATCTCACAGGTCCAACACGATAATGAACACCATCTTCGATAAAAACACGCTCAGACCATTTCATGGAATCCTTGTTGTACTTGACAGTTGGATAGAGTGCTGGAAGTAGAGTGAATTCGAGATAATTCCATAAATCCGTCCTGCTTTTAACCTATTTGGAAAAAAACAAGATATTTTTTTGCATTTGAAATAAGAAATGAATTTTCCCTCTGTAAACATTATTTTCATTTCAGAAAACAAGTTAAACCCTCTGGGCAGGTATTTAGTACTCAAATTCACATTTTCAATTTTGAAATATTTTTTGTTGATATAAAGAATTCGATTGGATATGTAAGGCCAGTTTTATGCTGCCAAGTTGCATCATACACATGCAAAACAGAGCCATGTTTTAAGCGCTTCTATGTAGTTTAACAGGTTACGTTTCTACTCGGTCAGAACAAAAATCAAATAAGTCAAACATCGTCACCTGCTCAAACTTTGTAATTGACAGTGCATGTCGCAGCTGCTTTGTCATCTGGAAAGACTTGTCATCGTGATGACCTCGATAGCTGATAAACATAATGAGACCTAGAAAAGAACAAAACTCTCCGGACAATGAATAAAAAAAGTAACACTGCGATCCTAAACTGATTTCAGTTTTGATTTTTGACAATGATTTATTTTTGGAAGCAACTGTGACAAGTCGATTTTAAGTTATCTTATCGAAAATTATTTGAAATCAAAAAGATGCACTTGTTTTGATGAAAAAATAAGAGTTGTTGGGCGCATTTCCGGAAATAAAACTACCGTATAAAGGTGGCAAGCTTTTAATTAGACATTTTTTTAAATTACTTGTGAAACATTTTCATAAACATTCAATCCATCAAGATAAATTTTGATTCCAATATCATAGACAGTTAAACAGAGCAGCGTTTTTAGCATAGCGAAAAGTGGTTGAAATTGCAAAATTGTTATTGCGAATCAGGTGTGCTGATGGACTTTTTACGGATTTATTCGAATTTTGTAAGTTTTTGAACGTTGCAGACTGCGTCCGTCACGTACCAGGAATTATTATTCGTAAGCAGCGCGAATTATTACAAAGTTAGCGCTGTATTACGTCAACTGCATACGATGTGGTCAAAAGAAACAACAAACTTCAAGCGGTATTCACAAAACGAAGCAGACAAAATATTTTTCTCTCGTGTGAAGCATATTGTGAACACACAATTTGCACAAGATCAATATCTTTACCATCCCCTCTGCTGAGGTTTTAAAATAAAAAACGCAAGATCACTGCCATGATATAACCTGCTTCTGTCAGAACTCCGTATGCAGCAGTTGCCAA
>JGI24159J19872_10011168_pt1 | contig 11778 bp, 8 predicted proteins | sample Ectturendosymbi4_FD_19872 | JGI IMG/M metagenome (IMG submission 19872) | reverse complement strand
GCTCTTTCTATGAGAGCATTCTCTTTTTGCACCTGAAGGCGCTCAGAGGTGGTGAGATGCGCCTCTTTTTGCACCTTCAGGTGCAAAAAGAGAATGCTCTCACAGAAAGAGCGCGCTGAAAGCAAGCCCTTCGACACGCTTCAGCGCTATCTCTGCATGCGGAGATAGCTATCTCTGGCAGAGATAACATCTCTGCATGCAGAGATAGCTATCTCTGCCAGAGATATCAGTTTTTGTGCTAAATCTGTCAGATATAATATTTTTACAAACGGCGCCCCATAAACGTTCGCATTCACAATCTACTCCTGGTTTCCATCAGCAGAAGATAAATTCAAAATTCCCGAAGACTCTCTTCCCTTCGTTTTGTTTGCCAACATAAGTTTGGTCGTTTTATCCCAACCTCCTTATGTACCGTTGCTTAAACGAACCTGGTTACTTCAAATATTGCGATCATTCCAAGAGAGAATAATTTAATTGATTATTTTCATGTCTTCGCCCGTTTGTCTCGTAGCTATTGTCGGAGTTTTTCTATTATCTACCGTCCTCGTGTGCATTTGAAGAACTCTGTTGGCCTTCGAGTACGTCGTGCAGTAATCTCTGTGGTTTATCATTGAACACCTCGTTTTGGGCCCGCATTACTTCTTGCAATTGTCGAACATAAAATAATTGATTGCTGTCACTGTGTTGGTGGCGCGGCCGCCAGCATTGATACCACCAAATGCTGCTCTCATTCGTTCCACCCCTTCAATGAGGCTTGATGTGGAACGAATAAAAGAACCATTTGGTGGTATCAATATTGACGTCAGGGTGAACACGCGCTGCTTCGAAAGTACCTGCGATGAAACCTTCCCACCAGAGCTCGACCGCCGCAACGGAGCCGTTTAATGTTATCCTCGAGTGTTTCGGTAGGTTTGCAAACATTTCTTTACCTGAAAACTAAGCAAACCACCGATTCTTTCAGCATTTTTGTGTTTATGTTTACGTGGACGTACTTCGCTTTGAATCCAATATTGTTGGTTTGAAACGAGTTTACATTTCTCGCTTGACGTAATGTTCAGATAATTAATCGAACACTTGTTTGTTGGTTGCGTGCTCTTCATAAAAACCCCGCGTTTTGTGGTGGGGCGATAATGCGAATCTCTGCGCTATGACTTGCGAATCAGGAATCTCTTCCTTGAAAACTTCCTGTTTTTTGTGCACGTTCTTCTCTGACTGTGGAAATGAAACCAATTTTACGCTTAATCTGATTTTCGTGTTTTACCCCGTTTTGAAGTGACTTGTGGTGTGATAAATAAATAAATAAACAGTAGCACCTCCGCTTAATCGTGTTACTTTGCTCTGTGTTTAAAATCTGTGACCTAACCAGGCCCGTCGCCAGAATTTAGCAGCAGGGGGGCCAAAAACCAGAAGAGGGGACTAAAAAACAGAAGGGGATGCCACATTTAAAAAATACAGTATTGGATGTATGCAGCAACCGGTGGGCCAAACGTGAAATGAGGGGGCACCGGGCACCACTGGCGGGGGCGACGGCCCTGGATCTAACTGTTATACTGTACCATTTGATTTTTTACTAGAGTTTTGCGATTGAAAGTTCGCCTTATCAGTTTCTCGTCTCTGCAGAGCATGATAGAAGTGGAGACAGCGAAGCTTTTTCGAACATCTCAGGATATCCGCAAACAAGATAACCAGATTCGTAACACTAGTGAACTAATAGATCGAAACCTGTCATATGCTTTCTTCGCTGTACACTTTCCCGTGTAGATAATAACAGTGACATTAAAAAAAAACAATTTTGCGTGTGGATCTGAAAGCTCACATTGGTATGTTTGGTCAATCTGGCCGTCAGGAATAGGAAGACGCCTTGACCCCGAGACCCTGCCTGTAGGTATTTTATGGCAAGCGGTGTGGTCAATTGGTCGACATCCCGGCCGCTTTTCCGTGGTTGTGGCCAGCATGACTCGCCTCATCAAATTTCCTTGGAGCATTCTGGTCACGTGACCAAACCATCGCAGCCAGGATCCCCATTTGAAGGAGGAGCGGCTTAACATTCAAGGCTTTACGAATTTCAGGAAGTGTCGCGCTCAGTGACGTATCAAACATTTTGCGAGTCACACTCGGGGAGTAAGATGTTTGATCTTAGGCGAGCAACAGTATTTTGTGTGGAATGCCGCCTCTCAAAGCACAAAATTACTAGATTCTAAAACGTTGGGGGAATGGCCCCTGGCTACGCCTATGGTCACGCTGTGATCTCTGCCGCTTGAGATGGCGGTCTGTGCATGTGAAATTCCAAACAGAAATAATCCGGTTTATGTTGACTGTACGAAGTTCTAACCTTCGTTTTCGTGGACCCTTTTTTCTCGGCGCTACGCCACTGCTTCACCATCGAACCAACTGTGTGGCAGAGCTGTCAAACGTGGCTACCTGCTGCTATGTTCTGACCACAAACTCAATGTTCCAATTGTTTGGCGAAGTAGACCAAGTTGGCATTTTTGGCAGTTTTTGTAATAAAAATAACTAGAAATGCATCAATATTGCGCATGTATTCTAAGTGCAAAATCTGCAAACGCAGATGTGCTGCAAGCAGTAGTTGCAGTGGATATTGGGGAATAGTATTTCCGAAGATGTTTGGCCTCAGACGCAAAAGCGTAGAGAACAAAACAGTCTTTTGTTCTGCTGATGCGTAGGCAATTGGACGGGGGTAACGGGGGCATGTCCCGGGCGCGGATTGCAATGAGGTGCCGAAAAGTCCCAAAAATGTCGCAAGTACTTTCTTCAAAGCAGTAAATTCGCTCCCAGGGAGCGCCAATCTTGTTGCTTGCCCCGAGCCCCAGCTAACCTCGGTATGCCACTGGAGCCTGCATGTTGGTAAGTGAGACAAATCATCCCTACTGTGACACTGCAAAATTTTCAGCAAGTAAAAGCTTTCAAAATGAGGTTTAAAGAAACAAAAGGAAGATCAAACGATGCAAAACTGACACGTCACACGCGAGTAGGAAGAAAAACATCGCGAAACGGTTCAGACACAAGTGCTATTTTGCAACTGAGGCACTACCAGATAGTCTGTCTTCTCTTTCCTCTGAAATAACCTGGTTCCGACAGGCATCTGCACATCAAAACGTGAGGCACGGCCACTAGAAAAATGTTTACCATTAGAACGATTGGTGCTGTGAAATCGGGTGTTCTGAAGTTGTCATCGGCTGACGGGAACCAAGAGTAAGCAATGAATGCAAATGTACCCTGCAAAGAGAATTTATTTGCTGTATGTTCGACGACAAAACTAGAAAATTTATCCTTTATTCTGCGCTTCGGCTGGTAGTTTTTCAATACTGCACGAGTGCATTTTAGTCAATTTGAATTATTTCGCCGAGGCACAAGCAAGCTAAAACTTTTAGTTCTTCAGTGCAGTGATTCTAGAATAGATCCATAACTAAACTTCAGTGACTGTTTGGAGATTTTTCTCTGAAACAGCAACTCTATGTTGCTGTTATTCGATTGTACGAAGCACCTCTTCGTCAAGTGCACTTCATTATCGCTTGACAGGTAAGATGTGCCAGAGCAAGAATGTGTTTATATCTCACACGACTTATTTCAAAAGAACTTCACCCTGGTTCATTCAAGTTTGTCTCTGTAATTAGGACCATATGTTTTATGTAGCCGGAAAACTAACTACAACATAAGTTTCAAATTTGTAGATACCGACTTAACCTTAAGTCATCCTTTGTAAGTACTGTGCTTGACGAAGGCAGACTGACTAACTTGCCAGCAGAATTGGAACAAGTAACTTACTTCCATTTTAATATTAGTGCTTTTAGGCGAAATAAAAACTAAGAAAAACATTTGGCATTTCCTAAACACTTGTCAAAAGAAGTTTCTTAACTTCATTACACAACGAAAAGTGACAGGCAGTGAGAGTCACACCCTTCTAACGAAAATATTGCGGTCGCTTTCTCAAAACAACAAAGTAAAGTAGGCTGCCATGCTTTTTAAAATTTCGTAATGATTTTTTTATGTTTCCGAAAACCTAAGAGTTTTGCACATGGTTTGTACGAAGCTTGTGAGTTACAGGGTTCGATGCGTATCAGCAGAGCTTTTTGCACGTGTCCTGAACTGTATAGAACACGTACGCATTGTTTCTACCCAGCACAGATTGCCCTTCAATGCGGATAAGGATTAAGAAGGTTCGTGCGAAATGAAATATACGTGCTGTGGCTGCCTGAACAAAATATCCTTTTATGACAGTTTTTTTTTATAAAGCATCATTGAATTGCCTTCCTTAACACATGCCAGGCTCCAGGTACTTGCAAGACGTGTCAAGTTAATTTTAAATCAAGTCCATTAGCAAGTACACCTTTAATTTACAAAATGTGGGCTATCAAATATCATACCAAAGCAACACTCTCATTATTTCATACATTGCAAATTCGTAATTGTCTTCTTGATGCGATGTATTGTTTCTCAAACTAGCTTTGCTAGAAACCTATACCATTATCTGAAGATTGGTATTTCATTTGCAACAGTGGATATAAAATTGAGGATAATACTGGGTCGAAATTTCGGAAACTTCCTACATATTCTGCACCTGGAAAACGTAGCAATCGATTTCAGCAAGCAAGGAGTTAAGCTCTAGATTTTTTTGAAGGGTATGAATGGAAGTTTTGTATCTTCAAACATTTACGCTTTGTTTCTGTTTCATGATTATATATTGGTGAAAAGCGTGTAATGTGAACTGATAAATTTAACAGTTCAACGAAGATCGAAAATAATTCAACTCTTGTCACTCCTCTAAAAGGAAACTACACAACTTCACCCAACTCCAATTAACAACAAAAATTAGCTTGCTGTAAAAAGCCAGGCAGGCCCGTAACCAGCTTGGGACACCAGGAGGGGCGAAGAGTTTTCTGAAAGGGGCCCAAATTTTTTGAACTGTGTCCAATAGTGTCAAACTATATCCAACACATTTTTCCAGGGAGGCGAAAAATTTTCTGGGGAGGCTTCGCCCCCCTGGTTACGGGCCTGAGGCCAGATAGTTTTCTGCTACTCAACAAAAACGGCTACATTAGTAAGAAATGCTAACCTGCATCATGGCACCAGCGTAAACTACACTCAAGTTCAACATCCACTGCTTGCCCGGTTGAAGAAGGCCATAAACTGCTGCCAACTATAGAAATATAAAGGATAGTCAGTAAAAGAACACGTAGTAAGCTTTGTCAAACGTCTCCAATGCGTATGGTACACAAAAAATCTCGCTTCATCTGCAGTAATGGTTAAAAATGCCTCTAATGGTGTTTTTATGACTTGCGACAAATGATTGAATTAGGCTACTACAGATCTGAAACCAAACAAAAACGAGTTTTGAATCAATCGGGGCTCTGTTAGAATTATTAAAAAGTTTGATTTAAGGCTATCTTCGTAAACCGGAGTGCTTGTGACAAAAGCTATCAGCGATTTTACTTCGGTTTCGTGCAAGCCCGCGACCAGCTTGGGACACTAGGAGGGAAGAGTTTTCTGAGAGGGGCGCAAACTATGTCCAATAGTTTTAAAATATGTCCAACACATTTTTCCAGAAGGGCGAAAAAACCAGGCCCGTAACTAGGTGTGCCCCACCTAGTTACGGGCCTGGTTTCTTGGTATTCGTGCTAAAGGGCGATTCTAAAATTTTCTGGAGTCAAAGGCACAGTCAGCAGGTACGAGTAGCATGCGTAGATTTTGAAAAGCCTGAGTTTAATTATGTAACTTGCACAAATGGAGTAAAATAGGGCAAGTTGATCTTAAGGTACAGGAAAAGTTAAAAAACAACCGCAACTTTTTTTGTTTGAAAACTGAAACTTCAGGGTATAACTTTTTGCCTATGAAAAAAGTTGTTGCAGGTCGTTTGATCACAGGTTTTTGAACAAGTTCGCACAACTAATTCTTTTTTAATTGCAATATTTTTTCCAATGATAATAGGTTAAAATTACGAGCAATGTTGAAACCTTTGACGGTTAAATTAATGAATTTGATTGTTTGATAACGAATATTTTCTAGGAAGGCCAACAGTCTACAAAAAATGTATTAGGAAAACCTCAAATTTAAATATCCAGAAGGGCAAAGCCGCAAGGTCACCTGTCTCCCACTTCCTACGCCCCTGACGCGCGAGTTTGTGTAAAAACTGAATTTCATCCTCGTGACAGACCGCGCTATTTTTTCCATTGACTAGGCAAGACCAGATTGTTGCAGGCCAATGTGTGAAAGATGTTCCTTGCTGGGATGGTTTGATGCTAATCCTCATGCACAAGAAGCGCCACCACGATTCATTCACAAATCGTAGGTCGATCACCCAGCTCTTGCATTGAGAGATGGCATAGTGTCGTTTATCTGCGCCGCTCTCGTTTTACTGCAACTGCGGAAATGTAAAGTGTGACGAGAATGTCGGCCTGACTATTCATACCAAAGACCGGCACGGTCGACACAGAGAACTGAAAAGCGGTACTTGTGGTTTTCCCGACCTCGCTGATGTGTGCAAGGAAAAGCTTCACGAGCGGGGCTGTTGACCATGACGTGCTGTCATTGCAGCTCTCACTTAGGAAACAGTCACGTGATCACCACCAAGGCCGGTCGGAGACAGTTCTTCGCCCTGGCAAACTTCAATATTTACGCCCCCGTTGCACGTCATACGAAATCATTCGGGACACGGGAACCAAGAAAAAAAAACGGATTCTATGTCCCCTGAAGGCTGCGCTCTAGGCGGTCGCCTAGGCCTAGCTGACCTAGTCACTTCTCGAAGAGCCAGCCACGACCACTGGTGCAGAGTATCGGCGATGGGCACTCGTCGCCCAGCCAGAAAAAACTATCTGGTGTACAAATCGAGTTTACTCAAACTATCTTTTCTATTTTTTGGTGCGTAATGACTTAGAAATAAAACATTTAGGCAATTGTTATCGTACAAAGCTTATCGCTATGTAATGTTTGCATCACTTTCCAAGCGAAGTAATTCTGCAGATCTTTAAAACTCAATTTCCGAGACACTAACACTCCTGGGTTCTTCAACTGGATGCGTGCCTCCTTGGGAAGCGCGAAAGGTTTGCATGGGGGGCACGAGTATGGCAGTGGCATATTGCTGAAATGCAAAATAATGGCAAGTAAATTGTTTTCTTTTTGGATTTGATTTTGAGGATAAATTAGGCGCGAGTATCAATGACAAACTCCAAAGGGAGCGCGATTGAAAATGTTTACGAAACTCAGCACTAGCACACATCAACAATGCAGTCCTTGTAAAAAGCGTTTGCTACAATGAGTATGTCCTTGCCTGAAAAGGAACACCGTAAACAGCAGCGCAGAGAACCCAGGCCGCTCCAAAGTTGCTTGGTTCGATAATGTACGGTTCGTAGTTTTCAACGTAGGATTTGATGGGCAGAAAGTGAGAATTCAAGGCACCCAGGCCACGGAAGAACGAAAACACCGAGACCACGATCAAACAAGGGCAGAGAAGAACGTCCAAACACTCATTTGTGGTTGATTTTTTTCTAAAAACGTAGATTAATAGCGTTGTTCATGAGGCAACTTTCCACTGGCAAAGGTGTATGAACACAACTGAAGGCGTCGACAGGAGTGAGTGCGATTCCTTGCAATCAAATTGTTTTGTTTTGCTGTTTGTTACATTTTCTAAGCTTTACTTTAATTTTCGTCAACTCTTCAAAATACCTTTTGGCACGTTTGGGAAAAGCTTTCGATATATGCCATCGTGCACAAAATTTCTAGTCGATCGAACAACCACATTCAAAAAACAATCGTGACCAGCACATTAGCGAAACAGCGTTTGTCTGGTGTGAACAATCTAAACCAGGGGTATGGAACCTAGGGCTCGCGAACCACGTGAGGCCATGTGACCATTTAATGTGATCTGCGTTAGAACGTTCCTTATAAACAAATTAGAACACAACATCGCGTCAAAATGAAACTCCCAAATAAGTAGATGCTTAGGCAGTGAGTCAAGAGAAGTCTCTCTCGCTCCTCATTGCTTGCTCTCCTTATTTTCCGTAGTGAGATACCAGTAAACTTTTAAGGCAAAATTATCATTTTTGCCGCCCGCCTGTAACATTCGACAATTCATACGGCCCGTAATAGTAAATTAGTTCCACACTCTTCATTTAGACTTCAGACAAAGCTTTCAAACTTTCACACATACAAGTTATGTGTACTCACTCGTTTGCTGGCAGATCACTTCGGGGCTTAACCAGGTACCTGAAGAGCACCCAGAGGGGAAATAGAAAAAACACCACGTTCATCCACATCGACATCTCCAGTGTTCTCGAACACGACCCGGTCAGTGCCCCGATCAACGTCACCAGCTGACTCGTCAGCAAACTGCCGCACCAATACAGGACACATGTCCGTGGGTCCTGGCCGTTGTCAATTTTGTAGATAATGGCGAGATGCAAGCAGTAGTGAACAATGCCATTCCAGATCTGCGATACCACGCCGTGAGGGGTTTCGTAGTAAGGCTGGTTGTAGGAAAAAAACTTTCTGTTTCCAGATGCAGAAAAAACGTTCTTTCTGGTTGACAAGACGGTCAAATCGGCCACGCCAGCCCACATGAACAAGCAACTTGAGTAGTATAGAATTCCTCGTCCCTCCGCCAGCGGGTTGCTTTTCGGGAGAGCGGAAGGAGGCAGAAGCATTGTAAAAGTGAAAGCAATACAGCCCAACAGCAGAAAACCAATAGTTGTCATGACGCCGGGCTCGGGCAGTACTGGATATTGAGAGACGCGTAAGAGCAGAGGCACAGCGCTAAGACTCATTGCCATTGACGTCAGTAAACCGGAAAGCTTAGAGCCGGCATACTCGGATATGATGTCAAACCCAGTCTCGCTAAACGACAACATCTTAACATCCTACTTTTCCATAAACGCAAACATGTCAGACACTTGCAGCTAAAACCTGAGAATCTATTTAAGTATTCTGCATGATAAAAGGAGCATATGGAGAAAGATCTTCCAGGTAGTAGCGCCATAGAAATTATGCCAGCGCCTGAAGAGTTATTTTTTGCATGTTCAGTAATCACAGATTGGCCTCTCTAGTGTTTTAAGCAGTCAACAGATCAAATGTTACCTCTGAAAATATTTGCGTAATTTCCCAAAAGTGAAGATAGATAAAAAATAAGTTGCCTTAGCTTAGTCTATGGGTAAAAACTGTTTGAGGATTTCGGTTTCGCACGCATTCCAGAGCGCAGATGATCACTATCCAAGACCAAAGTGCTGTCGTATCTTCCAATCGCAAGACCACACTTGTGACTGTACCAAAATTCACTCTGAAATCAGCAGTTCTTTCTAGTTTTCTATGTGATCTGCCTGTATATAGGAAATGCGAATGCGGAAAACTTGTCTTCTTTTTGGTTCAAGTTTCAAGCATTGTTTTTCCTGCGAAGTATGAGTTGCTAACTGTTGTTAAATTTGATCGGTATTTTTAAAAACCTAAATTACCGTGCATTGGAGAATGAGTAATCGAGCTGAGGAATTGTTACTGGAAGTGGATGAAAGTCAATTTCCAGAGAGCCTGAAGTTGCTGGGTACCTCTTCTGCCGTGCCTCACTTAAAACCTTCGGATAAAGGTTACCGAAACTAACCTGGCGTTCGCAAATTATGTTGAAGTTTTAATATTCAAACGCGGTACGCAGGGCAAAGACTTACCACCAACCTTTGGTAGCCACACAAGAATTAGCTGGTTAGAGCTAAATTTTCGATGAGTCTCAGTTGGGTCACTCTGAATTAATTTGTAGCATTTTTTCATAAAACGATAATTATCACAAAATAAAAAGTATATGCACATCTGCACCATTCACAGGCTTTATATACTCACATGTAAGCCACTAGACACTGGAAAAATTCGTTCCTGATGTAAAACATTAAAGCTAAGATTACTTCCTTGAAATCTTGTTAGTTATTTATAAAATTGCAGGAAACCTAATCCACAGTCATAACATTGAATGCGACACAAATCTTAGCAAAAAACAACCTTACAGATTGAGAGTAACATTGCCCGGGTCGGATTTAAGGGAGGTCAAAGTGGTTACCTGCCCAGGGGCCTCCACAAACTGGGGACCTCCAGAGTCATGTACAGTATAATGCTTTTGACAGTGGCGCAGCCAGAATGAGGCCGAAGAGGTCATGGCCCCCACCGAAACAAACTTGCTAAGGTTTTGACTGGTGCTTTATATCAGGGTTCCGCAAATAGTGGGGCGCGAGTCCTTCCATCCTTAGTCGCGAAATAATTTAAATTTAGATTTAAAAATTGCCATTTTCATTAGACAGATTAAATGAACTAATTTACTGTTTTCTGTGTTAAGTTTCATGCAATTTTGGGCAAGAAAGTTGTTACCGTCACTACCAGTCTTAAAGTTGATATTTAATTATGAAGTACTTTCCACAAAATTATATGCCCACAAAGTATTTATGTCGCAAGAATTAAGAACTATTTTTTAGGGTCTCGCCGAAAAGTATTTGCGGACCCCTTCTTTATATCAATGTGCAACTGTTAGAAAATAAAAAGAAACGGTCGGACTCTAGACGACGTCGGTGATTGACGACGACATTGTCTGGCACCTCACGAACAAATTCTTGGCTGCGCTACTGACTTTGATAGAATTTCAATTTTATTAAATATGCAAAAACAATATAGTTTTTTAACTTTTTTTGGAATCTTGCATTCACCAAATTGTACAACCATTTAACTAAGTTCAATGTACGACTTTAGTTATGATTACATATTTGCAGCTAACAAATAACATTTCTTTGACGTTTAATAATATCTCTTTGAGGTACTGAGGGTCTCCACACAAAGGCTGCCATGGGCCTCCACACATAGGCGTAGCCAGGAGGGGCCAAAGGGGCCATGAGCCCCACCTAATTTTTGGAAAACATAGTCATTTTGTGCTATGAGAGGCGTTTTGTGAAACAAAATAGTGTTATTCGCCTAAAATCAAACATTTTGACCCCCCCAAATTTTTTTGCCCCCCCCCAAAGTTTTGGGCTGGCTACGCCACTGCTTCCACATGTCTAAATCCGACCCTGACATTGCCTGTTTGTTGCCATATCAATTTTTTCTTGCAAGGCTTAGCCAATGATCCTTTCATTTTTCTGTTTTCATTCACCAGTGAATTTTTGATTGATAGTATGTTTTTGCAGTGAAGAGCAAAAAAAGACCTCTGCACATCGCAATTATCGGAAAATGACTCTGCATCTCGTCTGACCGTGATTGTGGTCAGCAAAGAATAATAATGTGAAAAAAACTTAGTCAAAAATTTTTGGAAGCGGATCACTGCAGACATGACGCCGATTACTGTGTGCTGCGCTTCGAGAGATCGGAAATATTTTTAACAAAAGAGCCATTCTGCTTCATCTTAGGGCAGATATGACTGGTGAGCAAGTCCGTAACCAGCTTGGGACACCAGGAGGGGGGGCGAAGAGTTTTCTGAGAGGTGCCCAAATTTTTTAAACAATGTCCAATACTTTCAAACTATGTCAAAATATTTTTCCAGGAAAAAATTTCTAGGGGGGCTTCGCCCACTTTGGGCCCCTGGTTACGGGTCTGCCGGTGAGGAGTCACAAAACGTAACATACGCTCATTATTGCATTATCCTATGTGAACAGGTGCATAGGCGTAGCCAGGAGAAGCCCAGGGGGCTATTCCCCCCGAAATTTTATAATACAGGGTGACTCAAAAAGATGCGTACCCATATTTTGTTCTATAAAAAACCCATTTTTTAACGAATGTCTTTTCTGTTGCAGGACGTGATAGGTGAAT
>JGI24159J19872_10011166_pt1 | contig 11779 bp, 9 predicted proteins | sample Ectturendosymbi4_FD_19872 | JGI IMG/M metagenome (IMG submission 19872) | reverse complement strand
TTCGCTAATGGTTGGCTTACTGCATGCGATGGCTTTTATGATGCTTCTGCTTGTTGGCTGAGTCATATGAAACAATAAACCATTGACCATTGACCATTATTCTCCTGACGTTGCACGTTTAGTGCATGCGTTCAGCACATGTTTTCAATCAGGCGGCGGGAAGGTTTGACAGCGACGCATTGCCAGCTGAAAACGACGTATTCTTTTGTGCTACAATTCAGCTTGAGTTGCCATCACTGGGCCGTGCACTTCCACCTGGGAGCTCAGTGGCAGACAGCAACGTACCTGTGTTACGCTGCTGTGAGTGTACAAAGAAGACTGTTTTGCGTTCACTTCACCGTGTTCTGTTCTTGTTTGTTTACAGACTGTGTTTATTTGATCTCCAACTGTTGTTTTTGTCCTGCTTCTGAATATCAGCTGAGTCATATGAAAAAATACACATGCATTCATGCAGATAAAAATTTGGCCACTTTTTCCATGCCTCCCATATATTTTCCAGTGGCTTTAAAGGGCTGTAATTCACTCAGGGCTTGCTTCAGACACATCGGTACCAGCATCGAGCAGAAGTTTTTCAAGTCCAGCATAGTTTTTAAAAAAAATATTAAGTTTAGGCTAATCATTTATAGAATTTTCGTTATTTCATTGTATTTTCCTTTTAATCAAAACAGCATACAAAGTGCAAAGTAACATTTTTTAGTGCGCAAACAACGTAATAAGTGTTGCATTTTCAGTGCACTTTTTGTCATCAACCTAAATTGCAAAAAAGTTTTGTTTTCTTAATTTTGAAATTGGGGTTTTGTCCACCCCTGTTCGGATTTCCCAGGACCAAAAATCAAGTTTAGTGTTGTAGGGTAAGTCAAAGTAGTTGGTCCCCCAAAATTTTGGGCTGGCTACGCTACTGCTTGTAACCACTTTCATACAGACGGCCTGCAACTCTCTCGAACCCAACCATGTTCCTCAGTATGAAGCCTTTCACACAGCACTTTCTTAGTTGATGTTCAATCTTCCACGCAAGATGACGAAAAGCTCGCAACAATGCAAGACCTCCAGACACTGCAGAACTACGATGAAAAGCAGTGTTGTCATTCTTATATTACGTAGCAAACAATTTTATCGTGTTGCTACTGTACTGATAAGAGTCTAGACGTTTCTATTTTCGCTCGTTTCAAAGTAATTTGTAAAGTTATGCCTCTGCGCAGTTTCGCAAATGAGTCGTCATCGGAAAGAGTTGCGCGGTGCCCTAAAAGCGCAAGATCCTAGGTCATGGCCCATTTGGCCTATGCGTAAATCCGTCAATGTGATGAGCCCAGATTCTAATAAACTATGACAAACTGTCATGTTTTCCATGAAAAAAAGGATTGTTTATTCCCCCTGAAAATGAGGATGTTTGGAGTGTATGGTAAGAGTTTAATAACTTTGGCACTGAATGGAAACGCCATAACCGAAGCGCAGAAAAACCTATTCAAGCGTATGAAATATGGAATGATTAACATCAATTTTCCAAAGCAATTTAAAAAAATATCCTATGTATGACTCTCAGGGACAGATCTAGACATTTTTATATGAGGAAGCCGCTATGTTGGTCAGTTATGTTAGTGGGACCTATTATGTTGCTATAGCAAAGTGATGTAGACATTTCTTTGATGTTTAACAAAACTTATGGGTCATGGGGTACAAGCTTTATCTTGAGAGACCATATTCTCCTAAACCTCCACTAGCTCTTACGATTTCTGTATTGTGCAAGTCAGTCCCGTCGCCACGGGGGAATTCTGGGGGCTTAGCCCCCTCAAATATATACATGAAACTCTATAAATCAGTTGAGTTTTTGCCAATTTTTAGTGTGTCAAGCCACCCCGCACCAACGCATAGCCCCCTATTGAAAACTTTCTGGCGACGGTTCTGGTGCAAACACACAGTATCATCACATAAACGCTGCGTTAACATATGCTCATTTTGATCACACAAAAACTTGCAAACTTGCCCAAAAAGCTTCATTATGAGCTTACCTGTTGTAGGCCACGTCGCACTTCCTTCAAACACAATTTTGAAATTACCAGTAGCGTTTATTGTAGTTTGTGCCAAGTCCCAGTATCTTGGGTCTTTTGCAAACTGCCACATTACTTCTTTGGTAATCTTCTCGCCCGTAGTAGATAATTCCTCGACAAACACTCTTAGAATATAAAAAGTGTTTATCGACCTTGGTATGTCGGCATGGGTATCAGGAAAATCACGTTTTGTAAAAACGGATTAAAACCGTGTACTCTGCAGTCTACACTGTTATGATTTGCCAAAGTGGAAGAATAACTTGTTTTTGAATTCGAAAAAGTTTTCACAGTGTTAAAGATATTCTCAACGTGCCTTGCATCGGTAAAATTGATAAAGACTTCCAAAAAATGTTTGAACGAACTTGATTTTGGCTTCATGGGCTGCTGTAAATCATTACCGCAAACAAAAGCACCTCAAGGTTGAATTTTGGCTGATTTTGTAGCGAAACTGCAAACATTGTTCGGGAACTTTGGATTTGAGTTGCGTTGTCATAAGCTGGGCAAAAAGGAAAGATTCGTTGAAATGGTTGGCCAAAAGCATGTAGCTACCTGGAAATAAAAAATGAGAGTCTTGAACGTCATAGAAATAACGTGGCAGTTTGTGAAGGGTTCATCGTAATTAAAATACAAACCTGATGAGTTCGTTTGCAAAAATATAATAATAAAAATCTTATCATTGGTGAAACGTCAAAATAGTGGAAACCACTATCACTTTGTTGATTTCACCACGCTCATCAAGTTCTCAACCGATCCTACTACCTCCAGAGGCAACATGTTTTGCTTCTGACAATGTTCAATTTAATCTGGCTAAAGTTTAATTTTACAAAACAATAAAAAACAGCAAGAAATTTGATAATGTGCAACAAACATGCTAAAAATATTTGTCACAGAAATCGACCTTTACTTAAAAAAATTGCGAAACAGTGCGACTAATTCCACTACAACTAACACTCAGTATTGTGAAAATAGAAAGATATAATTTATACAGAGGTGCAGCTGCCGTCTGCAAGAAATTTTGTATGGCGAAGATTTTGAGTGGATGATTTTTTCAGAATCCTTCTGTCACTTTAGCTACAACTGCCTAAAAATCGCGACAAAGTGAACGTTTCGTTGAAGAAAAGCCAGTAACAGTTTGTGTTAGCATGAATAGTTTGGGCATCGCTGGCCCAAGTGAAACTTAAACCTTTCCCAAACGACGTAAATCCAAAATTGAGTGGTAAAGTTCGAAATGATGGAAACGCATCTGATAAACAATTTATACTTATGAATCTCAGTGAACGGTTACTCAACTTTAGGAATTATGCTTAATGAACAAGTTTCCAAACTGGTCATCTGTGAAATAGCATTCCTCCATCATCATACGAGCAGTTAAAAATATATTTTGTATATTTTTGATCTAAGAATGTGTGTCTACAATATCTGCGCTTCATTTTAGAAAGTGCGATAACCAAGAATATTCGCAAGAAAAACAGTAAAAGCTTGTTTAAGGAAACCATATCTGTTTTGCAACCGAGAATTTTCTTGTTATTCGTAGGTTCAACTGGACCTTGTTTCTAATGAGTTTAATTTTCTTCTTTGATCGGATTAACAAAATTAATGTTTGGCTTTTCATCTTGACACTATATTTTAATGCACGTATTGTCGTAACACCACGAACGGTTAAATTTTGAGTTTCGTGTTTCTGGGATATCTACTGTGGGCATCTTCTAATAAGGTACCACACAATGTATTAAATAATAGCAGATATTTGATACCCAACAAGTGATGGCTAAGTATTAGAACAAAACAATGCCTTTAATTAGCTTGCCTTGCAGAGTAGACTAAAACGTATTTCTGATAGACTAAAACATATTGGGTTCATTTTTCGGATACCAATAATCATAAAAAACGCCATCATCTGCAAATGTTGATACAGAGTGACCCGTCACCTGTACTAACTGCAGCTATTCCTATAATGGCAAAGCTGAAGATTGAAATTCAGTCTTGAAAGAGAATCACACAAGTTGAGTCACAAATAAGGGACGCGGGACGAAATTTACAGTGAGGGTCTGGGGTCTGCTCTGGACGTACGACCTACAACATCGTTGATTGATTATTGATTGTGTGACGTCATCAGTGATCATGTAATCTTCGAATGCCGATTTTGCCTAATTTGGGGAAAGATTCAAAAGCGGTAACGCACGCATATTCACTATTATTTTCTTGCAAATATTTCCATATTTTGTCACTACCGCTGTGGCAAAAACTTTCAACTTCCGTAAACAATATTGTCATTTGCTACCAACAAGGCCGCAACTGACTTATATTTTCGAGGGGGGCAAAACAGTTGTCTGCTGCCGTGCCTCGGTGAAGTATTATTTTCGGATGCTGCTAATCGTAAGCCTCTTGTAAATAAAGATTTGTGCACCAGGAAATCTGTGGAAACGAACTTTAAAAACGGTGAGTGCTAACGCCTTGCTTCGGCTTGGCAACCTAAGATGTCAGGCAGTGTAGGCGGGAGTCAGAACCATACTCACAACGACTAGGCTCCCTCGTTGTTCGTAGCGTTTGGGGAAACGAGTATTTCTGCCTGCAACGACGACCTTACTAATAAGCAGCCTCTACCCAGACCTCTATAATTGTAACTTTTTGTTGTACTATTTTCGGGGATGGGGGCAAAGTTATTGTAAGTTGTTGTTGGACCTAAAAACTAAACATGTTTTTGAAAATTTCAATGGGTCAATTACCCGGTTGCCCCTCTCTGGGTGCGGGCGTGGTTACCAACCTTCAAATAATGCCGGTAATTTGTAAAAACATGAAATTTCTCATCATGTCCGTTTTCAAGGCCTTGTATCCTTGGACCCTGGGCGCCCGTATGCGAGTAATATCATTTGTAACCACGCAACATTTTAATTACTATCGTGAGATCCCTCACTGCGAACAGGTGGTTCAATAATTTGTCACAGATAGTTTGTATCAGGCTGTTAGTAAAAGACGGAGCAATGAGTTTACCGTAAAACGGCGCAACACGGTTGAGATGAAAATGATCTTGTCTTTTTGCCAAGGTCAGGCGCTAGGCAAAGTTTTGAAGATGACGTACTTTCATAACGAAAAGCTAAAAATGCAGTAAAATGGTGAGGAAATTACTTGAAAAGCAACTGGGGTTCGGAGACTCTATCCCCGTGTTCCGCCGGCCATAGTCACAAATGTCCTGCATACTGAGGCTATCACGCAACCCAAGCCAAAAAGCAATTAGAAAAGTCAGTCGCTGTCGACTGATAACAACGCAAAAGAATTGCATTTTAAATCCAAACCTTGTCGTGCAACTCCATAGGTGCCGTCTGTGTTGGAAAAACTGTCAAAGTTCCGATCAGTTGTGAGGTCCACCTTCCGCCAGTTTGAGTTTCCATGGATTATTAAACGCGTGTACCCGCATATGGCAATATTTTCAAAATTGCAGTGATGTGAGTATCGATGCGTTTGTTCTGATCAGCAAATCATGAAACAAAAGGTTTTAAGTAAGTTAGTACAGCTTGTTTCGCTTCAGTGTAAAATTACTTTCAGTAGCGTTAAATGAAAAATAAAATTTTTTTGCGAATGTCCTAATACCCTTCCGTTTGTTAAATCAGGCTCTTTGTTTTGTAAATAATCTTTTCTATGTTAGTCTTTTGAAAGAGTTGAATACAGTGAAAGCGTAGAATTGTCGATCAAGCAAAGCAGGTGTAACGCTGGTATCTTGAATGAGCTGGATGTCAATTTATGCATCCGCTTGCTTTCACGCTGCTGTTGATGCGTTCAAGTCACTATTCTCCACCACGGCGACTGAGGTGAATCTATTCGCAATTTTTTTTATTAGACACTCGACTTCACGTAACCCTACGCATCCGCAGACCTTAAATCTTATTCAAATCTATTTGTATTTGTTATGTGAATTCGATTTCCTACTGAAAAACTTGCGAATGGATTCAACTCAGCCGTCTTGGTGGAGATTAGTTTTCTGAATACACATATGTGCAAGTTTGAACCATCGCATAGCGAAGAAAGCAGAGCTTAGCAGACATGATCCCTCGAAAGCTTGCAGCAAACCTGGAGATTTTAAATGCTGCTAATCACGTTGATGTTCTTTGCTTGCATTTATAAACTTGATCAAACCAACCTTTTCCGGAAGACACCTGAATATTTGTTGATTCTTCGTTTCCAACTTTCGTTTTTACCTCCTGGCGACGAGGTTAAATTTGCTTCGTTGCACTAATGACTTAGTTGAGACAAAGCATTGCTTACTTTGTTTCTCGTACTTGTGACTGGAGCTACTAGGTAAATAAGGCTGCCCAGGCGAAATTAAATAAGGCTCTGCCTATGACGAGCAATCGTAAGTAAAACCTCAAAACATCATAACCATAGACGTGCAAAAGTGCGTGGCATACGAGACCAATAGAAAAATGTGAAATACCAAAACATTACTCGGAAAAAATCGCATGTTTGAATATCGGTTTTCACTAACCAAGCAAAGTTTTATCGAATTCTTTGATGCGTCGCATTGTTTTCGATCATTTCCTGAAACTTTTGAAATTTACTTGCATCTATTGTCAACAATGTTATATTCACATACAACGATTTCCCTAATACAATCTTATCAATCAGTAGTCATGTTAGGAATTTTTTGGTGTATTTTATTAATAGTTATTGTTTAGTTTAAACGTGGTAGGAATATTGCAATTGATATTTTGTTCCATACGCTATTCTTGTCGGCATCAATTGGTAAAGCAATATTCAGCACCACTGATACCACAACATTCATAAGTAAAAGTAGTTTGACAACGTTTTATATTTCGTGTATTCATCAGCTCACCACAGGAATATAAAATTCCCATATTAATCACGTCTCCTTGACTGAAACTTCTCCCCTGTCCAATGATGCTTTGATAGGCGGGATTAATAGTGACAATCGTAGGGTCACCGTTGGCTCTGAAATGTAAAGAGATATAATGTCTTTGTTATTGTTTTACTTTTACAGTATGGCGCGCAAAAATAGAACTTGACTCACTGCAGAGTTTGGCATTAACGTGACCATTTTACAGCGATAAACTATCCTTTTCTTTAACATCAGGAACCGCTAGCTCTCACAGAATTACAATAGTAAACACAGCCAANACACTTACGACATAGTGCTTTCTCCGTAGTGCATGATCGAGTAGTAATTGTAAGGAGCAAGGTCTTTGTCTACAAGGTAATGATCTTTTTTTGCAAAGTTATGTTCCTTGCCTGTGCAAGATAACAGAGCTTTAGGGACAAGTTGCAATTTTCGAAATCCAATTGAGATCGGCAACAATCTGTGGGCTGCTTTCAGTGATAGATGTTCTCAGGTAGCTAGATGCTCTTGAACTTTACTTGCGCTATCCATGAATGTCATTGTAGCTGTCTTTTATTACAATTTCGACAATCTGCATATCACGCCGCCGTAATTCTACGCCTGAACCGTATGACGTTGAGAACATTTCCTAATTATTGCAGATATTCAATTCAGAATAGTTTTTGCTGCAGTCTTGAAAAATAACAGAGACTTAATATGAGCGTAAAAAATCTTAGCTTGTGCCGTATTGTAGGTACAATCGGGCCCGTATCCATCGAGGGGCATTTGGAAGCGGTACCCCTCTAATTTTTTTGTGCCCTTCCAAATTTTGTTGTGCCCAGAAAAGTTTGTTTCAAACGTAAAATTAAAATAAAAGTCTTGCCCACCTAAAAATGTATGCAGCTTTACCATTGTCAGATTTCTCCAATCGTTTTGTACTCAGCTAACTTTCATGATGATCATCACGTTTATGCTTAAGTGGAAGTAATATAAATTATATCACAAATCGTCAATTGAACCAACAAACTAAACACGAAATGATCTTTACCAGTTTGAATGTTGCTGTCTATAATAATGACGTGATCATCTCTATCAGGACGAGAGTGTTCGTGATAAAATCCAAGAGCGTGCATTATTTCGTGTTCAACTATTCCTACTGTTTCGCAAGACGTTCCAATTGACAGGGATTGGGCACCACCTTGTCTCCCAATATAGGAGTAACACCTGAACAAACAATTATAGTGTATTCATCTTGTACTGTTCAAGAATTTGACTTTTGGGTTTGAGAAACGGAAAGCACTTGTATATAATTTATATGTTGTTGAGGTCAAATTTACGTAATTGAAAAAAATTATATTGAGCTCAAACCCACATTATTTCCAAAAAAAATTGTTACAGGTCAAATTTTGCTGACGTTCCATACAAATATTTTGCCAAAAATGACGTAGGTTAAGCTTATATGAGTGGATCTTTTACCCGTTTCCAAGAATCATTTGGATGTAATCACTTTCATCAGTCCAATCACTGAAGCAAAGGCAAGTCTGCAATTCGAATTCGATGCGAGCGTCTTCAATAGCAGATAGAGCCTGAGGTTACAGCACAATGCGAATAATGATGTCAGTATAACGAAACAAACGGAGTTACACAAAAAGCTGATTTATGACAGCAATGTCGCGCTTTTGTTGTAGAATCAAAATCAAAATTGGTTTCGAGACTTTTTTTGTATATTGATACAATTTAATGACGGTTCATTATATGAGCAAAGCGTATATCCGAAACAAATGTCATTTAAAACATGTATCCGAAGTAAAAGTCATGGATGGTTTCAAGACATTCTTGAACTGCAATATTTTCAAAGGAACACAAGTAGTTCATTAATTTGGTTAAAATGAATGAACAGAGCTGGAAAACTAGACTTTTTTCAGCTCTTTCCTGATGAGATTAGAATGAAAATTGAAGCTGCTCAGTTTTTTGCAAGTCGGGTTGGAGATGGAATTTCTGAATTCGTGAAAACTAGAAATTTCAACAAAGTCCGAACTAGATTTACATTTCATTAAATCGAGTACGATTCATAGAAGATTGGAATTCTTTCGCCTAAGCATGAGAATAGCAAAGATTCGTACGCCAAGATTGGTGCGTTTCGTGTTGTACGAGTCGCCTGCGTGGCTGAATGGTTGGTTTGGCGGAGCTGATATTACTGCCATACCCAAAAGGGCTCGAGCAGCAACTTTAAGATGAGGGAAACGATGCTAATTTTTCCAGCTCTCTAAAACATCTGTCCATAAATTCGCGCTCTTCTGTGAAGAATCTTTCAACTTCATCCTCCTGAATTTTTTCTTGGGCCAGACCCGAAGTTTTTTTCCTCTTCGTTCTTGACGTGTTTGGCCGCATTAATGCATGCTAGTATGTACAGTAATGCCGTAAACGCAGAAGACCAAAAACTCTGGCAGGCTACAGCGTTTTTCCCGAAACAATATGTGCATGCCCAAACAAAAATAAAAAAAATACATTTTAACTTCTCTAAATAATGACAAGACACATCTAAGGCAATTTTCACCCCATTAATACCGGAAAAGAGCTAAATTGCCATACAGCTTTTAAAAAAGATTATTATTTGAATGCACACAATGTTTGCCATGTTTTAAATGATTATTTCCCAAAAGCAAAATAGTAGGGGAGGCTACAGCTTTTACTTCACCCCCACCTCCTGTGCGAAACACATATTTCTTACTAGTACAGCTGCCAGAAAAACAGTTTTCTCTACTTTGCTTGACTGCTATGCCGTAATTGCCGACTAGGTAGTGTGTGTTGTGGACGCTAGCCTCAACTGCGAACCGTGGGGGAGTTAGTCCACAGAAAGTTCGAAACGCGTACGCAACGCCCTCTCGCTGACCACGACACAGCGTAACAAAGCCCGCGCATCCACTGGCCTTCCTATTTCCTACAGAAGTTGCAAACGGAAGTTAACCAGCACAAACCCTTGTCACAAATCAAGTAGCAAGTTCAACAACGACTGGTCGTTGGATACAGTTTCTGAAACACAACAAAAACGAACTAAAAGTATTCTACCAGCGCAGCTAAACCGAGCAAATAAACTTCACAACCGACCAGCTGATCACGTGAGAGACAAGCGCTCTAAATCCTCCAACGGAGACATATAATAAAACTTACACATACCAAAACGGTGTGCGTTCCACAGTTCAGATTTCGGTCTTTAAGTTTATCAGAAAACTTGCTGTTATGCATAGGCGTACGAGGCGGGGGGACTGGGGTGACCGCCGCCACCCCTGGCTTGAAAAATTTCAGGGCAAGCGCAAGTTGCTCAAAAATCCTGAATAATAAAAAATTATTTCAATCCAGTGAAAAATTTTAGAGCAGTTCTGTTTTTCAGGGCAAGCGCAAGTTGCACAAAAATCCCGAACGATAAAAACATATATATTCAATACAGTGAATTCAGGGCACACTCTATTTTTCAGGGCAACTGCAAATTGCTCAAAAATCCTGAATGTATAAAGTATATTCAATACAGTGAAAAATTTAGGACAAACTCTGTTTTTCAGGGCAAGCGCAAAGTTGCTCAAAAATCAGGAATGGTAAAAAATATATTCAATACAGTGAAAAATTTTGGGGAAACTCTGTTTTCTGGGTAAGCGCAAGTTGCTCAAAAATACTGAACGGTGAAAAAAAATTCAATATGGGCCGCACGGACGTGCAGATTGCTTGGACCCTTTGAGTGCGCGTCTTCAAGTGCTTTGCTCAAGTGCACAGCAACGATAACACAGGCAGGTGTAGGGAGTTAGACCCTTCGATCCGGAACCGTCGCTTTTCACCATTGCGTTGCGCCATCGAAGTCGCGTACGTATTTGCATCAGTAAAGGCAATTACTGTAAAATTTCTTGTCTGGGAGAACACAACACGCAAGGAACCTTACCTCCTTGAGTTAACAAGCAAGGTGATTACAGAATTGCAGAGTTTGCCTATAACGGCACCTCTAGGTAGGGGATTGCATAAAGAACGTTATTGCCGAATTGACATTATAAGCGAATTGAAATGCATGTAAAAGATACCATCGGGACCGAACAAAATTAAACGTTATAGGCGAATTGACTTTACAGAGGAGGCCGTTATAAACGAATTCAACTGTATAGAACAGATTTACAAGAGGTTTCGGATCCCATTCGGATGAAACTGAAAAATTTGGCTTCAGGACAAACTGTTTATTTTTAGGGCAAATTGTTTATTTTCAGGGCAACTTGTTTCCGCTGCCCCAGTAAAATGCCTTCCCGTAAGCCTATGCTGTTAAGGTTAGCAGAATTTGTTCTATAGGCATGATGTCGAATTGTCACTGAAGTCCAAGCTGACTCGAGCTCCACTTTTATCCCGGGTTCGTGAAGCCAAACATAAAAACAATTTCTTTGTGGAAGCCGCTACAACACACGAAACAGACGCAAGCCATCCTGAGATCCTGTTTTACAGACACAAGAAAGCGGCATAGAAACTGTTACTCAACTCGGCGTGAGATTAAGCAAATCGCCAATAAGGCCGGTCAGGAACCAGTCACGACCTTTGCATGGGAAATCGCTATAGCGTTGGCTGCTTTAAAATATTGCTCACTGAATGAACAGGTTGGAGCGGTTAAACAAGGCGAAGGCAAAGTCGCTGGGCGCTTTCAGTGTGTAATTTAATTTAATTTATTTGTTTATGAGCAGACACGAAGTCCATAGTATGAACACACGCACTCTGCAGAAGGCAGGTTGATAAAAACAGACAAAACAGAACGCAGTACAAGGCATTGAAGCCGGCGGAATCACAGGGTTAGAGACACTTTTTGCAACTGCATTGAAGACAGAACCATAGGGTTACAGACACATTCTTAACACTATTGTTAGCTAACACGTAACACTTG
>JGI24159J19872_10011165_pt1 | contig 11780 bp, 7 predicted proteins | sample Ectturendosymbi4_FD_19872 | JGI IMG/M metagenome (IMG submission 19872) | reverse complement strand
TTTTCAATCATCATTCTTGTATTAGCAATTTGTTGTTCTAGAAGTTGTTTATCTACAGCAAATTGTAGATTTTGAAAATCTTCCTGTTTACGACCAAGGTGAGCTGTTATTTCAGCTAAGCGGTTTATCGCTTGAGTTAATTGTAATTCTCTTCCATTGACTTCGGAGAATTGTTTTTCAGCAGTACTCAGTTGTCCCGTAGTCTTTTTTGATATTTTCTAATCGTTCATTTATTTCGTCACTAAACCTCCTTAATTGATTCTGGAATGTTCCCGCGAAGGCCAATCCCATTAATCCTCCAATTACCAATGAGAATAGAAGGAAAGCTCCTCCATCTCGGGTAACTCTGGTTATCATTCTGGTTCCACGCTATAGTTTCTATGTAGGAAACACAAGTCTCCATAGGCAATTGCTGGAGCATTCTCTTTAAGATCAGGAACTACTCCAAGTCTGTCCATAAGGATAAAGGTCCTGTTGCATTGTAATAACTCTTGTCTCTTATTAAGAGACGGGTTGTAATATTTGAAACAATGAGTATTAACTGTATTGTTTTGATATAATCTATTTATAAGATCAACTCTTGCGGTATACTTTCGGTCACAATACGAGTTTCCTCTATCGTATGCGATGAAAGATTTGTTCGCTCGGAATGGTTCCGATACAAACATGTGTGGTTCATACACAAGATATGAAAAATGTATATCATCAAGGATATTTTTCTTTTTCTTACTGGACCATATCTTATGGTAATAACACACCATTGGGGTAAATCATGTACCATCGGAAGATTAGTGCTCCAATTCCCAAGTAATGTAAACTTGACCTCTTATATCTTGGTGAAAATATGCGTTGAAATAATCCTGTTATGGTGAATTTTGTTTTACCATCAGGGTAGTTTCCCAATCTATCTACGGAGATGAATTACATTCAGACAAATTATTTTGTGCAATAGTTAACAATTGCTCTTCTACTTTAAATGGTGGTATGAACAAAAACTATTTCTCAAAGTGGGATTCTAGTAACATGGTGGTACAGATTCATTACTTCTTGTAGTGGTCTTGTGTTTATTATAATGGTATATGTTAAAGTTCCATGTGGCCCATTGATAATTTTCATAATAGTATGCTAATAATCTGCTTGTGAACATGAAAGCATCTCTCATTACTGGGATATTTGTAAGTGATGTTATGGTATTCCAATTCCATTTTATATTGCGGTTTTACAAGCACTCTTAGTCTGAGTACTTCAACCGGTGTGGAATCGTGGGCGCAATTGGGGGGCACACGGGGAGGTGTCAGTAAAAAAGGTGCATGAGTTCGTCAAAATATCTTTAAGGGTGCACAACAACAAAAAAGGTTGAAGAGCACTGCAGTATCTTACTAGGTTTCTGGCCACTGCTCCGTGAGCCTAAAAGACAAAGGTCAGATTTTCTGGTTACCAGACTGCATGCAAACACCGACCTCACCACTGAAGCAGCGTGAATAGTCTGTCTGTGATGAAATATTTCAGAGGCGGCACAATTTTTGCCGACATAACCTCACCTCGCAACTGCTGCAAATCTTCGTGCATTGCAGAGCTCATGCAGTTGGTTACTTGTCCGTTGGTCTTGCTACTACAGCCATCAATGGCTTCAATGGAAGCCTGGTTGTGGTATATGCCAGCTTGGGAAAAATGATGTTTGACCTAAATCTGGCATGAGTCAGTTCCGTTGCCACGGGGGGCTTATTCCCCCCAAATACAACTCCACGCGCCCCCCAAAAAACGCTATAAATCAATATAATTTGTCACATTTTAGGATGTCAAACCCCCCTGCACAAACCTAAATCTCCCCTATTGAAGACCTTCTGACGACGGTTCTGATTTGAGTGCAGCCGATCCACAGCGTTAATAGGGAAGATGCACGCCAGTTTCTATTTGCGACCCTTTTCACTGAGCGGTTGATGGGCTTAACCACTGTCGGGCAATAAAGCAACACCAAACGCTGTGACAATAAGCAAACGCGATTCGCGCTGGAGCGGTAGCAGGGGAAGGTTCGGGCGTAGTTGACTTTGGCCATTGCGAGCGAGGTACGGGAAACGAGAGACGCGCGATCCTGCCTTTTGAGGTAATGAGCTTCGTGTGCCGGGATATTGCAGCAGACAGTCCAGGCCAAAACGCTCGGAGGTATAAACGGGACCGGTAAGCGCTTTCACGGGCCGTCCAGTACTGGGCGCATGGGCCTCGCATTGTGTCCCCCAGAACCAGAACAAAGCGTAGCGTGCGCTCGTCGTGCGCATGCCGCGTGAGCGACGCGATGGGGTCTGGAACGAGAGCTAGTGGCGTAGGTAGCCCAAAATTTTGGGGGGAAAATGTTTTATTTCAGGCGAATAACACTATTCTGTTTGGAAAAATGCATCTCGAAGCACTAAGTGACTACACGTTCTAAAAATTTTGGGGGCATAGCCCCTTTGGCTCCCCCTGACCATGCTATGACGAGAGCCCCGTGGTGAGGTGCTTGTGGGCCCGGAAACGTTGAGGTGAAAACTTTTACACTGATTAAAGACGAAGGGAGTAAGCGCGACGTCCGCTTCGGAGCGATCAAACAGCGAGAAGAGCGCGCGATCGAATTGCAAGCGCCACGCGGAACAAACGTCGAAACAAAACGCGAGGAAGACAGCACGATAAGTCAGCAGATTGCACGGTGTAAGAGAACTGACGAGAGAAACAGTAATTCGAAAAAAGTTTTGCTATTGCGAGACGCTCCATCGCACGTGAGCGGGAATCCTCGTAGCACACTATATCAATGGATCTTTTCATCGCCATCGACCTCCTGTCGCAGCGCTTTCACCAACTCCGAAGCGCATCCCTCTGGCGCCACCTAAGACTTTCCTTCATTGCTTTATAATTCTGCCAGATGGCGCTAGAGCGAGACGATAATTTGCACAGCTTTTTGAGCCTCCTGGTACACCTAAACAAGAGAAGGAAGTCACACCACTGCACTACATTTAAAGCAGCACAAAACGAATGCTGAATCAACAAGTTTGACTGGTAACAACATCCTTCCGCAGAAAAATTGCAACAAAATACTGGTTTGAACGAACCCTGAACCCCAGAATGACAAACATCATTAGTTGTGGTTCGAACAAAATGTGACTGTCAGCTGTGAGGTCAAAGCCAGAAATGCTGCCTGCCAATCAATGCACGGTTTGGGCCCAGAAATAAAAAACTATCCACGGCTCTGTTAGGTCAAGGTCATGCTTGGAATCGCACTACAACTGGCAGTGTCCTAACAAAACAAGATGCAAAAATGTCACAAGCAAAAAAAAATGTCGCTTCAGTGCCGGCGAGCTTTGATCTGCAACAGTGCGCGTTGAACTGGGCGCGTGCGCGGCAAACTGTGCGCGCCGCTCGAGTCGTTAATGGCTGCGGCGGGCGTACGGAACTCGAGCGTGTGACGTGGCGTGCGAAAACAAGGGTGCGACCGGCGCTGATAAACAACCTTGTTGCGAAATAGCAACTGGCGGACGACCCCCGGACCCGAGTCGGTTGCCTTCTGTTCAAGTTTGTCGATGCTCGGTCGAACAGGTCGCCCACTTGAAAACACGATCGGCGGCAGAAACGTCTGCACTGAGCACGGCATCTGAAAGCTTTCCCCGTTGCAGGTAACGTTCGCGCAGATAATTTGCCCCCGCATACTATCTCCCCCCGTGGTTCAGCAACCAGTGGCGCAGACAAAGCAAAATTTTTGGGGGGCCAAAATTTTGGATTTTAGGCTAGCAACAGTATTCTGTTTGGGGCACCGCCTCCCAAAGCACAAAATCACTAGATTTTCTAAAAATTTGGATGAGGGGGCATTGCCCTCCTGGCTCCGCCCATGTCAGCAATCAGAAACAAAGAAAAAAACACCTTTGCATTCAGTGAAATTTCAAAAGCAGCGACAGGCTATCAGACAGACAGCACCTCGGTGAAGTGGATGTCTTGGAAGAGTTCCTGCACGAAACGGCGGGTAGTGAGTCGGAAGCAGTACTCGCTCATGATCTGGACGATGCTGTTGTAAAGAGATATCGAGTCGAAAACGTCCGGTCGCTTTTCTTTCATCCTTCAAACAGGAAGTGACGATCAGGTTCACGTCGAGAGCAGACGCCCAAACAAACGGAACTTGTTCTGGAACTTTCGGAACAAATTGCAACAAGTGGTTTTGAAAAGCGCTTTTTCGCCCATTGAAGATGCAAAAAGCTAAGATATATTCCTGAATCGATATATTAGTTTCAGCGCCATGAAAACAGCAGCTTTTCAACGCCATTCCATTGACTCACGGCAAACTGGGTGTTCGTTTTCTTTTTCAAGGGTTGCCCAAAAGCGCAGTCGAACGATTCGACGCGCGGACGACGGGATGTGTGGGCCTTCATCGCAATAAGCTCAACACTCCGAGCGACGCGAAAAGCAAGTGGTTCGGTGGGGGGGCGCGTGAAACAGTGACTCACATGAGAAGGGCGGTCTCGTGCGCTTTGATGCCGACCGAGCTTCCGAGATTGATCACCAGCTGAATGATTTCCTCGTGAAGTATCGCCACGTACTCGTCGCTGCCCGGCTCCATCGTCTGTCCGCCTGGAACGAAACCGATCGCCCGAAATCGTCATCGTGTAACGCGGAAGAAAACGAATAAAGCAACAACAAATCCCCTGAAACTAGGGATGGAAGAGTTCGGTGGCATGCTGCCAGGTGCGTAACAGTTGAGCGGGAACCGACAATTGCATTTCAAGGAAGCTACCTGAACTCAGGTCAATCATCAGCTGCATGAAAACTAACGCATGTCCAGGCATGTTGTGTTTCAAACTACAGTTCGTGCGCTTTCTCTAAATCTTGCTTTAGTTTTGTTCATCATTTCACTCGTAAGTTTCTGCTTGCAATTTTTAAGGACAAAGGATGCGTAAATATCGCGAAATCGATTTCCTGTTTAAAACAATTTGCTGATCGATTCGACTGCGTCACCTTTGTGGAGACTGATTTCTGGAATGTGGACATGTGCAAAACCGAATCATCACAAAATTATGCAAGCAGAGCACGGCAGGCAGATTCCTCGGAAAGCTCGCAGCCAACCTAGAGCTTTCAATTCTCAACAGCCTGGCGCGTTTCTAACCTTTACATCAATGCGGGGGAGTTTTTTAAAAGTAATTTCAGGGTAGGGCAAGGGTGAAATCGGAAGGTTTCACAGAGCAAACAACTTGAACATACAATTCAGACTGAGGACCAAGGAAAAATCTGGTTGAAAAAGTTAGTTCAACCTCAAGCCTTATTCAACAATCACTTAGAGCGAACAAATTAATTAGATTCACAAAGTGAATATAGATTTTAATCTCTGATGACAAACTGCAAAGTCGAAACACGAAGGCATCTGTCAGTGACACAATGACCCACCCTAACAACAGTGTGATTCAGACTTTCATCACAGTTTAAACCACTGAATGTTATTCATAGNAAATTTATTAGGTTACCTCCTTTGTTAGTTNGGTATCAACACGTCTTTGTACTGAGATCTACGTCTGCTAAAATAAAATGATCTTTACAAATTGGNGGTGGCAAATTGATGCACAACTTTAAATCCAATANCCTACCAGCAGCATGTGGCACATTTTGTTGATTTCAAAAATACTCACATCAGAGATGTAGTCGAGACCTAAACTTCGAGACCGAGACTCGCAAAAATGGGTCTGTAGACGAGTCTCGAGACTCCATCACTGACACACACTCATAATATTCGGAAACGAAATACTGCCTAGTACAGTATTCCCAGACAGACTATGCATTGGACAAAAATCAATAATGTTTATGACACTAAAAACAGGGGGAATTGTAGATCAAAATAAAAGAGCTACCATTTCGTACCTTCAAAATTACTGCAAACAAGGATGTGACCATGCGCATCTGAAGTCATTTGTTTATAACCTTGGCCGTGATTTCTTTTTTTAACCTGAAACATTTTTTAATTTTTGAAATGCAACTGTAATTACCTCCAAGTAACCCTGATTTGTTAAACATGCATCCATTTGATATGTAAATGTTTTTTGATATGCAAAAAAAGAGGAAAAATGACGCAGTTGAAAGGTGCTATTTCTTCGCTTCACTGATGCCATTCCAATTTCCTTGCTTCCTTTTGTTCAAAGGGCACCTTCCCAGTAAACCGCACGGTTATAATAGTTGTTCTGCACAAGTCAATAACATATTGCATCAGGATAGGCTATCAGCAAAGAATTGGAATGGCATCAGTAAAGCGAAGAAATAGCACCTTTCAACTGCGTCATTTTTCCTCTTTTTTACTGTATATCATCTTTGCAGTATACACCAATTTTGTGTATGTGCTGCAATGCTTGAAATACAATGCTTGGAGCTGTGACATTCTGCTGTGCCTCGTATAAACGTGAGCTATATGAGCATTGCTTTACTGACACTGCATTGGTCGTTCGTTCGGCTTGGAATCCTTCCCATCTGTTACTGGATTTTTTGCTTGATTGTTGTTTTGTTTTGTTTTTCTTCGTGAGTTGACTTCTCAAATAAACGAATTTTACCGAAACGACACAACATTCCAACCAAACCAACACAGTTGTGCACATAAACAACACAGTGACCCACCTAAACAACACAAGTCGCTAGCCTCACTCAGCATGCTGTCAGGGGTGCGCGCGCACGGGGTGTTGACAGCGGAATGCTGCTGGCTGCGGGCCTTGTTTCCTGCTTTGAGCGCGGCGGCCACAGCCGGGCCGAAAGTGTACTCGTCCAGCCCGCGGAACTTCCTGCCCTGGAGCAGATCGATAACCTTCTGTTTGCCGGGATTGAGCGAGTCCGCATTGCCTGATGATGAACAGCGGCGATTTAAGGCGGAGAGACAGTTGACCTTTGAACCGCCTCAAAATACGTTTACTGTACAACAAGCGAAGGCTTTTCACGCATTGCGTGGCTGCACTTGCAGATGCCATTTGTTTTTTTGTTTTTTTGCCGACAAGATAGAAGACATGGTGTCGGTTGCTAAAAATAAAAATAATAACAAGCACTGCGATATCAAATCGACATGTCTATTCATAAAAGCACACTGTCTTTCCAAGGCGCGTCAGCAATAAGCGCCACAAGCAATAGCGTGCTACATTCTGCTCAGAACTGTGCGCATTAGATTCAAGTACCCCAGCTGAACGATTCGAAACAGTCTGCACAATAGAATGAAAACTTTTTGTTGGAAGTGCTTAACAACATATTCTGTGACTTTTAAGTTGTACTAAAAGCCAAAATGACATTACGAGCTGTTTCAACCAGTAATTGGTCATTTTCTGGCAAAATGAATGGCACGTTAATGTCAACGGTTTTTGGTTGGAAATTTCCATCTGCCGTCATAATCAGCAGACGCCTGAAAAACCACAGGAGCCGATAGCCTCACTAGGTTTTTGTGCATGCAAGGAAAATGCCATCCAAAATCTCAAGAAGTCCGAAACGAAAAGTTGCCCACCATGCTAAGTACGTATAAAAACAGCCTGCAAAAATCCTACTGACCGTTCCTGCTGCTTTCTTCGAGGGTCGCTAGAAGAGTAGCACTTCGCTTCTCGGACCTACTGGTTATCTTGTTCAAAGGCTGCAAGAAAAAAAGGAAAAGTTACGAACGATGGGCAGGATCTAGGTCTTCAGTTGCTAGATCTCGACGGCTTAACGGCATATATTTAGGACACATAAGCGGAAACTACATGCTTGAAGACTTATTGGCTGACCATATCGCACTGAAGAGGAAACTATTACAGGTACGAGTCGGTCTTGTCAAGAAAAAATAAAAATAGTTGATGAGGTACCAGCTCGGGGGAAAACTCTATACATCTGTCGAAGCTCCCCCAGTACTTGGGTTCCAACTGAGGCTCAACCCTTTTTACTCCCTTCTCATTAACGAGTATCAAGTGTACGCATACAGCATGTACAGAGGTAAAGGCACACGAACGACCGGAGCATCTTCGTGTGATGGTACGGTGGTGATTCGTTACAAGATAGACAAAGTGTGCTTTATTTAAGTTTTCACACAGGACACCCAGTTTTGGTCGCACGAAGTTTCCACCGGTCCAAAAACTGTCTCATATGTTCTATAGTTTTAATTAGTTAAAGATTTTAGGGGACAAAACAATGCCCTGAAGCACGCCACTTTTACATATGTTAGCTAGCAAATTCGATTGGATTCATCTAAATAGCAAAACCCCTCCAAACAGCAACTTCATGTCGCACTAGACCAGTAGTTTTCAACCTTCTTGTACCGTGACCCATTATAGCAACCCACTACAACCAAACGACCCCATCTGAAACTCGAATAAAGCAAATGTAATACAACTGCGCACATGAATTATCTACTCGGGACCCCTGCGAAAATGGTTCACGACCCCTCTAGGGGTCACGACCCCCAGGTTGAAAACCACTGCACTGAACTACCACGAAAGCGGAAACATGTTCGGCTTTCCTTCCTACGTAAACTTAATTTCTGAATTCAGAAACCCCTTTTCTGATAGACGTTATTTCTAAAGTTTTCTTAGAGAACAACGCTCGAAATTTCCCAAATAAAACACTCCGATCACAATGAAATCCCGACTGTTCTCGACACAGTTCAAGCTGAGTGAGGTCATGCGTCTCTCCCCGGTGCGTAAAGATTATTTTGCTCAGTCAGGCCGGCCATGGCAGAGTGAGGCGTGAAAATTACGTCACAATAGAAGAAATCACCGGCTTTGCTCAGCCTAGCTTAGCCTTGTGTAAATCGACATTTATAGCAAGGCTCATACAACTTACCGGTATGCTTTTCTATCATTCTCATTCAGACAAAAATAATCATAGTAATCCACTCCTGATGAACGGCTACGCTCCTACCAGCAATCGAGTCAGTTACATCTCGACCCTATACATTACCAAGATACCCCTGCTCTGGGTTCCCACACATTTCCAAAAAATATTTTCCGCACTTTTTCAACACCTTTTCAATACTAAACTAAAAGACTTAAATGACATCATTTAGCTTCATTTTATAAAATTTTATTCATTAAACACAATGCAGAAAACATCTGCAGAACTGTCATCAGCGGTAGAGTAAACAAACGACTGAAATTAGAATTTCATGTGCGTTTTGGCCAAATTCAATACTTTTTCAAGGTCTTGAAAACCGATTTCACAATTCAAGTTTTACAATACCCCCCTGGCAACCTGTCAGCTCTTAAATCCACCCAGAAAAGTCTTGTTCATATAAGAGCGGTGACTGTTGGATAAGAGACGCTGCTTCCTGTCCCCTGAGAAACTGATCATCGCTCGAGGTGCGAGAAACATTTTCACCCGCCTGTCCCCGAAAATAAGACATGTCATGTTCCACCGGTCACGAAGCGACCATCGGGCAAAATCAAAAACACATTAAAGACGAACTGAGCAGCACCTGCAAAAATGTGGAAAAGCATTCCGGAATCGCGATTCCGACGTATCGCGTCGTGTTTATGATGTCATCGCGTTCAGCCACCGTAATTTTTTCTAGGAAAGCGTCGATTCTGCAAAACGATAAAAACTTATTTTTACCCGGATGTTTGCACTGAAATCGAATAACGTTCGCATCCCCACCAGAAGCTAAACCACACATCGATCTATGTGGAAAACAATGGCTTGTTGCAACACAATAAAATAAAAGGAAAATTTCCAAGAAGGTTTTGAGAGATAAGTATCATTTCAGTGTGAGTCTCTAATTTGCGGCAAAATTTCTCGGCGACTAAAACTAAAGAAAAATGGCCAATGTTTTAACGATTTGTACTTTCGTTTAAAAATACAGCAACGTAAATTTTGAAATGTTTGCATCCCAGGATCATCTTAAGATCTTGCAATGCCTGACTAAATAAACTGGCTTAACACGACAGCAAGAACAACAGTGCTCTTTCGTGCTTTAACAGAAATATAGCCACACGGCATAGAGAAAGGGATAGCGAGTCTTTAAAATATTTTCTGATAACAGTAAAATCGTCAGCTGAAGACAATGAAACCTTTCACTTCGTGATTAAGTGAGAACATTTCAAATTTTTTCGTTTCTTATTGTCTCTTACATTATTAGCTCATAAAACGAGGAAAATCACGGAGAGGTTGTACACAGCACACTTTAAACAATAAGTGGGAGCCACAGCTGTAGAACGGTTATTTTGGAGAACGCTCAGAAAACGCATCGCACACTTCTCTTACTGTTCTTGATACGATCGCTTGCCATCTGGGCTGACGGGAGAGGTTGGCGGCTGGCTGAATCTCCGGACCGCTGCCAAGCCTAAGAAAATGACAAGTCGTTCAAGACAGAGCTTCACTTTCGTTTTCAGGCGGCGAAGTAACCAGTTGGACTGAGGACAACTCCTAGGTCAAAACTAATGCAATCGAGAAGTAGAGTTCTGACCAAAAGATTCTGCACCAGCTCTACATGCGCTTCCAAATGTAACGGCGCCTGGTGAAAAGGGGGTAAAATACGCAGGTAAAATACACATATTTGTTTAGGAGTTTACCGACATTTGCATAATTGTTTTTTATTTGATTTTGGTGACGGCAGTTGGCGGCAGCCTGGAATTTGCTTATTGCCGGGGTGGTTGAGGTGAAGGCTCTTGCCCATGGAGCGCCACGGCAATTCACTAAGTGGCCGTGGGTCGAGTTTGTTGAGCTATAGTGGATGGGGTCGTTGAGCTATAGTGGGCTGCTGTAATGGGTCGTGGTACAGAAAAGATTCGAAACCACTGTGAGGAGCAGTGCTGTTATAAACACTGTCGACGTTGAGCGACCCACGTAAAGTCGGGTGATCATAGCGTACGACGTTTCCATCATCTGTTGCACTTCACCTGAGAATCTTTCAATTTAGGGTCCTGGCGTTCACTTGGGAAGTTTCCTGAAGCTGCCAACCATAAAACAAACGAAACCAATTTAACAAGTGGTTTACACCACGTGCCTCAAGGTTTCCAGGTTTTTCGGCCAAATGGACTCGAAACTTGGAGTAGCGATTTTTACGTGGCCAGTACCAGTTAAAGGCCTGTTCTGAGCTCAACAAAACCATCCATAAATCACACATTTTTAGAAGTTCACTCCTTGAGGCTGTGAAGTCTAAACTTGAACCAATTTTAAATAATATACGACAAATGCGAGTAACTCTAAGACGAACTGCTTTAGGACTTTTGTAAATAGCCTCTCTCTTATGACGAAAGAAAAAATGAAGAGCTTGAACCTTATTCCGTAACAATGTTGAATGGCTGCTATTAGGCAATGCGCAGTACAAGTGGTTTAGTCGTGTGATAATGTCCAAGAAAATTGTTTAGGCAGCTTGCCGATAGAGTTGTGTTTGAAAACAGCACTGTCCGTCTTTGAGCGAAGTATGTGGCTCTACTCAAGTACATGGAGCTTAGCGGTGCTGGGCGTCCGTTACAGCATTGCAGGGCAGGGTGAGGCGATTGCCCCCGTTCTGGCAACAGAGAACAGTTCGTGTTTTGGGCGTTTTTCTTTTTTGCTTTCAGTCGGGACGGGCCGACTTACAAAATGACCTGGCAATCCTGCATTAACGTGTGATTTGGAGCGAATTGCATCTTACACACGCGTAGGTTCTATAACAATAAGAGAAGGATCGAGGCTCAAAAGCCAGGAGCGGGCCGCTTCTGCGTTCACGACGTTTGAAGAGCAAAGACGCTGTCTTCCCAAACACCGCGAGTCAGAACGCTTTCAACCTATGCAAATTAACTGCAGCAGCGTTCAAATGAGAAAAGATACAGGGGCGATTAATGACACGTAATATTTCATTT